>Ga0105353_1000236_pt1 | contig 34595 bp, 36 predicted proteins | sample EN1Hudsemesocosm_2_FD_83657 | JGI IMG/M metagenome (GOLD analysis project Ga0105353, IMG submission 83657) | Methane-oxidizing microbial communities from mesocosms in the Hudson Canyon - EN10B Hudson Canyon | ecosystem: Environmental > Aquatic > Marine > Cold seeps | place: Hudson Canyon...
AGTTATTACTATAATTGTTTTGTGTTAAATAATCCTGTGTTTAAGAGATATGTTTAATATACAAGGAGGGGCCTATGGCCGCGACCAGAACAAGATCAAGTGCTATCGCGGCCATAGGCCCCTCCTACTTTTTCGACAACCTTTTTAACCTGTGGTTTGTTAATAGCCATTTTCTTTAATATAAAAAGAGCTACTGATAATTATCAAGCTCTCGATTTTAAAAACTTACTCACATGATGCTTCGATGTCTTAGTTAACTTTTGAGTTAAGGTAAATGGTATTGATGAAAGGCCATAGTGACTATTGATATGCTCTAACATGGCTAACCATAACTTGGCTGTCATTTCCGAATCATATAAAGCTCTATGGAAATCACCATCAGAAGGGATTTTTGCATACCGGACTAAGGTAGCAAGCTTATGGTTAGCCGCATCTTGATACAGTCGCCTAGACAACAACATAGAACAGGCAAACTTTCCTGTATATTTCTTAGAAACTCTTTTAAATTCGGCATCTAAAAACCGTTTATCAAATGATGCATTATGCGCAACAAGGTTATGGTCACCAATAAAATAAGCAAACTCACTCATCACTTCTTTACAGGGTCTTGCACTTTTAAGCATATCATTAGTGATTCCAGTATAGTTTTCGATAAAGGGATCAATAAGGCGACCAGGGTTCATTAGTTTTTGGAATCGGTCTGTGATTTCTCCGCCTTCAATTCTGACTGCACCTATTTCAATCGCTCGGTCACCATAAGCAGGCGATAGCCCTGTTGTTTCAAAATCCAGTACCACAACGGTATTTGCCTTAGACATTACACACCTTTTTATTGTTTATCATGGCTATGTACAAACCACAGCTTGTATTTTGGAAGTGGGGCTTTAGAGACTCTGTGAAAGTATTCTGCTTTTGACTTTCCCCTTTGGAAAAGGGATAGAGGGGGATTTTATAAAAAACAAAGTCATTGAACTAAACCCGTCATTTAAGAAATCTAATTAATTACCTATAGGCTTACGTGGAGTGCTTTATTACATTCACATTGGAAAAATATATATAAAATGTTGAAACAAGCATCATGGGGATTCCCAACTCCAATACTTCTTCAAGGGTTTCAAAGTGTATTATTGCTTGCTCATTGATGGTTAAACCAAAATCACTTAATTTTCTCCCAATACCATCCATTGTTTTCGCTGCAATTAATGAAATAAAAACCAGTATGATGCCAATATCGACAGGAGATGAAAATTCCAAATTAGAAAAAAAAGATTTACCATGATTTTTAATAATAGAAAAAATGATATACAACAATAAAGCAACAACCATTAAACCAATAGTTTTTTCTGTTATGGAAACATTATCACTGACATAAAACTTACTTTTTAATATTCCCATTGTTGTAAACCTTTTGTCAAAATCCAGTTCACGCATCCCAAACAAATTGACTATGAGAAAAAAATAATGATATTTCTTAAGATAAGTCCACCTTCCAAAATATAGAATTAACAAAGCACATAGAAAGTAACCAAGAGCAGACATCGTTTCAATGACTCCCCCTTCACTTAACCAAAATCCTCTGTCTTCTATTTTTAAAGAAAAAGACAACAGATAAAATAGAATAATAGTCAATAAAAACAAGGTAAGTGGTTGTATTACAACCCAAACTGCTGATTTATTCTTCATAGAGAAGTACTATTATTTAATTTCAATCCATAAGGCAATGCTTCACCAAAAACCTGTTTAGCCTCTGTTTCATCTAGTTCTTTAAATGATTCAACCATTTCAATCCAGGCATTTGGGGATTTACTCGTTTTCAACTTATCAATCACAGATTTCCTTTCTTGTTCATCTATGTCTCGCGCCCTATCACCACTCATTCGAGCAATTAATGTCGCGGCAAACCCTGCTTGAGGGACTTTTTTCCAATCAACTTTTAATAGCTGTTTCAGCCAAATACTTACTGTTTCTGCAGGAATAACATTATGACTACTGCCATGAAAAGGAACTCTTGAAGCTATCCGTCCAACAGCCCACCAAGTTTGATTTGGTTCACTCGATTTTTGCAACCGTTTTAATAGCCATTCACAAATCACAACTTTATTTTCGACAGGCAAGCGTTCTAATACCCCCGCTAACCTCACCATATCGTCATAGCCTCTAATTTTAACTTGTTTAGCTACTCCAGCTTGTCTCGCCGCCGCAGGATTTAAAAACTTAGAAATATCCTTAAATATTTGTTCTTGTGCTTCAGTATTTAAACCACCCGCAATACGTCGCCATAACGTCCACCATTCAGTCCAATTTTGTCTTTCATTAACGAATTGTATGGTCTGACTATACGTTTTCCATAATTGCTCCACTCGCCAATCATCTAGAGGGTAACCAAAACCTGGACGTAAACAAAAACCAACCAGACTTAACCAGATGCGCTCATGATTTTCAGATCGGCGGCGTGATTTTATATTTTCTAATAAAGTGCCAAATAAAGCTCTAAGCAGTGGCGTTTCCCAATTTAGCCTAACTTGCCCTAACGTTTTTTCTAAATCAGCGCGCAAACTTTTAACCGCTTTAGGGTCAACTTTTTTTGATTTTGAACCAAATACAGCCTGAATTTTTTCTACAGCCTCGTTATAATTAGCTGGCAATTCAGTCGAGGTATCAGGGCTAGCAGTCCCTTTTCGTCTAATTTGAAATTCAACATCAAATCGTACATTCGTATCAGCAATTGAAATACATTGAATTTTTAGCGTACCCACCTCTGTTTGAGTCACGGCTAATTGTACTTTAATTTCACCTTTATCATCACATTGAAAAGCAACGGCTGAAGGAGGTAATGAATTAAAACGATCATCTGTTATTTCAACTAATTGCCCAGGAAGATACTTTGTATCACCTGTTGATGAAGCTAAATGGAACCTAACAGGCTCGCCAATCCGTAAAGCAAACTGTTGTTCTTTAAGAACAATTTCAACACCTTCTTCACTCCCTCTAGGTAATAAACAAATACCTTTTTTCTGGCCATCTTTATTGTCAGTATCAACTAATAAAAAATAACTACGAGCCGAGCCACCACCAATTTTTACTTTTTTATCACGCCTTGCAATGGCATAACTTACCGCACCAAAGGCAACAGATAATTCAGGGTGTTGATTTTCCAGTAACACTGGCTGCTTATCACTCCAAGAGTTGATAAGATCTAAAGCTCTTTGTGTAATGGGCTGACTACGAAATACGCCCCCATTTAACAAGATGGCATCAGGTACTCTGCTATTACGACCTAAAGCGTCTGCCGCTGCATCTCCATGCATCTTCAAAAAAGCGGCAATATGCTTACTAATGGCTGGTTCTGCCGCATAAGGCAAACCAAATTCAACCACACCGCTCCGTTTTTTATCGGGTAAGGTGTTTAAACTTGATAGTGGAAAAAAACCATCTAATGCAATGTCTCTCACTTCTTGTTTTGTTAATTGTGCCGTTTGTGAACCACCAATTAATTTAGACCCTCCGCCTAATAACGTGACATTGACTTGTTCAGGCGCATCTTCAGCAAGTAAGGCTTCTTTTGCAACTCTACATTGCTCTAACAACTGTGACAGATTAGCGGCTGATAGTTTTCTTGCACCTTGAGTGATTCTTTTTTCAGCAACATGAGCTAAAGCCAAATCAATATTATCACCCCCTAGCATTAAGTGATCCCCCACCCCTATTCGGGTCAGTTTTGGTTCACCTTGCCCCTGTTCCACTTTTATTAAGGTTAAATCAGTCGTCCCTCCGCCAACATCACAAACCAAAAGTAAATGTACATTTTCTAATGCTTGCTTGATATTTCCCGTATGTCGACGTAGCCAGTCATAACAGACAGCCTGAGGCTCTTCTAATAATCTAATATCTCGTAAACCAGCAATTTTTGCAGCTTCTAATGTTAATGATCGTGCAGCTTCATCAAATGATGCTGGGACAGTAATAACAATTGTTTGCTTTTCTAAAGGGTTATGAGGGAATTTATGAGACCAAACGGTACGTACATGTGCTAAATAACTAGCACTAGCTTCTAAGGGAGAAACTTTCTGAATATCATCCGCAACTCCCCAAGGCAGTATTTCTGCTGTATGGTCAACAGATGGATGAGATAACCAGCTTTTGGCACTAGTCACAAACCGACCCTGAGTTTTAGCCCCTAATAATCGTGCGGCTTCACCTATAACAGCCGTTTCTCCCTCTGGAGAAAATCCAATATCTGAATCTGATAATTCACCTTCTGCTGGATGATAACGCACTGAAGGTAATAATGACCGGGAAGCTACTTCACCAGGCGCAACAAGCTGTTCAATTTCAAAAATCTTTATTGCTTGATTTTTATTTGATTTATCTGCATCTGTGTAAGCAACAACGGTATGAGTAGTACCTAAGTCGATACCTACTAAATATTTATTATTCAAAAACTCACCTTGCTCCCATACCCTCATGGGATCGAGAATTTAATATTTATAAAATAATTAAGGATTATGCACAAAATAATTTGAGCAACTTGGAAGTGAGGCTTTAGCCGCACTCCCCCTTACACAGTGCGGGACTAATATCCCACTTCCAATTTAATATTTGTTAATTTTGCCAAGCTTTATTTTTGTCCATCCATCTTAAGCTTAGGTAATACCAAAGAACCATAGGTATCATCATAGCCAACCAATCCCAGCTATCAATTAAAAACACCTGTTTAACCCATTCCTGTTCAGCAAAAAACAAGCTAAAAGGAAAACAATATAATGTAAATACAACTGAACTCCATATAAGTATGAGAGCACCTTTCTTAGTGTTTATACTTGAGAATGCCAAAAAAACCCAAAGCGGCATATTATCTTTCTTTTCCATTTTTTTCCCTGATTAATAATTAACTAACAACAAATAAAAACAACTACTCTTCCCCTGCTCTTACATCAAACTCAATTTTCCAGCGATGATCATCTTGCTGAGAAACTGCATGTAATTCTAATGTGCCTACCTCTGTAATGGCTGCACTTAAATAGACAGGCACAACGTCACCCGCATTTCGACCTTCTTCTGGTAAGGTGATTTCAATTTCATCCAATTCCTGAAGCTCTTCATCCGTCCAATAGTCTAAGCGCATCCCAACTTGATCTTCTCTACGGGTATTTGAGGCAAAAAATCTAAAACGAACAGGTTCACCAATCACCAAACCAAATTCATCTTCGGGTAAAGCTTGGTCTGTCCCTTCCTCCATACCAAAAGGCGCTATACATAATGCTTCAACTTCTGGAGGCATACCAGGTACGGCTGGCATTGCACTTTCTACACCAACATAATAGGACGCGGCTGTACCTCCTTTAATTCGAACGCCTTTCCCTTTGCGCACCATACCATAGTATGCAGCACCTTTTGCAACGGCTAAATCAAGGTCTGCACCTTCTAACAATCGCGCTTCTGGTGCTTGTTCATCAACTAGCCATGAGTTAAGTACTTTTAATAAACGATCAGACAACACGTCAGATTTAAGCACGCCACCATTTAATAAAATAGCTGTTGGATGTAAAAAAGTTGCATTTTCTGGCAAATCAACATGCTCTAAATCTTCTGTTGCTGATTGTTGTTTAGCTAAGAAACCTGCCAAATGACGAGTAATCCCTGCATCTTGGGCATAAGGTAAACCTTTTGTTCTTAGTCCTGAACGAGGTCTTGAAACAGGACGTTCACTTGCCGCGACTTCGGGTAAGAAACCTTCAACTAACACTCTATCAACTTCTTCTCGCGTTAATTCTGTGCGTAAAGTACCACCGATTAATGATGACCCTCGACTAGGCACAACTAACGCAACATTATCTGTTTCAGGGTTATTAAAAATCTTTTCTTTTGCATCTCGACAAGCATGCGTTAATGCTTGAATTTGCCATGCTTCAAGACGATTACCACTTTCCTGTTCCATTTTAGCTTTAACCGTATAAGCTAAAGCCAAATCCATATTGTCACCGCCTAACAATATATGATCACCCACAGCAATACGTGTAAGCTCAAGGTTTCCTTCTTGTTCAGTCACTGCAATTAGTGATAAATCAGTCGTTCCCCCACCGACATCAATCACCAAAATAACATCACCGACATTAACATGATTCCGCCAATCACCTAGGCTATTATCAATCCAGCTATAAAGTGCTGATTGAGGTTCTTCTAACAATAAGGCTTGATTAAGTCCAATAGCATTAGCCGCTTCTGCTGTTAATTCTCTTGCTGCTGGATCAAAAGAGGCTGGCACTGTAATAATCAAATCTTGTTGTTCTAGAGGCGCATGAGGGTGTGAATTATCCCAAGCCTGTTTCATGTGCTGCAAATAAGCTTTTGTTGCCTCAAAAGGCGAGATTCTTTCTACCTCTTCTGGCGCTTCAGATGGCAAAATAGGTTCTTTACAATCAACACCCGCGTGGCACAGCCAGCTTTTAGCACTAGAAACTAAGCGAATAGGCGTCTTACTCCCTAAATTACGAGCAATATCACCGACTAAATGATCAGGTGTCGCAGTCCAGGGTAATGTAGTTGAACCTTCTGCAATTTCAGCTTCATGGGCTAAATATAAAAATGACGGTAATTGTTTTTTATCGTCCACCATACCCGGTGAAGTTAATTGAGGTATAGCCATAACATGTTGAATGACATCATCGTCATCGTCATTTAATTCAACATAAGATAAAACACAATGGGTAGTCCCCAAATCTATACCGACAGAATAACGTTTACCCTCAGATTCATCTGCTTGAGTATCAGCTTGTTGTGATTCGAGATGTGTATCATGTTGCTCAGAATCATTATCATGATGCTCATGATGATTCTCATGCTCAGTTGAATGTTCGTTATTTTGATCCACATGTCCAAACAAACCATTCATAATTCAACCTCTGCGGCAGCAACTATACTTGCATCATGCCCTTCTGTTAGTTTTGGTAAGCGAATATTACTTACTTTCCAGCCTTTGTGAATAAGTGTTCCCGTAAATGGCGCTTTACCAACGATATTACCTGTCAAACGTACCTCTGAAGCATTAAAGCCTTTTGCTAAAGTCACTTTACTGCCTTCTTGATCCGTTCTAACTGTTTCTAACGTAAAATATTCATTAATCGCTTTATTACAGCCTTCATGTACCACTCGTGCGGCAATACCAATATCTGCATCACCATAAGCACTGACATCTTCTTTAATAAAATCAATAAAGCGTGCTTCTTTTTGTAATAAGCCTAATAACTGTAAAGCAGCATCAGGTGTTGATTCTTTTAATACAATCGGTTCTGGCGCAGGTGCTTGAACGATTTTTTCTACCTCTACAATTTTTTCTACGACTTTAATTTCTGGTTCCGAAGGAACTTCAACTGTCTTAACAATTTCAACAGGGACTTGTTTGGCTCTTCTAGTCATACCGATAACCATAATTAACAAAACAATAATAAGTATTAATGCCAATACTAATACTACCGCTAGAAGAGACACATGCCACAAATCAAAAGTTGTTGGCATTGAGGATAGATCTATAGAATAATTATTCATAATTTTAAATTTAAAATACACAATATTAAGCACCATTTGTGCTTAATTAATTTTTTATGGAATAGGAATGTGTTTCAGCCAAAAGGGAGCAACCCATCCAAATAGCCCTCCTAAGACAAAGCCTATTGAGATACTAATTGGGTCAGAGCTCAATATCCAACCCATGAGTCCACCTGAGACAGTTCCTGACAATAATTGAAAAAGACTTGGATTTTTAAAAGCTTTAGGTTCAATTTCTGGTGCTGCAATCCATCCTAGACAGAAACCGAGTACTGTCACAAATATCAATCGTTCCCAATCAGCAAAATAAAAAGCCAGAGAAATGATAAAAAACAAGAGAGATGTAATAAAACCACATAAGGTGGCACCTTTTAATTCTCTCACTTTAAAAAAACTATCTAGCGCCTGCTTTATTCATTGCTTCAGCAAACATTAATTGTTTTAAAACACGACGCGTTATAGTTATGCGCATCTTCTTTAAATGACGATCAGCAATAACATCGGGTACTTCAGCCGCTATATAAACTTTACGGATATTGGATAATACATTTTCACATTGTTTGATAATTGCGTCAGTGGCTGAACGTGATTCAATTTTAAGATAGCCTTTTTTCTGCATCTCGGTCATAACACATTGTTTATAGTCAAACTGCGCTTTCTGAATGTTCTTAATTGTAGCATCTGTTAATGTCGTTGAATGCCACTCATTTTTTGCATCACCGGCATAAGAAAAGCTTGAAGCTATTAATAAAGCTAAAAATAAAACATGTTTCATACTACTGTCCACGAAATTGAAAATTAATTGCGCTGATTTTACGCGAACTAAAACAGGATTTCTTAAAATATGAAATAAAACTAAGTTTTTTTAGTTTCCTTTTAACTTTAAATCTAAACCGGAGATTGATATTTTTACTGAGAAGATATATCAGTTGACAGAAATGCTGACAGACATTCGCCTAATAATAAGCTAATACTCGTTTTTTTAATAAAAATAGTCACGCAAAAAAAAAGCAACTGCACCCAAAGATGCAGTTGCTTTTTTATCTATCGTATTAGTTTAAATTAAACTTCAGTACTTTTATGTCTCATTCCAACAAACCCTAACAACCCTGTTGCAAATAACCAAAAAGCGGCTGGTACGGGAACTGATGATACATTTTCATACTCAATAACTAAACCATCATGATGACCGCCTGCAAACCAAATATCATTCCAGGTACCATTGTTATTCCAAAATTCAACATAATCTTCATTATTATAGTTATTAGGCTCTCCTGGTGCCCAATTTGTATAAGCCCAAGCTTCACCTGTTACCCATTCCCAATTTCCTTCAACCGTTTGATCCGTTCCGCCAAATAGATGCTTATTTAAACCACTGCCCGTGAATGTATCGACTAACCATGCATTTTCTTCTGACGATGTTACTGTAGCTAAATGCCCTTGTAAGCCTAAATGAGTACTTGCCGTAGCAAAATCACTATAATCCGACCAGGTACCATGAAAATCGATTACTTCATAATAATGCCCATTATCTTCATTTAAGATAACACCCGAACTAACAGGCCCCAATGTTGCATAAGCATTTGTTAACCCAAATGTTGTAATAGAAAGACCCAGTAATATTTGATTTAAAGTTTTCATTTTTATTCTCCGCAGTTAATGCCATTAATAAATGACATACAATTAATATATGCGGCTCAGCCATCTCATCTATTCTTGAGACCTGAAACTTTCCGACCCTACTTCACAGTAGGTGTGGCTTTTAAGTTAAGTAAATTTAACTCTCAATTGTATTAATGCAGAATCAATGCCAACTTTTAAAACCTATAATTAACGGGATGTTCTTCTCGATTTGTACCTCTTGACTGCCATTTTTGTCAGTTAGGACAACCAACTTTGTCATGTCACTGTCATCCCTGACAGTTTACCTCTCCATCAATGACACTTTTCTATTATTAAGGTTCTTTTAAATACCAGCATCATTGATACACTACGTGCCAACATAAAAAGTGTCATAGTTAGCCACAAACCTTTATTCCCCATAGTTTGTGAATAATACCAAGCAGGCAAAAAAACACAGAATAAAGAAAATAACATCGTATTTCTCATCTGTTTGCTTAACATTGCACCAATAAAAATACCATCCATTAAATAACAAGCAACTGACACGATAGGCATAACGATTAGCCACGGCAGATAAATGTAAGCAACCTCTCTCACCTGACTCAAACTTGTCAAACTATCAATAATAACTTGGCCAAAATAAAAATAAACCACAGAAAATGTTACTGCGACCAAGCCAGACCAAACTCCAGCAGTTACAATAGCTTGACGAAGCATGACTTTGTTTTTTTCTCCCACTGCTTTTCCTACTAATGCTTCGGCCGCATGGGCAAAACCGTCCAAAGCATAAGCCATAAAGGTTTGAAAATTGAGCAATACAGTATTTGCAGCTAAAACCACCGCCCCCATTTTTGCAGCTTGGGCTGAAAAAAAAGCGAATGCAAAAATCAAACACCAGGTTCTGATAAAAATATGGCTATTAATAAGCATCATATTTTTAAACTGCTTTATATTAAATAAATCAGACCAGTGCCAAATAGCCTTTTTCTTACGCGCCATTCTTAGAGCAATAATCAACCCAAACATCAGCCCCACATATTCTGCAATCACCGTTGCTAAAGCAACCCCTTCTACTTTCATATCAAGATGATAGACAAACAACACATCCAAAAAAATATTAATCATATTGCTAATTAAAACTACAAACAAAGGGATTCTTACATTTTGTTGCCCCAAGAACCACCCCATTAATACATATAGAATTAAAGTGGCTGGCGCACTTAATAAGCGTGTCTCAAAATACTGTAAAGCTAATTGCTCAACTAAAAGGTTGCTTTGTAATAAGCTAAAAGCGATTTTTGAAATTATCTGCTGTGATACAAGTAACAGTAGAGAAATAGCTATGGCCAAGATAATAGCCTGCCCAAGTATAATATTCATTTCTGACTTATTATTTTCGCCAAAAGCTTGAGCAGTTAACCCCGTCGTCCCCATCCGTAAGAAGCCGAAGCCCCAAAAAATAAAGCTAAAAATCAATCCTCCTAAAGCAACAGCGGCTAAAAACGATTCCGAATCCAAATGCCCCAACACTGCCGTATCAACCAACCCTAATAAAGGCGTGGAAATATTGCTTAAGATCATAGGGAACGCCAAACTTAAAACCAAGCGATGATTAAATTGTTTATTTATCAAGACAATAAGTTACATATAAGAGAAAATAACCACAGTTTAAAATATTCCCAAGGTTTTATGTATAAATATGATGGTTTAATGGTTCACCAAACACTTGATGAACATGGTTCTATAGAGGTGATTGATACCAAAGGCGAAAGAGCCTTGCATTTTGGCTCTCACTCGCGACAAAGCACAATGCTTATAGCTGACCCAAACCAATTAAATTCATTCTATGCACAAGCTATGCTAGCCTTACTCTTATTTAATGATTCCCCCAAAGACATTTTAATGATTGGTCTAGGTGGAGGTACAATTACAAAATATCTATTACACCAATTTGGTGATTGTCATATTAAAGTGATTGAATTTCGTAGCAGTGTATTAAAAGTTGCGCGAAGTCACTTTCATCTTCCTTTAGACCCACGCTTAAAAGTTAAAATTGGCTGTGGTGGCGAATATGTCGCTACTCAAAGCAAAATAGCAGAAGAAAAACATGACTTAATGGTTATTGATGCTTTTGACCACCAAGGGATGGCGCTTGAAGTCAGTAGTGAAAAGTTTTTTGATGACTGTAAAATCTTATTAAAGGAAGATGGTTTCCTCGCTATCAATTTATGGGGCACTAACAAAGAATTATTTCAAGAAGTGACTTGGAATATGGGGCGCATTTTTGAATGGCGAATATTGTTTTTGCCCGTCCGAAGACGTGGCAATGTTATTGGCTTTGCATTTAGAGAAAAAGCCCCCAAATACTCTATGAAAGAGTTAAGAGAAAAGGCCAACCAGCTAGAACAGCAATACCACCTTAACTTCCCCCAGTTTGTAAAAGATTTCAAACGTAATAACGCCACTGTATTAGACAACGTAATAAAAATATGACTCAAACAGCACCCTATCTTTTCGGCTATAAAAAATTCTGGGCACAACGCTTTGGTACTGCCCATGAACTTCCTATGAGCATGGATGAAATGGATCAACTTGGATGGGATTCCTGTGATGTTATTTTAGTGACGGGTGATGCTTATGTAGACCACCCTAGTTTTGGAATGGCTGTTATTGGCAGAACATTAGAAGCACAAGGTTTTAGAGTGGGGGTTATTTCTCAACCTGACTGGAAAAGTGCCGAGGACTTTAAAAAATTAGGTCGTCCGAACTTATTCTTTGGTGTGACTGGCGGTAATATGGATTCCATGGTGAATCGTTATACCTCTGATAAAAAAATACGTTCTAATGATGCTTATACAGCTGATGGTGCAGGTGGAAAACGTCCTGATCGTGCTGTTAATGTCTATTCACACCGTTGCCGTGAAGCATTCAAAAATGTACCTTTAATTATCGGTGGAATTGAAGCCAGTTTACGCCGTATTGCGCATTATGATTACTGGTCAGATAAAGTAAGAAAGTCTGTATTAATGGATTCTAAAGCAGATTTATTAGTTTATGGAAATGCAGAAAGACAAATTGTAGAAATTGCTCACCGATTAGCTAATGGTGAAGCTGTCACCGATCTAAAAGGGATTCGCGGCACTGTACATTATGTCAAACAAATTCCTGGAAGCTGGACAGAAAAAGACTCAACTTCTGTCGATAAACCTGGAGTTATTAATCCACCAACCAATCCTTATCAGGAAGAGCCTGATTGCGATAAAAAACCATCCAGTTCAGGTGATGAAAAAGTTATTCAATTCACCCGCGTTATTCCAAATAAACAGCGTTCACAAACCGTTATTCGCTTACCTGATTATGAAGATGTAAAGAATGATCCCGTACTCTATGCACATGCATCCAGAGTTATGCATGGTGAAACCAACCCAGGGAATGCCAGACCTTTAATTCAGCGTCACGGGTCACGTCAAATATGGATGAATCCACCACCTATTCCATTAACTACCCAAGAAATGGATGGTGTTTTTGATCAGCCTTTCTCACGTTTGCCTCATACTCAATATGGTAAGTCTAATATTCCTGCCTTTGAAATGATTCAACATTCAGTGAATATTATGCGCGGTTGTTTTGGTGGCTGTACTTTTTGTTCAATTACTGAACATGAAGGTCGAATTATTCAAAGTCGTTCAGAAGATTCAATTATTAAAGAAATTGAAGCAATCAGAGATACCTCCCCTGCTTTTACAGGCCATATTTCTGACTTAGGCGGCCCTACCGCCAATATGTATCGTTTAGCCTGTAAAGATAAAAAGATTGAAGAGTCTTGCAGAAAACCATCTTGCGTTTTCCCTGGAATATGCCATAACCTTGATACCGACCACAGCTCCTTAATTAAACTTTATAAACGCGCCAGAGGCATACGAGGTATTAAGAAGATTTTTATTGCTTCTGGTCTACGTTATGACCTTGCTGTTGAATCACCTGAATATGTTAAAGAATTAGTGACTCATCATGTCGGTGGCTATTTAAAAATTGCACCTGAACATACCGAAGATGGGCCTTTATCAAAAATGATGAAGCCTGGCATGGGCTCTTATGATCGCTTCAAAAAAATGTTTGAGAAATTCTCAAAAGAAGCAGGTAAAGAACAATATTTAATCCCTTACTTTATTGCCGCACATCCAGGCACTAAAGATGTTGATATGCTTAATTTAGCCATCTGGTTAAAAAGTAACGGCTTTAGAGCAGATCAAGTACAAGCTTATCTGCCCTCCCCTATGTCTATCTCTACTGCCATGTATCATTCAGGGAAGGACACACTGAATAAAGTCAGTCGTAAAGCTGATGATATGCCTATCCCTAAAAGTGTTAAACAACGTCGTTTGCATAAAGCTTTTTTACGTTATCACGACCCGAAAAACTGGCCTTTATTGCGCGAAGCACTTAAAAATATGGGCAGAGCTGATTTGATTGGAAATGGTAAAAAACATTTAATTCCCTCTTTTCAACCCAAAGGTACGGTAGAGACAAGAGTGGATAAAAACAAGAAATTTAAAACTAAACATACAATGTTTAATAAAAACAATAAAAAACCAAATAAAAAAAGAACGCATAACTAAATACAGACCACATATTCCCCTCTTTAGCAAAGAGGGGTTAGGGAAAGATAAAACCCAACGAATCCGTGGTTTGTTCATTGTCATTTGAAGCTTTGTAACACATCATGAAAAATCATCTCATTTGCTTTTGTATTTTTATATTAAGTGGCTGTGTATCCACGCAGACTAATAACTCTCTACAATCTAATACTGACCAAACAGCATTACATTCCATACAAAGTAAACAGCTACGCGTTTTAATGCGAGAACTGAATGATTTAATGTTTGAACGCATGTTAAATGAAATACAAATTGACAGGCAACGCCGTTACCATACTAAAGAAATTGTTGATGTGGCTGATAATCTACTGCATACAATAAAATATATCCCCAATGCCTTGGCCGATCTATCCTTAGAGAAAGAAGAACAAAAAGTTTTTCTAGGCCTAAATGAAAAACTAAAACACCAAGTACTTTTACTAAAGCAAGAAGCTGAAAATAATCATGTAGATGCAATCCCTGACAGAGCTGATCAAATAATAGAAACCTGCAACGCTTGTCACCATGTTTTCAGACACAGTAAGCCCCAATAAAATACATATTAAGCATCTATGTTATACAAAATAGCTTTATTTTTTACCATATCATCAATAATTGTTGCCCCCGCTCATGCTGCTGAAGAAGACTTACATAAAACTGTTGAAGATCTGCGCTCACAAGTAGAAATGTTAACAACGCGACTTCTTCAATTAGAAAATAAATTAAATAACAAAGAAATTCCACCAAACCAAGTACAAACTGAACCTCAAATTACCAATAAAAAAGTTGCTGTTGGTGATACCAAAGGTTCCATTAAAATTCCTGGAACTGATACTTCATTAGCGATTGGCGGCTATGTCAAACTAGATGCTATTTATAATAGCCAAAGTGTTGGTGGAGATGCCGGTTCAAATTTGGGTGATCAAATACTACAACCGGGTTCAATTCCTATTAATGGCGACGATAAAGAAGAAGACCAAATCACCTTCCATGCTCGGCAAAGTCGTTTTTGGTTAAAAAGCTTTACACCAACAGATTGGGGCGATTTAAATACCTATTTAGAAATGGACTTTTTTGCCTTTCAATCACCAGGAAATGAACGTGTCAGTAATTCTTATTCACCAAGGTTACGACATGCCTTTGGAAGTTTAGGTCCCTTTCTTGCTGGTCAAACATGGACAACCTTTATGAATGTAAAAGCATTACCTGAATTAAATGACTTTGGTGGCCCCGTCGGACGAATCTTTGCCAGACAACCCCAAATTCGCTGGACTCAACAACTAAATGCAGACTCTGACTGGATGTTTTCAATTGAAAGCCCCGAAACCACACTAACAAATAATTTAGGTAATCGGGAAACTCCTGATGATGACCAATATCCTGATATGATTACCCGATTAAACATTTATCGCCCATGGGGAACAGTATCACTAGCGGGTATGCTAAGAAACATTCAATCAAATGCACAAATTAACAGTGATGCTTTTGGTGGTGCTGTCAGCCTAGCAGGTAGAGTTAAAACCTATGAACGTGATGATCTACGCTTTATGCTGAATTACGGCAATGTATTAGGGCGATACGCCTCATCTAATTTATTTAATGATGGTGCAATTACCCCAGAAGGTAAAATTAAACTATTCGATCAATACGGAGGTTTTGTTGCATACCGACATTGGTGGCATGATAACTGGCGATCAACCTTTGCATACGGATTGTCATACGCAGATAATGTTGATTTTGTTCCGACTACAGTTAGCCAATGGGCCCAATCAGCACAATTGAATTTATTATGGAGTCCACTAATACAAACAACATTTGGCTTAGAATATACTTATGCATCAAGAGCATTAGAAAATAATGATAGTGGCCACATACATCGAGTGCAATTTTCTTCTGTGTTTTATTTTTAGATTATTGTTAAAAATTAGACTCCCAAAATAAAATAGAATAATTTAAGATAAAGACTTTACAAAACCTGAAATATTCGTATAATACACGGATCAACAGCGCTGGTGTAGCTCAGTTGGTAGAGCAGTTGATTTGTAATCAACCGGTCGCGGGTTCGAGTCCCATCACCAGCTCCATATTCTAAAGGCCTGTAGCGTTTTCGTTACGGGCCTTTTTTATTGGCCGTAGCTAAATCGTAACCAATTGGATCGTCAATTGCGTGAAGTGCTGACAGTCTATCTACATATTCCGCCAAATGTTCACTGTATAAGTGAGCATATCGACGTACCATTTCTACCGATACCCTATAGGTGACCAATCAATATCATCTAGGTGCATACAATTATTATCGACCCATTCACCAATCTCTATTGTATTTTCAATATGTTCGTTAATAAAATAAAACTGTTCCTCTTGAGTATAATTAGTCAGCTTATCGAGGAAATTTTTTATGTTTTCGTCAGTATCAATAAAAGCTCTAAGTAAAGCAGACGAAATTCTGGCTTCATGTGGATGGCTAGTTATTTATGTTCCATATAGATTGAAAAATATGGAGATAAACCCCAGTTTTTAAATTATTATAAGATTGAGTCAATCGACAGACAGCTATCAGGCAATAAGCGGATATTCAACAGAAACAAAAATAGCTTCCGAAGAAGCTATTCTCTAATACACGTTAAATGATGATTAAGTTGTTTTCTTGAGTCTAGCCACACCAATCAAACCCAACAGCCCCGACCCAAACAACCACAGTGCAGCCGGAACTGGCACAGTACTTACATTAATCGTATCTGCTCTGAATTGTGCCCAGGCTCCCCAGTCATCTACTTCACCATCCCATTGTGCAAACTCACCAACACCACCAATGAATCCATCTGAATTAATTAATTCGGGAAGAGTGGACTCATCAGTACTATCAAAAAGGTCTGCCTCAAATAGTAAGGTTAGCCAGAACTCCGTCTCATCTGGGAGCAATGGGTCAAAAAAACCTAGCACAATAGCGTCGAGAGACTCTCCATTTATTAGATCTCTACTTGGAGTTAGGAAAGTAATGTCATCCCAGTCCTCTACTAGATTGTCATCGAACTCAAAACTGACAACGTTGGTATTGTAACAAGTTACCCCCTCTATGCAGGCAGTAGAAGAATAAGTATTACCACCATCATTGAGATCATAGTGGATATCTCCATTTGAATTTGTCCATGTATTGACTGCTAAACTGCGATCTAACTGGTAAGTTGCTTCATAACTAAAATTTCTACCGACGTTTTCCCCTAGCGTTCCCAGAGCATTTTCATCAACAATCACCCCAGAAACTGAAATTGTTTGTACCGGGTTCGCATTAACTGAAGCGGTCAATAATAATGAAGCGATGGTAGTAAAATATCGTTGTTTCAATAATTTTTTCATTTCAAAAACCCTGATTTTAAATTTAATATCTATTAAGCAATATTCACATCATAGACACATCCAATTGATTTTTCTATAACTTCCTTTTTATCCTACATGGCTATTATATACAAACAACAGACTGGCCTAAGTCCTAAGTTATTTTAGGCTTTATTTTTAAGATTGGTAAACTAAGAAACCTTGCAAATAAGCGGCGAGATTTATCATTTAAATTTCATCTTAAAGTTCGCAGTAAACAACCTGTGGTTTGTTAATAGCATACGCCCCATAAACTGTGCGCTGTCGCGCAACAAATAGTTTTTCATAAAATAACATGAAAAACACAAAAACAAGTTCATTTAAAATCAATGATTTATTTTTGTTTGATGAGAGCCATGTTATCCTAATGCATACCTGTAAAAAATAGTGACAGAGGCCACCGAAGGTCGGTTTGTAAAAAAAATTAAGGTTTTTTAGCATCTGCAATGGGTCGATAGCGCCTATTGGATAAGATTTATCTGAGGTGTCTTTTACTAGATTTCAATGAGTGCAGCCAGCCAAAATCAGGCATTAACAATAAAACTAACGGCATGATTTTTTTCAACTTTATTAGAAATTAGTGGTGCGATACCGGGACCCGCCATCACTACAAAAAAGCTTATTTTAACTCACTAAGCAGTGTTTTTATAGACTAATAAGCTCTATACACTACCAGTCGATTTTTATCATGGAGTTCCTAGATGGAACAAATATTTAATATTGTAAGTGACTTAATAGATCAAAACCATTGATAGGCTACTAATTCTAACCTCCCTATCATAATCACTTCTATTTTCATGTTTATTTGTTAAGATTTTCAGAGTAAATTTCAACTCGATTTCTTCCATTTTCTTTTGCTAAATAAAGTGCTTCATCTGCGTATTGAAGAAGATGTTTAGGTCTATTTTTTTTATCAGGGAAAAGAGTTGCAACACCTAGGCTTATAGTTACTACGCTTGAGACTTTAGAAGTTGGGTGACTAATTTGACTTTCTTCTATGGATTTTCTAATGTTTTTAGCAAGTAAGTTAATTTGCTTAGAATCACATGATGCTACAACACAAAACTCTTCTCCACCATAACGAGCAACTAGATCTTCCGCTCTCTTTAATTGCTTTTTTAATATTGTTGCTACTTTTTTTAAGCACTTATCACCTTCTGGATGCCCAAGTGTATCGTTATATTCTTTAAAATTATCAATATCAATCATTATCATTGATAATGGATATTCGTGACGAAATGCTAGTCGCCACTCTTTCTTAAAAAATATTTCATATTGTCGACGATTTGGTAAGGATGTTAGTGGGTCAATGTATGCAAGATGGGCTTGATTCTTTGCTTGTTTAAGTTTTTTTGTGATTTTTTTTCTTGCTAATTGAAATACAAATATAAGCACTAAACCTGTACTAAAAATGACTATATGAATTACAACAATGCTTTCAATTCGTTTTTCAATAATTTTGGTTACTTTTTTTGCTGGGATGCTAACACTAATCCCTCCTCGTATATCACCTTCTTTATACCCCTGTTGTTCATGACACTGTAAACATGCTTTTTTTACAAATAACGGTTCCATATATCGATAAAACAACTTGCCATTAATTAAAGAGGTTTCATTGATATTTTTCTTGCCCGATTCAAATAACTGAAGTGAAGAGGTTTCCCATTGATCAGCTTTGTTCTCTGGTCTAATGGGGTTTAAACTTGTGAGGTGAAATAGAATACCCGTCTTCTCATGGTCTATTTCAGATAATTGCCGTGTCATGAAGGCAGGATTAATTAAGGTAAACTGCTGTCCATCGGGTCGCGTTATATCACGGTATGGTGTTTTTAAATAAGAATTAGGTCTGGTTGACTCTGTAATTGGTACATAAACGCCTCCATGAGAAGCATTCCAAGAACGCATTGAGACAATGTGATCAAAAAACATTTTACCTTGATCAAATGCTAATTCACTAGCAAATTCATAGGTCTGTTTTGTTTGAATATAAAGTGAGGCAGTATTCAGTAATACCCATAAAATGCAATAACTCCAAAAAACACGTTTTTCCATAGTCTGTTTAAATACTATTGCCGATATTGGAAGTCTAACATAAGTTTGACCTACTCTATTCATTATAGATAAGTTTTCAATATCCGGTATACACTTGCAACACCAATCTCCAACTCATTCGCAACCGCTTTTTTAGTTAATCCTTGAGAAATCAACTCCACTACTTGCTTTAGCAGTTGATTTACGTCCAATATACCGACCTTCTCTTTTGCTTTAGCAATACCTTCGAGTTGACGTTCTCCGCTTATATTAGTCTCAAACTCAGCGAATACTCCCAGCATACTTAAACGACTTGAAAAGTATTAGCCTCATTCCCTGCTTTTTCTAATTTTCTAATTTTCTAATTTTCTAATTTTCTAATTTTCTAATTTTCTAATTTTCTAATTTTCTGGTTAAGCCTGAATCAATATTTTTGCAATAAGTTCTCTTGCTTCATCTCGCTTTATTCGAGCAAGTTTCAAGCTTATTTCAGGGTAAGCTCCCATGCTTATGGTTTTACGTTTACCGTCAAAACGGAAATCAAAGCGCCACCACTTACCGCCATTTTTATTGACAAGTAAATACAAGCCTTTTTCATCAGCCAGCTTGTAAGGCTTATCTGGCTGGAACTTGGGCTTGGCATTCTTGCATGAGGTATCAGATAGAGGCATTGACGGTAACGCCTTTTTCTCTTGATGAGTTACCGTCATTTATTCAAGATGCAACGGTTTTTATCGGACTTATTCGGTCTTAAGAGTAGGGTTAATGCTTGTTTTTTCTGGTGTTAGTGGACTTTCTCGGACTTGCTGGGCTATCAAAGTGGCAGAGAGCAATTAAATACCACACTTAACGGTGACATAGCCAAAATAAAAGAACTAACAATTAAAAATTATGTGATTTAAAATTCATAATAATCTCCCACTATATTCAATCAACCAGGATTATTCCAACCAAAACTATAAAGATTATTTTCCTATTAATCTTTATCCCCACTAGGAACAAATGTTTTTTCTAAATCTTGTGGAGAATAATATTCGTACCCTGCATCAAATATAGAATCAGCAGGAGAATCATTGTCATTAGAATGCTCTATATTTGAATCTAATTTAACGCCTTCCAACAAAATTTCTAAATCTTTACGTATGCTTTTAAAAATTTTCTTCAGAGCATCTAAAGAAGATTGTCGGATAGCGGACTTCATAGCCCAAGCTCCACCCCAAAGAACTCTTGTTCCTTTATAAGCCCCTTCTTCTTGATATTGTTTTTCCAATAATTTAGATTGACTATCAAAAACACTAATTTTAACAGCAAAATAAGATGCTCCTCTATAACGAAACTCTGGCATTGTCATTTTTAAGAGTAAAGTATTTTCTTTCCAGGGTCGTTCAATAATTGAACTAGAAAAAACATAGTCATTAAACATTTGTGGGAATTCAATATCTATCACTTGCTTTAACATTTTTCCAGACTGAATATTCCACCGATGCGCCAAACCAGCTTTAAATTCACGAACGGGTGTAGTCTGCGTTAGAGTACTTTTATCCATATAAACAATGATATTTTCATACTTCTTGTTAATAACTAAATTATAATCCAAATCCTGAAATGCAATTTGATGTGAACAGCCATTTAAGAAAAATAATAATAAAAACGCTTGAATGGTTTTTAATAATGCTTTATTACAATAATAATTCAACACTTTTCTCCCAAAATTCAGTCTGTAAGTTTCTGTAATAGATGTCACTAATGTAGAAAGACTATTAAAATAATCAATAATTCATTTACCGCAAACTATTAATTTTTTACCAAGTTCCTAATATTTTCCACCTTTTCGTAGCGACTTAAATTCCACTGAAAAACAATTTATTTTTTTACAATGCACTTAATGTGAAAAATGTAAATTTTCTAATCTTGTTTAAAACCATACACCTAAAAACCTAACACATCAACTGAGCTTTTTAGTCAAGAATTAACAAACTAATATAAAAGATTAATAGCAATAGCTTCGTTTGAGGACTGGTTTTATTAGCCTTTACTCCCCCAGTACTTCGCCAAGTTGCAATCATCACAACCTAGTGGCTACATTCATTCAAAAACAATAAAATAAGCCCTCCTACCAGAGACTTTTAGTCCACCCTTCCTCTCGCTCCCGATGTAACAAAAAATAGATGTCAGGTCTTGCCTTTTACCTTCCAGAAAATACAAAAAAACTCTGGGGCTTCGGTTTATAACCCCACAAAAATACTCTATAACTCTCCTCTTTTTATCTTTCATTCTCCACCTCCGTATAATCACTAATGATCAACAGATTTTTTTATTTTACTTATAATAAATTAAAGACCAACCACCCCTTTGCCCATTACGTTTTTTTAGTAATGTTCAAAATCTATTCAGCCAGTCAAAACAAAGTTTACTAGCTACTAACCAACCTAAGATCCATTAATAACATGAGAGATTATTCACATATCTGGCTTTAGAACCCACAATTTATAGACTTTCTTCACAAAAATAATTTTCTACCTTTGATAAAAAAAACCATAAGAGCTAAAAATTAGTCTTAAGGAAACTTTATAATTGAGGTGAAAAAATTGAATATTTATTTAGGTCGAATTTTATACAATACAACAAAACATGATATCGAAGACTTTCTTTTACCTGCTCTAAAAGGCAATATTTTACAAAAAAAGGGAACTATAAGTCGTATAAAACTGTTAGCTCTTGAAAATAAATTAACAAGAGACAAAGAATATCATGCAATCGTTGGCGTTACGCCTGACCAAGCTGCCACCAGAATTCAAAAAAAGCTCAATAGAAAAGCTTTAAACGGCAAACATATTGCTGTTCGTGAATATTTTATACGTTCATGGCACAACGATAAACGTACCAATATAAATAAATGGGAAAAGGCGGATAAAAGATTCACAGATAGACGTCAATCTAATATTCAAGAAAACGCTATTACTTCGAATAACTTTAGCTCTGAAAAAACCTTTCATCGAAGTTTTTAAAGCGATAGATGGATGCTATCAAGTGGAGTGGGCAATTCATCACATTTCTTATTTTTAAATCTATTTTTTGTAGATGTTGCTCACACTCTCTTTACGGTCCAATTGAATAAAACCTATTACAAGCCTACAAATGTAACTAAGGAAGAACAAAACAACTAACAGTACTTACTGTAGGAAAATGAGTCTCTCATGCATTTAAAGGTGAATTTGTGAATATTTATTTAGGCCGAGTTCCATTCGGTACAAAAAAACAAGATATCAAAGACTTTATCAACCCTGTTTTAAAAGGTCATCTTTTACAAAAACCAGGAATGATAAAACACATTAAAATATTTATTTTTGAAAATGAACAAACAAATAAAAAAGAATACCACGGGATAATTGGGATTACTCCTGATCATGTTGCTACTCGCGTGCAGAAGAAATTAGAGGAAACTAGTTTAAAAAATAAACTTATAACTCTCTATAGTTTTTTTCTTCATCCATGGTTTAACGATCAGCAAGGTATCACTGTTTCAAATGATTTTTATGCAGTAAAAAGTTTCCACAAAAACGTTTAGTCTTCTTTTATTTAGAGTCATTTTTCTACACAAAAGAAGACTATAAGCCCCCCATTTTAGAATGGTGAATATAGGAAAGATGCTTTCATTATTTATCCTTTATTGCCATAAGCACAGCATTCACTTCCATACGGTTAGTAAGCTGTAGAGCTGAAAAACCAGTTTCTTTTAATTCATTGAGAGCAACAGACTCTCTCATTACATGATTTTCTGACTCATCATTAAACAAGTGAATTATCCAATGCTCTAATACATCTAATTTATCAAGTTTAGTTAGTACTTTAAAATAATTGGCAACTTCCTGTTGAATCATATATGTATGTTTAGAAATATCATCTAATGCATAACGATCACCATTAATAAATTGACCTCCTTTTTTTAACACTCGATAAATTTCTTGGTGAACTTGTTTTCTGTACTCATGTTGAAAATTATGTAAAGTGTATGCCGAAGCCACTAGATCAACACTATTAGATTTAATGGCTTTAAGTGCAGTTAAAGCATCATCAGCAGAAAAGTTTAACCGGCCCTCTTCAACCCAATCATTCAAACTTTGCTTAGCCTGAACTTGCATGGTTGGCTCGTTATCAACACTCATCACTGAAACGTCTTGATTTGCCAATAAAATTGAAAGCGTGGTAATTCCAGTCCCTCCACCTAACTCAACAACAGTTAACGAAGTTTTCTTTGTTCCTGAATACTCTTTGACAGCGTCTCCAACCAATCGACTCATTTCAGTTGCTAAAGGGCAAATAAGTTTTAACATCTCATACTCTTGCCCAATAACACCAGAAAACATAGCTTCGTAGGATTGCTTAGTCCTTTGGTTTTCTTTGATCATAAGCGGCTAATTGTTCTGCAGTGGCTTTAAGTTGATATTTATCTTTCCATTCACTATAAGGCATACCATAAACTTGTTCTCTGGCATCTTCAAAATCTAGTTCCACATTTTGTTCCTTAGCTTCAGCAGTTAACCATTTTGCTAAACAGTTACGACAAAACCCAGCCAAAATCATAATATCAATATTTTGCACATCAGTTTCTTTTTGCAAATGAGAAACTAATCGTCTAAAAGCAGCGGCTTCTAACTCTATTTGTGTTGATTTATCCATGATAAAATCCAAAAAATTAACATTCTAGCAGAAACCCTTGTTAACTCATGTATAATTCAAAAAATCATTTTTTAGCAAAAGAATCACATGCAAATCCATAGTTCATCCCTAGCCTTTGTTCCGTCAGGACATAGTGCTAATAATCGAACGAATCAATCACAGCTATCTAATAATACAAAGGAAAAACAGTTCGAAAGTTCTATTTCCTCATCTCCTGATACCCAAAAGGTTGATAAAAAAAATGATGCCCCCACATTACAATTAATTAGCGATAGTATTGAACAACAACGAAAGGTACCCTCTAACTCCCGTACAGCACGTGCTATTGGCGCATACACTCAAGAGAGTACCCAATCACTTAAAAATCAAAGATCTGAGCTGGTATCAGGCATTGATTTATTTGCTTAACAACTTTTACAAATAACATGACCGTTAACTTATGAAACAACTCCTAGAATTTATACCTGTTATTTTATTTTTTATTACTTATAAGGTATATGATATTTATACCGCAACAGCCGTTATTATTGTTGCCACTATTATTCAAGTTGGGATTAGTTGGTTTGTAAATAAAAAAGTCGAAACCATGCAATGGATTACTTTGGGACTGATTATTATTATGGGTGGGGCAACCTTGTACTTACAGGATGAGCAATTTATAAAATGGAAGTTAACTATTATTGAATGGTTATTTGGACTTGCCTTCCTAGGCAGCCAGTTTTTTGGTAAAAAAACTTTTGTTGAACGAATGATGGGCGCAAGCATCGAACTCCCTGCCCCTATATGGAAAAGACTCAATATAGCTTGGGCTCTATTTTTTATTAGTGTGGGTGGAATTAATATTTATGTTATGAAAAACTTCAATACTGATGACTGGGTTACTTTTAAGACCTTTGGTGTTCCTGGCTTAATGCTAGTTTTTATCGTTATTCAAATGCTTTTTATTTATAAACATATCCCAGAACCTGAGGAATAAGTATCGTGTTATATGCCATTTTAAGTGAAGATGTTGAAAATAGTCTGCCAAAAAGACAATCTGCACGTCCTGCACATATACAAAGATTGGAAGACTTACAAAATGAAGGTCGATTGATTATTGCAGGACCACATCCTGCAATTGATAGTAATACACCGGGTGATGCTGGATTTACGGGTAGCCTTGTTATTGCAGAATTTTCCAGTCTTGCAGAAGCTCAAAACTGGGCAGATATTGATCCCTATGTTGCAGCAGGCGTTTATAAAAATGTGACTGTTAAACCTTTTAAACAAGTATTTCCAAAATGACATCAGAACTAATTAAACAAAAACTAAATGAATCCATTCAGCCTGAATTAATAGAAATTATTGATGATAGTGCTTCTCATGCTGGACACGCAGGAGCAAAACAAGGTGGACACTACAATGTCACTATTGTTGCAGAAGCATTTGAAGGGAAAACATTAGTACAAAGACATCAATTAATTTACCAGGTTCTTGGTGATTTAATGAAAAATGAAATTCATGCATTAGGCATTAATGCCTTAACACCCTCTGAAAATACATAAGGATTACTAGAAATGAATAAAAAAATTATCCCTCTTGTTTTATTAGCCAGTACAACATTACTATCGGCTTGTAATGAAAAGAAAACAACAGATAATTCCACAAGTATTATCGTAACAAAAGAAGATGCAGTCGCCTCTGTTAATGGTACTTATATTAGTAAAGCATCATTGGCTAGCCTTGAAAGTGAATTAGCACAACGTCAACAAGGCCAGCACGGTCAGCCTCAATCATTTCCAAAAGAAAAATTAATTGAGGAATTAGTTCAACGCGAATTATTACTTCAAGAAGCTAAGCAAAAAAAATTAGATCAAACAGTTGAATACACTACTCAACTTGAAACCATTAAAACATCATTATTGACTCAAGCTGCTGTACAAAACTTCCTTAAATCAAGCCCTATTACTGATGCTGATTTAGAAGTTGAATATAACAAAAGTGTTGGCGCTGCGGGTACTGAATACAAAGCACGCCATATTTTAGTAAAAACTGAAGAAGATGCTAAAGCTATTATTGCTGAACTATCTGCTGGTGCAGATTTCACTGAATTAGCTAAAACAAAATCTACAGGTCCTTCAGGTCCACAAGGTGGCGATTTAGGTTGGTTTGCAGCTGGACAAATGGTTGCTCCTTTTTCTGAAGCTGTGATAGCTCTAGAAGATAATAAATTCACACTAGCACCTGTTAAAACACAGTTTGGCTACCATGTTATTTTAAGAGAAGGCTCAAGAGCACAAACTCCACCTCCTTTTGAATCAGTAAAAGAACGTATTCGCCCTATGTTGCAACGTCAAAAACTGCAAGGATTTATGGAAGGCTTACGGAAACAAGCAACTGTTGAAATTTTACCTGCTGAACCAGCAGCAGAAATTTCTGAGTCAGCTCCAATTGAAAAACCAGCAATAGCTGTAACAGAGCCAACGGCTGAATCAGCAAAATAAAAAATATAACTGAAGAGTTTTAGAATCGGCTAAAACTCTTCAGTATTAGATCAAATTTCAACTAACACGTTACAAAATATATCAATTTATCTTGAAAGATGACATCAACCATTTAAATTTAAATTGTTCCCAGCCAACAAGATTTTTATTTTTTTGTGCAATAGATAATATTCCTACAGACATTAAAGCAATGGAAGCATTAACTGCTGTAGCCCCCCATTCTGAATCAGGGCTCCCTGAACCATAATCATGTTCTCCATGTTTATCATGATCTTGTTCTGTGTAAACATATAAACCTGAGATTGGTGCTACCGCATCGGTAATTCCTGAATGAGGAGATGTAAGCTTAATCGCTCCTATCCTTTTAACATGTCCTGGCGAAAAAGAATCTTGGAGAGCATGTAAAGCTAAAGCCAATTCCCAAATATAAGCGCGAGTATTTTTCCAAGTAGCATTTTGCAATGGTTTATTTTCTTTTACATCATGTTCAACTGCTTTTATAGACATTTCCACCCATTTCTCAGTATGAGCTTTAATAAATTTCACACCATTTTCATAAGCTTGCAAATTTGACTCTTTCGGTGCGCGCATAAAATGATAACGTTGTCCATCTGGATGCTCATGAGTCCATCTCTCCTTTAAATCAACAAATGCCACTACATCAGGAAGTGTAGCCTGCTTAATTATATCTGGAGTAATGCTATGACTTATATAATTGAATATTGCAGCTGAATAATTATCTGTAGCATTACTTTTATCATCATCACCCAGCCAGACTCTCCGCGCATTATCAAACATCGGAGCATTGCATATACCAGTTGAAATAGGACAACTGTTCTTCAGCTTCTCTATCGCTTTTTTTGTTAACTTTACGTGCCCATCATATTTCATTTAATTCCTCCTAATAATTTATTTAGTCCATATACGAATAAAACACCTACTCCCCAAAAAAACAATGCTGGAAAATACAAGTACTGTAAATCAAATAAAAAATTACTTTGAGTACCAACAGAAAATGGCGCAAACCAAGCGGCTATAGGTGCGAACATTGGGCCTAAAGGAAAATGGCCTTGAGTTGGGAATAATTGACTTATAGGTAGCCAAAGTAAGATCCAAGTTATACTTATATATCTTTTTTTAAAAATATTAATATTTTTCTCCTACTGATATATTTGAATACTAAATTATCAAAAAGTCAGGGCTTTGGCTTATGATTTTCTCGTAAACCATTAGACTCTAACAAATTCTAGGTAACTGCTCACCACTGAGAAGCTCCAACACTCGGCAGCTACCCAAGGCAGTTTCTAATGTTACTAACCCTTTATCATTTTTTTCTGCAACTTTACCTACTACACAAGCTTGTTTTCCAAAGGCATGTTGACGCAAAATAGATAATACTTTTTTACTCTCTGCTTCAGGGACAAAAAGAACAAAACATCCTTCATTTGCAATATATAAGGGATCAAAACCTAATATTTCACATGCACTTTTCACCTCACCATTAACGAGTAAAGAAGTTTCTTCAATTTCAAAGTGTTTATTTGCAGTAGCTGATAACTCTATCAATCCACTAGCTAATCCACCTCGCGTTAAATCTCTCATACAATGCAGCTGGACACCTGAATTTATCAGTTCTTGAACTAAAGCAGATAAATCAGCACAATCACTTTTAATATTGTGATCAAAACTTACCCCCTCTCTTTCAAGCATAATAGCAATCCCATGTCGGCCTATATCACTATTAATAATTATATGATCACCCTCTTGAATATTACTAGATGTGATAGAAATATTGTCGTTTATAAGCCCTATTCCAGCTGTATTAATATATAAACCATCTCCTTTACCCTTATCTACAACTTTAGTGTCGCCAGTAACAATAAAAACACCCGCTTGTTTAGCTGTTTCTTGCATTGATTGCATAATTTTTTTTAAATCATCAATGGCAAAACCTTCTTCTATTATTAAAGAACAGGTTATATATAGTGGCTTTGCACCACTCATAGCTAAATCATTTAAAGTACCACATACGGCTAGCTTTCCAATATCTCCACCAGTGAAAAATAAAGGGTCAACAACATAAGAGTCTGTCGTAAATGCTATTTTTGAACCATTAATATCAACAACTGCACTGTCATGTTTTTGATTAAGAATTTCATTATCAAATACGGGCTGAATGACATTATCTATTAATTGTTGCATCATTCTCCCACCACCACCGTGAGCCATCACTATCTGCTCATATTGTAAGGGTAAGGGGCAATTTAATTTAATTTCATCAGCCATGAGATCTATACCTGTAATAAGCTGCACAAGCACCTTCTGATGAAACCATAGTGGCACCTAAAGGATGTTCAGGAGTACAGCTTTTACCAAATTCAGCACATCCTTCAGGCTTTAATAAGCCCTTTAAAACATCACCACTACGACATTCACTTGGCTCTTGTGTATTAATTGTTGAAACAGAAAATTTATTTTCTGCATTCCAATCTGCATAGTCTTTTGAGATTGCCAGACCGCTTTGAGGAATTTCACCTAAACCGCGCCATTGTTGATCAACAATAGTAAATATTTGTTGTAATAGTTGTTGTGCCGGCTGATTACCTTGTTGTTTAACCACTCGGCTATATTGGTTCTCAACAGTCACTCGACCTTGTTCTAATTGTTTAATGCACAAATAAATTCCCTGTAAAATATCAACAGGTTCAAAGCCTGTAATAACAATAGGTATATTAAAGCGTTCTGCCAGTGGCAAATATTCATGGTATCCCATAATAGTACACACATGCCCTGCCCCTAAAAAACCTTGAACCGTATTGTCTTTTGCGCCTAATAAAGCTTCCATAACAGGCGGCACTCTGACATGACAAGCTAGCACGCTAAAGTTATCTAATTGTAATGATTTGGCTTGATGTATAGCTAATGCAACCGTGGGTGCCGTTGTTTCAAAACCCACCCCAAAAAAGACCACTTTATTTTCAGGATTTTGTTGAGCAAGCTTTAAAGCATCTAAAGGTGAATAAACAATCCTAATATCAGCCCCTAGCGCCTTTAAACTCAATAAGTCATATTCCGAACCAGGTACTCTTAACATATCACCAAAGGAACAAAAGATGACAGAGGGCTGTTGAGCTATTGCCAAGGCTTTATCTATATATTGCAAGGGAGTGACGCAGACAGGACAGCCAGGCCCATGAATCAATTCAATCTCACTAGGTAATAACTGATCTAAACCATGCTTGATAATACTATGTGTTTGCCCTCCACAAACTTCCATAATTCGCCAAGGCTGAGTAGTGATTGATTTGATAGCCTGCAAGATTTTTTTTGCAGCTTTGGGGTCTCTGTATTCATCAACAAACTTCACAAACCTACCTCAAAATCATCTAACTGTTGAAATGCTTCTAGGCTAGCCTCGGCTTCTTGTTGATCAATAATCGAAAGTGCAAAACCAGCATGAACAATAACATAATCATTTAATTGCGCTTCTGGTAAATAAGCCAAACTGATTTCTTTACTAATACCCGAAAAATCAATCTTTCCCATACGAGAAAGAGGAGAGTCACCAGTAATGACTATTATTTTTCCTGGTACAGCTAAACACATAAATTTTTCTGATTAGAACTACGAGTTAAATGTAGATGCATAAAGTTAGCCTAAAGCTATTCGGTAGTGGGTTAAATCTGTTGTTAAGGCTATTTTGAGACTTATCTATTGAGCGTAGACTTTAATCTGCTCTTACGCTGAAAACAGCAGCTTAAAACCTGCACCCAAAAATGTTGTTACTAATATTAATCGTTCCATAAGTTCTGGCAGTCTATTTCACCCTCATCCCAACCTTCTCCCTCGAGGGAGAAGGTGCTACATACGAAAACTTTTGGAACGATTAATACATAGAAATGCACTTAGTACATTTTCACATTAATTAACGACCTGCATAAGTAGCTTTAGCTCGTCTTACTGACATTTTATACTCTGCTTTAGAGAGTTGCTTGTTTCTATAGTCCATTTTTAGTTGTCTGACTGTAGAGTCATAATTAATTTGTAGCTCTCTTAAAATTTTCTTAAGTGTTGCTTTATCGAACTTACCGACTCGATAGGCTTTTTTTGCTGTAGTAATATTCCATTCACCAAAGTTAATATTTGGTGGGTTGAATGTTTCTGGTTTGTAGCTTGTACGTAAAACTTTAAGGTGTGCAAGGTCTGCATAGATGCCCTCTGGGTACTCTTCCAAATAACGTTTAAAGAATACAGGATCATTTTCATTCCTTATACTTTCCCAAAATACAATTTCAGCTCGGTTGGGTTGTTCACTCTGTTGAACAATTGTTACTACTTTTGCATTGGGCGCAGCAATGGTGAAATGAAATTTATCGCCATTGATAATAACGCCAGATTTCCATGGTAATTGCTGCCCACCTGTATGGTTTGAGACTTTATTTGCTGTTAGATTAAATACCTCGTCAATACTTAAATTGGGCGTGTTCATCGATTCCATCAAATGCTGAGTAAATAAGCCATTTTTGCCATCACCATCAGCAGCCACTTCTCCTGGTGATGTGGCATATAAAACCATTGAACCCCTTGATTCGACTCTTGCTAGTCCTCGGGAGCCAGAGCGGAAGCTCTTTGCAAAAGGGTTATTACGACAAGCATCTAAAATCACCATGTTTAAGTTGTTTCCTGCACGCCTCATACCTGACATGACTCGACCAGCATTAACGCCATCGTATTCAACTTCGGTTTCATTTTCTATGGCTTTACCTACAGGAATCAAATAGTTTTGACCATTTACCTCAACCCCATGTCCTGCAAAATAAAATAAGCCCACAGCATTTTTTTGATGCAATCTCTTAGTAAACGTGTTTATTGCTTGTTCCATTTGCTGCTTATTGGCATTAGTCAGCTTCTGTACTTGAAACCCCTTTTTTTTCAACAAAGAGGACATGTCTTTAGCATCATTTACAGGGTTTTTTAATGCTCCAATTTTATAATCACTATTACCAATGACTAGGGCGAAACGTTTTGCATAGCTAACTGAGCTGAAGCTAAAGTTAATTATAAATAATAGAAAAAGTAATGTTAGGCGCATAATATTTATCTGTCTTATTTAAAGGGTATTGGTTCTTAAGGAACCTTTAAGATCAAGCCTAATTATTTTTAGCTTGCTAAAACATCCGCTATTTTCCATCAAGATCGGCGCAATAGAATGACTATTCCGTCTCACTTCGTGAAAAATAGCGACAGTTTTTATGCGCTAAATTATAACCAACTTAATCAGAGCTTCCTTAAGTCTAAATGAATTAAAGTAATTCTTCTGAGGCAGAGGCCTCTTTTTAGGCGTTATTATGTTAATTAATAGAGTCATTGTTTATTCATACCTAATAATCAGCATGTATATTAATAAGTAATTTTTGAGATGCTCTTCTTGGTAAGAAAACATTACTTTAAGGGTATACTATTAGTAGTTTACTAAAAGATTATAGTTTTAACCATGAAAAAAGGTGATGAAATGAGTATTTTAAAAATAAGTATTTGTGCTGTTGGTTTGATGGTAATGAATATTGCGAAAGCTGACGATGTAAAGATGTTTTCAAGTAGAACCCCATCAGCAGAAGAGATGGGAAGTATTTTATTTGCTGATCAACCAAAGGTAATGAAAACTCGATCTCTTAGCTTTGGAAAAGCTAAGAGTACACCTAAAAGCATTTCTAACTCAACAGACAATAGTCAGCCAAGGTCTGCTATTGGATTGCCTATTAAATTTGCGCATAACTCTGCCGAAGTGCTCGAAGAGTCCAAACCGTATCTTAATGAAATAGGGAAAATGCTAAAGCTTTCAGATTACTCAAATGAGAATTTGGTTATTGAAGGGCACACTGATGCTGGCGGCACTGAAGAATATAATAAATATTTATCTGAGGAAAGAGCTCTGGCCGTTAAAAATTATTTAAGTGATTATTTTCTGATTGATTCAAATAGATTAAAGGTCATTGGTATGGGAGAAGAGCTTGCATTAAAAAGCTCTAACCCTCATGCCGCTAGCAATAGAAAAGTATTATTTCGTAAAGCACCTTAACCTTATTTTTTAGTTAATTGTATAAGTAAAACTTTGATAAATCAAAGAAGGTATTAATAGCTCATCATTAGGACCAAATAATAGTGACTGGTCGGGAATTGGTGTTGAGCTACCAATAGCAATAATCCTATCCTGGCCTTTTGGTTCGCCAATATCTAAGGTGAACTCAGCTCCTTCTGGAGGAACTTGATAAGTAGTACTGGGTTCACAATAGCTTTCCATTTGGAATGGATTGGGAAATAGGGTTATGCGCTCACCCTGGGAATTGATGGATACAATTTTTATATACATAGCCGTATCAACAGAAAAACTGAATTGTAGAGTTTCTCCAATTTGATACTGAGAGCTATCAGACCAAAGATTAATATTACCGAGTTCTTTAATAATACTCTGAGGCTTATTATTACCTATTATGGGAGCTTTAATTAATGTTTGGTTTGGTTGGGGTGAAAGACCTGTTGGATGACTGTTTGTTTCAGGAATAACAGCCTGAGAATTGCTTTCGGATTGAAAAGGGTTAAGAATAAATAGACCTATCGCAATAGATATAATGACTGCAGATAAAATGAGATAAGGCGTTTTTGTTGTTGACATCATACCCTGTAAAAAGAGATCTATATCTTTGGTTCTATCTTTTCTGTCGAAAGCTAATGCTTGTTTAAGTGTATTCCATTGTTTGGAATTTAGAGATTTTATTTTTTTTGGTTTTAATTGCCGTTTTTGTGCAATCTCTGCACTTACTTTATTGAAAGGATGCTGCCCTGTTAGAAGTTCGTAACTAACACAAGCTAAGGCGTATATGTCATCTCGTGGATCGGGCACCTCGTTTTTAAACATTTCTAAGCTAGCATAACTAGGTGTTAGTCCGCCTAAAACACTTGCATCAAATCCTCTAGATAGAGCCGAATTTGCTAGCCTTGCAATACCGAAGTCAAAAACTTTAACATGGTTTTTTTGATCCATTAATACATTGCTGGGTTTAAAGTCTAGATGAATAATATTTTTACTATGGGCATAAAGAAGAGCTTGAGCCATTTTAGATATAATCCCTAAGGCCTGGTTTAGCGGTAGACCTTGAGGGTTAGAGTTAATCACTTGATTTAATGGGGCTCCATCAATAAATTCCATTGTCATAAAAATCGTATCCTCATCACGATCAAAATCATACACTGTAATGATATTTGGATGAGCAAGCTCTTGTGTTTTTCGGGTTTCGCTATGTAAGGCTTTTAATAAGTCAATGTCATTTTTAAACTCATCATTTATAATTTTAATGGCTATAAATGAACTATTGCCCGCTTCAATATCTCGCCTATCTAAAGACTTATATACTGTACCCATTCCACCAGAACCAACAGACTCGAGTAAATCAAACCGATTTTTTAATAGGCTGCCAGTACCTACCGGTTTCTGTTCAGTAATACCGTTGTCTATTTTTTGTGATGAATCTGTGGGAGTTTGTTTAATAACTGTTTCATTATTAAGACTTTGGCTGGGAGCTGGTGAAAGTATTGTTTTGTCTGAATTGTCAACATTTGAGCTTGTAGACGTATTAGGGGCACTATTATTTGTCATGAAACTGATGGATGTTTTGTCTTTTATTAGTGTATTCAAAGCATAATTGTATCCTAATTAAGTTATTAATTAATCATATTCATTAACTTTATCATGCATTTTATTCACTTATATGTTGGGAGTTTTATGTAAAAAATTTATCACAACTACTGCTATCCCTTGCATATGATAATCTGCATTTTAATATTAAGGAATTCAAGGGTCTTGAGACAACAGGGGGCAGGTCTTTGATTTAAATGGCTATAAATTAAACGCAGGCTAGATACTACAACAATATGAAACCAAAGTAATTGTGAGGAATTAGCCATAAAAATAAGAGCAAGTAGTTTTTGGGAATAATAACAGCATTTTTCAGATGAAGAAGCTTGTATCAAAGAAATAGGGCAAGCCAGCTTAATTTTAAATGGTTATTAACAAACCACAGGTTAAAAAGGTTGTCGACAAGGTAGATACTCTATTAAAACGCAAGCGTAAATATTCATATTTTCATGAATTAGTAATAATAGGTAACGTATAAAAACGGGTCCCATCAAATTCTTTATTTGTCCGTAACATGCCATGGATGGC
>Ga0105353_1000257_pt1 | contig 33230 bp, 27 predicted proteins | sample EN1Hudsemesocosm_2_FD_83657 | JGI IMG/M metagenome (GOLD analysis project Ga0105353, IMG submission 83657) | Methane-oxidizing microbial communities from mesocosms in the Hudson Canyon - EN10B Hudson Canyon | ecosystem: Environmental > Aquatic > Marine > Cold seeps | place: Hudson Canyon...
ATCGCTCTCCAACGGTTTCTTTAGAACCTGAGGGTTATCGGTCTGCCACATCATTTTTTTAATAGAAATCCTATTCTAATAAAAAACGGGTATTAACAGTTACTTTGATCATACAAGGGCTGGGGTGAGGAGAATAAAATCAATGTCTTATCTTTTTTCTTTATAGAGAAAAATATAAATATGTAGCTTTGATGTAGTGAAACAAAATCAAGGAAGCTTAATTGACAAACCTTGATTCCACTTTGTTTCATCAAGGCTACAAAAGCTCAACTTATGAGCCATTACCAAGCAATATAAAATGGAAAATAATTTACTTGTTATTCTTTTGGTTGTTACAGCCATTATCATTATTTTACTTGGCTTTATATGGCATTTTTGGCGATCTAAAAAACAACTGTCTCAACAAAACCAATTACAGCTTGATCAAGCCAGTTTAAACGATCAAGAACATCACCAGCTTTTACTAAAATTGGCTGTTGCGGAAGAAAAAATCAAACATCAAGAAAATGTATCTATTAATTTTCAGCAGTTACAGGAACAGCTACTAGAAACAAAAACAGAAAATGCAGCTTTACAGACTCAACTTCAAGAACAACAAAAAAATACCCACGAAAAACTACAACTGTTACAGAGTGCAGAAGCTCAATTAAAAAGTCAGTTTGAGAACTTAGCAAATAAAATTTTTGAAGATCGCAGCAAACAATTTTCTGAGCAAAACAAAACTAGCATGGAGCATATTGTTAGTCCGATCAAAAGTCAGTTAACAGATTTTAAACAACGAGTAGAATCGGTTTATGAGAATGAAACTAAAGATAGAATTTCTCTAAGAGAAGAAATTGTTTCGTTACGACGCGATACAGAGAAAATGAATCAAGAAGCCTTAAACCTAACCCGAGCATTAAAGGGTGATAAAAAAGCACAAGGTAATTGGGGTGAAATGATTTTAGAAAAAGTGCTGGAACAATCAGGCCTACGGAAAGGGATTGAATATGAAACCCAAGGTGCTTTTAGGGATGAAAAAAATAATCTGTTTAAACCTGATGTGATAATCCGCTTACCTGAAGATAAAGATGTTATTGTTGATTCAAAAGTATCTTTAGTTGCTTATGAACAATATTGTTCTTTAGATAACGAGCAGGAAGCGGCTAATGCGCTAAAAGCACATATAAAATCTGTTAGAGATCATATCAAAGGATTAAGTGATAAAGACTATTCAGGATTAAAAGGGCTACGGTCACTAGATTTTGTCTTATTATTTATGCCTATTGAATCTGCTTTTATGGCTGCCTTTCAGGCAGATGAAAAACTATTTACTGATGCCTTTGAACATAAAATTATAGTCGTTACTCCAACGACACTGTTAGCCACACTAAAAACGATAGAAAACATCTGGCGCTATGAAAGACAAAATGAAAATGCCAGAATCATCGCAGAAAAGGCAGGTTCTCTATATGACAAAATCAGAGGCTTTGTTGAAGATTTGGAAAAACTGGGAAACCAGTTAAGTACGGCTAATAAAACTTATGATGGGGTGATGAATAAGCTAACGACAGGACATGGTAATCTAATTCGCCAAGCGAGTAGTTTTGTTGAACTTGGGGTGAAAGTAAAAAAGGTATTACCAAGAAACCTAACTGATCAGTCTGGGATAGATGATCATAACAGTAGATCTGATTAGTGTGAGCGGACGCATGTTATATTGAAAAAGGTATGATATATCTGCTTCTTTGATATTTTAAGGGGTAATGGGTTTGAGTTGTCAGTATTTTTTACATAAGGATTAGTTGTGTTTTAAAAATACTTTAAATATCAGTTGCTTGTATTTTTTGGCTTGTTTTTTGCTTTATTTTTTAGCTGCGCTTAAGGTGCAGTAAATGAAATTAGTTTCAATAAATTATTAAATGACTGACTGTTATGTGAGGGTTTATGGTACTAATGTTATGAATAATATTTATTAATTGAGGGTTATATGAAATTTGTTAAGTTTTTATTTATGTGCTTTTTCTCTATGCAAGTAGGTGCGGAAGTGAATGTTTGGAATGATTTTGGTGGAGAGGTTCCTGCAGAAGTTACTTCATCCACTGGTTCTCGGCATGCTCAAGTCCATGTTAGGTTTGATTGTTCCGAAAAGTGTGGCCAGAATATGAGTTTTGATATTGATGCTAAAGGTGATACTCATATAGTGACAATAGATAAAACTGGAGATGCCCCTAAGGATACCCTTATACCTATAGTTAGTGAATATACAACTTGGGTGTATACAAGCGCTAATGTCACTAATAGAAATGATTTCTATAGGCTTTACTTGCAGGCTTCTGCGAATGTTACGGTAAACGCATACACACCTGACATAAATGGGAATTTGGGGAATTCGGAGGATAAAAATAGATTGGTGTATACAAGTGTAGGGCTGTATTTTTCACAAGAATATAGTGGTGATGGCTTGCAGCGGAAAAATGTTTATGAGAATTATTCTAATACATGGGGTGATGATGGTTTTAGCAGTAGCAGTACTGAAGATGGTGCAAATGGAATGTTTTATACCTATACAAAAACTTCATTTGTAAAACCAAATGATATTATTAAATCAATGGTGTCTGTTGATGTAAGTGTAGATAATTATGCTGTTAGTGGAGCAAGTGAGGGATCTTTGAGATTTGTTGATATTATTGCTTATGCGGACCCTACGTTTTATATTGCTCCCGATTTTCAATATATAGATTCTTTTGAGCTTAATCAAACAGAGATGACAGAATCTGATTTTCTTGTTGATGGTTCATACCCTGGAGTAAGTTCTGTTCCAGTGCCAGCAACTGTATGGTTGTTTTTCTCAAGTTTAATTGGCCTCTTTGGTGTGAGACGATTTAATAGATAAGCTGGGTCTATGGAGCTTTATATTTTTGAGGAGCTTAATTTCGTATTTAGTTTATTAGCACCAAAAAGCGCTAAAACAACAAATAAACCCAGAGTAAAACTGCAACAACAATAGTGATGGACATTTTTAATTTACTGGGTGGAGTTGACTAAGTAACTACAACCATACGGTGTAGTTACTTACCAAGAGCTTGCTAGCAGGTAAACTTATGTGTCATTTTTTGTAAGTCTTCAGCAAGTTGCTCAACTTTTTTACTTGCATCCGTTGTTTTTTCAGTTGCTTCCATAGTTTGTTCAGCGCTTTGGTTTATACGTGACACATTATTACTGACCTCTCCTGCAACAACACTTTGTTCTTCAGCAGAGCTAGCAATAACAGAGCTCATATCATTAATAGTGGAGATCGTATTTGTTATTTCAGTTAGCATTTCCCCTGCAGATGTTGCTTTGCTAACGCTATTTTCGGTATAAGTACCACTTTTATTCATTACCACAACGGCACTTTTAACGCCTGCTTGTAGTTTTTCTATCATACTTTGAATTTCAGATGTTGCCTGCTGTGTGCGCCCAGCAAGAGTACGTACTTCATCAGCAACAACCGCGAAGCCTCTACCTTGTTCTCCTGCCCTAGCTGCTTCGATAGCTGCATTTAACGCAAGTAAGTTGGTTTGTTCAGCAATACCACCAATAACATCAAGGACAGTTCCTATTTGATTGCTGTTTTGTTCAAGCTGTTGAATAACTGTGACTGCACTGTTTACTTCTTGTGCTAAATCATTAATTGAACTAATTGCCTCAGATACTATCTGTTTTCCGTTTTGAGCCTCTTCATCAGCATGCTGAATTGAGGCTGTTGAATTAGAAATACTGAGAGCAACTTCTTGAATAGCAGCACTCATTTGTCCCATTGCTGATGCTACTTGCTCTGTTTCTTGGTTTTGTTGGGAGGCATTATTGTTAGTTATTTCACTAACAGAATGTAATTCATGAGCCTCAGTTAACAAATTTTCAGAAGCAGAGGTGATTGAGGTAATTGTATCTCTGGTCGAATTCACTAAGCCATTGTATTGTTTACAAACAATAGAGATTTCATCTTCACCCGAATTATCAGCTGTGCTGGTTAGGTCGCCAGAAGCTGCTTTTGTTAGTGTGTCACCAAATGTTTTTAAACGGCTATTGATGCCACGGAATTTTAAAACCATTAAAAAAACGATGGCCAGTAGAATAAGAGTAAGAATAGCAATAATTTTAGCGGCAGTAATTTGTCCCTGATCAATAATATCCTGAATATCGACACTGACTTCAAGTACGCCTCGAACATCACCTAATTGCCAATCATTTTTTGGTGTGTCAGGATGTGAATTATGACAATTGACACAGCCTTGGGCGACCATAGTATCTGCAATTGATACTCTGACTATTTGTCGGTTATTTTGCAGTTCAGTTTTAATAAAAGGGTCTTTCTGGCTTTTATTTAGGGTTTCCCAGCTTTGTTGTTGAAAGCTATCTAGTTGCTCATGTTTTCTATTAGGAAAAGGAAATGCACTATATATTTTCAATTGCATGCCTTTACCCATCATAAGCTCACTTAAATCATGAATCATAGTTGCAGGTAAAGGGATTGTACCTTGTTGGTTTTTATGATGGACTGCGGGCTTTAACGCGCCAGAAGCAAGGGCTTTACTGATGACATTATCGCTGTAATATTTTCTAATAGTTTTAAAGCTATTGATAGTCTGTAAGGATGAATCTATAGCTTGCTTGGTTGCTGTTTCCTTCATAGCTGAAGGGATATAAAAACCAATAAATATTAGACTAGCAATAAGTAAAATGACGACAGGGACGGTTAGTTGTAATAAAAGGCTACGTTTAATAAAATCCATATTTTCTTTTTAGGTTGAATTGCTGAAATAAGCTTTAAGTAAGTTTAGTTCAGTTTTTTATTTTATGGAGGATATTGCTTGTTTTTTATTTTGTAGGAGTATGATTACAAAGGTTTTTTGTGTGGTGAATTGAAAGTTTGAACTGTACTTTATTCTATTTTCAATAGAAAATAATTTAGAAAAGAATGAAGATTTTGTGATTTTAGGTATTAACAGGGGAATTAGAGATTTTAAGAATCTTTAGAGCTTGTCAGATTTTAACTTTGTATTAAGTTTATTTGCGCCTACAAGTGCTAAAACAACAAATGATCCTGGAGTGAAAACAGCGACTGCGATAGCTGCTGACATTTTTAATTTACTGCCAGAAGAGGATGGAGGGGGATTAGTAACTGGATATCTAAGTGCTCCACATGATTGGCATAACGGGGTATCTTGCTGTTCCGTAGCATCACAAAATGAACAATTTGGCATAGACTCCACCTTAATAAAATATCGTAAGCTATTAAAATATAGTGCTGTTCTGTGATGTTAACAGAAAATATAAAAGATGCAAGTCGCAAAAAAGAGATAAAAATCACCTATAAAAAACCCCATTCTGAGAAAAAAACAAAGCCTGATGAATAAGGCTAGTTTTTTGCATGATAAATGGATGTGGAGAAGGAACAACTAAAAAGTCTTTCATACCTTTGGTTTTTGCATTATTAATAGAGACTTTTCCATCATTATTTCCAGTAATAAGTGCCGATAACAAAGGGTTTATACTTTTATTGCCCGTTATTATTCCTGCTTCAAAATCAAGCCCACCTAATTGTTTTGGTATGCTTTTATTATCCGTTCCTAGTTCAAGCCCTGCTGGGCCATTCAAAAAAGAAAATATAGCTAAATGACCTAGTTTATCTACTATTTCACTTCCTTGATTAGGAGGAGCTAACATCACCGTTTTACCTAAGTTGTTTATGCTATGCAGAGATAAATAATAACGTAACAGAATGCCACCCATAGAATGGGTCAAGAAATGAATCTGTTTACAATTTTTTGATTCACAACTTTTGATGATGGGGCGGATATCCTCTTTAACTAATTGCTCAATTGATTTTTTTCTGGATGGATAATCAATATTGATGACATCATAGCCATACCTTTCTATGATAGATGCCGCCTTGTTCATACAGCGGCTGGTTCTGGCCAAGCCGTGAATTAAAATAAAACATTCAGTATTTTCTGGAATTACTTTAAGTTTGTTTTGTAAATTTCCCATAACGAAATAAAAGAGCAGGTAACAGTAATAAATTTAAAATTGTAGATGAGGCTAATCCGCCGATAATTATAGCCGCCATCGGTCCCATAATTTCTCGTCCTGGGTTATCACTATTAAAAGCAATCGGAAGCATAGCAAGAGCGGTAACAAGAGCAGTCATTAATATAGACGGTAAACGTTGTTGAGCGCCTAAAATAACCGTTTCCATGTTCCATTTTTTATTCTCTGCATCAATTAAATGTTGATAATGAGAGAGCAGCATAATACTGTTTCTTACAGTAATACCAAATAAGGTGATAAAGCCGACTACAGACCCTACTGATAAGGTCGCCCCCGTTAATACAACAGCAGCAAGTCCCCCAATTAATGAAAATGGTAAATTTGCTAGTGTGAGTAATACATTGCGACTATTACCGATGGCAATATAGATAAAAACAAGTACACCTGCACCAGCCATTAATGAGTGTAAAAGCAAATCTTCTTTGGCTTGTGCTTGCTCTACTGCTGCCCCTGTAAATTCTGGATAACTATTGGCGGAAAAGGGGATTTCATTAAGTACTTTACTTTTAAGTTCGTGCATAAATGAATCCATACCACGATCAATCACATTCGCAGTAATGGGCTGCTTTCTTTGTGCACCTTGGTGAAGAATATTGTAACGACCTTCAGAATGTCTAATATCAGCCGCTTGAGATAAGGTAATTAAGCGACCATCTTGTGTGCGGATAGGTAAATCTGCAATGGCTTCTGGTTGTTTTCTTAATTCTGGTGCTAGGGCTACAGCTACATTATAAATACGATTGCCTTGAATATTTTTTCCGGTGATATGGCTTTCATAAGCCGTTTGCACGGTACTGATAACTTGTTCTGGATTAAGCCCCCATAACTGTAATTTATCAAGGTTTAAATGTACTTGCAGTAGTGGAGTGCCAGGGGGGGATCTAAGTTGCACATCGCTAGCGCCTTCAATATCACGCATAATTTGAGCAACAGATTGGGCTTTGTTATCCAATGCATTCAAATCATTGCCATAAATATTAACGACAACGGGGGAGGTATAGCCAGAAATGGTTTCATCAATACGTTCGGTTAAGAAAGTATTCGCTTCATATAATATGCCTGGAAAATCATCCAATATATCCCTTAAACGATCCAAAACTTGCTGTTGTTCTGCGCCAGAAAGAGGCATTAGCCGCACTTCATATTCACTATAGTGGCTACCAAAAGTATCTGCGCCACGTTCGGCTCGTCCTGCCCATTGAGAAACAGATTCTATTCCAGGGATCTGTAAAAACTGTTTTGTTAACAGTGAACCTATACGAATCGATTCCTGTAATGATGTACCAGGAATGCTGGTGGTATGAACAATATAATGGCCTTCACGTAATTCGGGTAAAAACTTATTCTCCAGATTAAATAGTGTAAAAAGCCCTAGCAGACAAATAATAATGCTAACGCTCATAACACCTTTAAAATGGTGGTTCACCCATTCTAAAGCTGTTTTATAACGAGGTTTCAGCCATTGAATTAACGGTGGGTCTTGTTCGTCGTTTAATTGTTGGGAGCTTTTTCCAAGGAATACATAACATAGCGCGGGTGTTAGTGTTAACGCTACGACTAAAGACATTAAAATGGCAAGAATGTAAGATAATCCCAAAGGAGAGAATAATCGCCCCGCAACACCAGATAAAGTTAATAGTGGAACAAAGGCTAGAGCAACAATAAAACTGGCATAAACAACAGAACTGCGGACTTCCATTGATGCGTCATAAACCACTGTGGCTATTGCTTTAGGTTGTGAAAGTAGACGATTTTCTCGTAATCGACGGAAAATATTTTCAGTATCGATAATGGCATCATCCACCACTTCACCCAAGGCAATTGCTAATCCACCTAACACCATAATGTTTAGATTAATGCCACTTTCTATCAAAATGATAATGGCAGTAATAAGTGATAAAGGAATGGCTGTGGCTGAGATAAGCGCTGTACGCAGGTTAAATAAAAACAGATAAAGCACAATAACAACGAAACAGCCACCAATTAATAAATGGCCAGATAAGTTAGATAAGGACGTTTCAATATAATCAGCAGGGCGAAATAAACGCGGGTAAAAGTTAATATCCTGTTTGCTGAAAATATCATCAAATTCAGTTAAAGCCTCTTCTACTTGTCTGGAAACAGATAAAGTATTGGCTCCAAACTGGCCAATAATCATCATGACTATGCCTGGTTGACCTTTTATTTGGGCAGCACCAATAGGCGGTTCAGCAGCATAAGTAATATCAGCAACATCACCTAAAGTTATATTAATACCTGCTTGACGTTTTATAATGATCTTTTTAAATTGCTCTGGGCTGTTGGCTTGCCCTGAAATTTGAATGGTAAAACGCTGATTCTCATTTTCAATAAACCCACCGCCTTGAATATTGCCAGCTTGCTTAGCTGCATTAACAATATCTTCAACAGCCAAGTTAAAACGATGCAGTTGAGAGGGCTTTATTTGAATTTGTAATTGCTGGACTTCTCCACCAAAAATATTAACATCAGCAACGCCGGGAACGGCCAGTAATCGAGGCACAATAGTCCAGTCAACTAGACTACGTAATTCCATTAAACTTTTTTTATCAGAATTTAAACCAATGGTTAATACAGTGGCCGAAGATGAAGATAAGGGAACTGCAATCGGCGTTTCTACACCTTTAGGTAAACGACTGGCTAAACTGCTTAAACGCTCACTGACTAATTGCCTGTTTCTATAAATATCACTGCTTTCTTCAAATAAGGCAGTAACAATAGATAAGCCTTGTATAGATTCTGAGCGGATCGACTTAAGACCAATTAAACCACTAATACTAGTTTCTATTTGTTGCGTGACTAAAATCTCAACTTGCTCAGAGGATAGGCCAGGGGACTCCGTTTGAATAATCACTTGTTTAGGTGAAAACTCAGGAAAAATATCAAGACCCGCAGAGGAAAAGCGGAAGCTACCATAGAAAAGTAGAATGATAGCCAAGGCGATAACTACGCCATAAAATCGAATTGAAAAACGGACTAGAGTTGATAGCATATTGTTTTTAATTAAACAGGGTTATATACAAATCATTGGCGAGATACTGATTTTTATGGGTAGGAGGGGCCTCTGGCCGCGACCGAAAAGCAGCAGAGCAATCACGGCTAGAAAGCCCATGTTTTTTAAACATTTTTGCGTGGATGTTAATCATCATCTTCATCAGGAATTTGTGATCTAAATTCATGCGACAACAGCATTTGAGTACCTGTCACTACAACTTCTTCATTGTCAGTTAATTGCTCAGTAATAAAATAACCTTCAGACACTTTGATCGGATTGATAATGTTTTGGTGGATAAATTGTTCATCATCAATTTTTAAAAAAACAAAAGATTGCCCTAGATGCCAAGCCATAGCTGATTCAGGAACAACGATGCCTGTTAGTGAATTCTGTTGTTTAGGAATCCATGCTGTAACATTCACCCCAGGTTTTATAGATGGGTTCTCTGTTATAAAGCTATATTGTAGCCCCTGAGAAAATTGATCGATGTTAGGTAATAGACTAATCAAATAGGCTTTAAATGCAGTTTTACGATCACCTTTTGGACTGATTAAAATAGTTTTAACTTTGTTCAGTGGAGGTGAACCTGCAGGTAAATTAATGATAAGCAAAGATGATTGGCCTGATTTTAATTTATCAAAGTCAGCCGAATGTCTACCCGTACTCCAAAGTGTTAATGTTTTTCCCCATTGCAAGCGACTGTCACTAATAATCTGTTTATTTTGAAAAACCATTTCATCATAAATAGTTTTATCTGACAGCCATTGGGATTGTTTTTGCTGTAATTTTTGACTAGAAACAGCTTTGTTTTTATGTAAATTACGCAAGCGAGCAATGGTTTTTTCTGTACTTGCTAAACGTGCTTTTGCATTGGCTTGTTTTGCTGATACAGTGAGGTATTTATTAAGAATAGACTGTAAAGGACTTATGCTAATCGCTTTTCCAAAGCTTGTTAGTTCTTGTTGTAACTCAATTGTTTTGAATACTTGAGTTTTAAGCCCTGATATTTCTTGAGATTCTTCATCCAAATGAATAACGACTTGACCATTAATTATTTGTGTAGGATTTAGTTCATTTTCATCGTCATCATCTGAGGCAACAACAGATGCGCAGAGAAAAGACATAAAACAAAATAATAAAACCCATGGATAACGTTTCATATAGAGGCCATTAGAAAGGAATATTTAGAATTATACGGTGTGTTTTTAGCTGAAATAAATATTTTTGTTGTTTTTAATCAATAGCGCGTTATCCTTTACATCATAATTTAGTGTAATTGAGAGATTAAAATGAGTGAACTGCCAGAAAACTTAAAATATGCAAAGAGTCACGAATGGTCAAAAGCAGAGGATGATAATATCATCCGTATTGGTATTACAGATTTTGCCCAAGAGGAATTAGGTGATTTAGTTTATGTAGAATTACCCGAAGTTGGTAAGCAGTTAAATGCGGGTGAACAATGTGCTGTAGTTGAATCGGTTAAAACAGCATCTGATTTATTTAGTCCTGTAACAGGGACTGTGGTTGCCATTAATGAAGCCATAGCGGATGCACCAGAGCAGGTTAATGATGAGCCTTACGATACGTGGTTATTTTGTATTAAAGCCGATAATTTATCAGAACTAGATAATTTAATGGATGCGAAAGCATATCAGGCCATGATTGAGGAATAAGTTGAGATGACTTATTACAATGAGAAAGGGGTAAAGCGCTTTATTAATGCAATTTTCTTTTCTATCGCTGGCTTTAAAGCAACATGGAAGCATGAAGAAGCCTTTAGGCAAGAGGTTATAGTGTTTATTGTTGCTGTACCTTTGGCTTTTTGGTTGACTAACGATAATGTAGAAAGAATATTGCTAATTGCCTCAGTGGTATTGGTTATGATTGTTGAGTTAATAAATTCAGCAATTGAGGCTGTCGTTGATCGGGTAGGTACAGAATTTCATGAGTTAGCGGGGCGAGCAAAGGATATTGGTTCAGCAGCGGTTATGATGTCAATTATGCTAGCGATAGCAACGTGGTTATTAATTTTAGTTAAAATTTAAGAGGAACAAAATGAGTGCATTAATTTGTGGGTCTATGGCTTACGATACTATTATGGTTTTCCATGATAAATTTAAAAATCATATCTTGCCAGAGAAGGTTCACATGCTAAATGTTTCTTTTTTGGTGCCCATGATTCGTCGAGAATTTGGGGGCTGTGCAGGGAATATTGCATATAATTTAAACTTGTTAGGTGAGAATCCAGCGATTATGGCAACAGTAGGGCATGATTTTGAACCATACGCCCAATGGTTAAACAGCTGTAAAATATCTACAAAATATATTAAAACAATGGACAGTGAATATACAGGCCAAGCGTATATTACAACGGATGAAGATGATAATCAGATTACGGCCTTTCACCCTGGTGCAATGAACTTGTCACATGAAAGTTCAGTATTCGATGCTGAAAATATTAGTATAGGTATTGTTTCGCCTGATGGAAAATTAGGAATGCAGCAACATGCTAAAGAATTTGTAGAGCAAGAAATTCCTTTTATATTTGATCCAGGTCAAGGTATGCCCATGTTTGATGGGGCTGAATTACTAGAGCTTTTAGACTTAGCGACTTATGCAACATTTAATGACTATGAATCAGAATTAATGCAAGAACGCACAGGTTTAACGCTAGAGAAAATCGCTGAAAAAGTGGATGCCTTGATCGTAACAATGGGGGGTGATGGTTCTAAAATTTATACGGATGGAAAATGTATTGAAATTCCATCAGCAAAAGCTAAAGAACTAGCTGATCCAACCGGTTGTGGTGATGCATATAGAGCGGGTTTGTTATATGGAATAATGAATGAGTTGGATTGGGAAACAACAGGTCGCATAGCCTCCTTATTAGGTTCAATTAAGATTGAACATCATGGTACGCAGAATCATAAATTTACTATGGATTCATTTAAAGCGCGCTATAAAGAAAGCTTCGGAAGCTCATTCTAAAGTTTTATTGAATGTAGAGCGGACTTCAGTCCGCAATAAGTAGGTAACTATATTTATTCTAACATTTGGAAGTGAGGCTTCAGCCTCGCCTGAACTTGCGAGGCTGAAGCCTCACTTCCAAAAATGTTTTAATTCAAATTGTTAGGATAATTTTAAACACTTACTTACTATGGTGAGAATCGCTCTCAAAAAATATATCTTATAGCGGACTAAAGTCCGCTCTACCTCTGGTTCTAAATCTTGAATTTAAAAAATACAGAAAAACTACTTTCCATCATGGCACAGTTACGCCATCCAGAAACGGGTTGTGCATGGGATTTAAAACAGGATTTTAGTTCTCTAGCGCCTTATGCCATAGAAGAAGCGTATGAAGTGGCAGATGCTATTGAAAGAAATGATTTAGATGATTTACGATTAGAATTAGGAGATCTTCTATTGCAAGTCGTCTTTCATTCTCAGATAGCAGAAGAACAAGGCTTGTTTAATTTTGAACAAGTAGCAGAAGCCATATCAGAAAAGATGGTCAATCGACACCCCCATGTCTTTGGCGATACCGTATATAACAGTGATGAAGAAAGACAAAAAGCCTGGGATGAAGCCAAAGAAAAGGAAAAACAGGCGCAGGGAAAAGCTATTAAAGACAAAAGTGTATTGGCTGGTGTACCGAGCAACCTTCCTGCTCTACTAGAATGCGAAAAGGTACAAGATAAAGCCGCAAATCATGGCTTTGATTGGCCAGAAGTTGAACCTGTCTTTGACAAGGTTATGGAAGAGCTTGAAGAAGTTAAAGAAGCTTGGGAAGAGAATGACCAAGCTCATATTCAAGAAGAAGTAGGCGACTTATTGTTAGTCGCTGTTAATTTGGCACGGCATTTAAAAGTAAATCCAGAAATTGCGCTAAAGCAAGCAACTAAAAAATTTAGTAAACGTTTTAATTATATTGAGCAACAAGTTGCAGCCTCAGAAAGAACTCTGCTGGATTGTGAATTGGCAGAATTGGATGCTTTTTGGGATGAAGCTAAAAGAGTGCTTAAAGGATAGCAGGGAGTTTTCTTGCTTTTTTACAGGCTGATTTTTCGTTGGAATATATTTATTTTGTACCAAGTGAACTCAATATATTGGAGTAGTTGTATTTATATTGCATCTGTATAACTCGACAATGAGCGTGTTATACGGTTAGATAAATATACATTATGCTCAAATATTGCTAATTATTGATATTGAGATAGGCGAAAACTTGTGAATAACTGGTTATAAACCTCCAAGGCTTAAGGAATGTTCAATAATTTTTTGAAAAAGGAAAAACCAAGAGTATATCTTGGTTCACTTTCTGTAGTTCCAAGTGATTATTCTGTCGGCCCTGTGTGAACTTAAAACAAAATGCATGAGAATCCAGCGGCAACCGATTCAAGTAATGGTCGAGGTCGACAAGTCTCCTTTATTCTGAATAAAGCAGGTAGCCCGTATACAGACTGGATGAAAATAAGAGTAGATAGCCAGAAAGGCAAACAAGTCTACAGCCACAGAATGTCCGTAGTAGACAGATAATTGCTCCTGCATTATCTGCTTCACGCCATCCTTGGTGATTAACCAGTGTTTGGGAATATCACCAGTAATAAAGGATTGAAACGATTTAGCCTGCGAGGCAACACCAAAGTTAATGCACAATGGAAATTGTTCTGCCTGATCCAGAATATAGAGAAACTGGCTAATTATGGGAAGATAGCGGCATAAACGGAAGATAACGCAGAGTAAAGAGCCACAGAAAACAGAATTAAGCAGTCTACAGACTAGATGTACCAAGCAAGAAAAGGAAAAGGTAGATGTTAGATAAAAAGTTGGGCATAATGTTGAAAATTAAAAAAACGATAGAGAGACTTGGTTGAACTGCTATTTATGGTTTTTTCTACGGCCTCGTTATATTTAAAAGGAGTTGAAGCATGTCAAGCATATCAATATTTTTTATTATTATAGGACTGATTATTGGTTGGATGTTACTAAGAATTTATGGAATTTATCAAATATCACTTGCATCTAAGAGAGAAAAATTTATTGATTCCTATCAATTTCCTGAAACTATAACAATTAAAGTTATCGAAAAATATCCTCATTTAAGTAAAGAACAAGCGGAATTAGTTATTAATGGGCTAAGAGAGTATTTTTATGTTTGTAATATTGCTGGAAGATCATTGGTATCTATGCCTTCACAGGTAGTAGATATTGCATGGCATGAATTTATCTTGTTTACTAAGATGTATGAGGCGTTTTGTGGGAAAGCACTTAATCGTTTTTTACATCATACCCCCGCTGAAGGAATGTCCACACAGAGAAAGGCTACAATAGGAATCAAAAAAGCATGGAAAATCTCTTGTTATAGAGAAAAATTATCTCCAAGTGGATCTATTAAATTGCCACTTCTTTTTGCATTAGATTCACAGCTTAAAATTGATGATGGCTTTAAATATACATTGAACTGTACAAATCAAAATAACGGTACGTATTGTGCGGGACATATTAACGTTGGTGGTGGAGGATGTTTTAGTGGTTCATCTGGTTCTGAAGGGTGGGGTAGCGATGACTCAGCAGGTGCCGATGGGGGGAGTAGTGGCGGCTGCGGTGGCGGTGATTGATATTTCTTTAAATTGAGCGCAGAAAGATAATCTGATTCTTGCCGTAAGTTTTATAACCGCAAAGCTCAGAAGTATCCGTCCAAAACTCTCTGTCATCAAAAATCCGATAACAAAAAGTTCCAGACAGATGTTTTTAAGATGAGAAAGCGATCTCAAAAAAACGCTCCTGAGCTTCTCGGTTAGGGGTTTAAAAACAAGGGAAAAAGAATGATAGGCGCAGTATTATTCACATGGTTACAAGGTGCCGAGTTTTATAGTGACTTACATAGACAAGCGGTAGATGCCTTACCATTAGGGGATGGAAAAACATGGATTGATTTGGGTTGTGGCCCAGGATTGGTATCAAGATTGGCAGCAAATAAACTATATAATGTAACTGGTATAGATACTGATGCCTCCATGATTAAAGCAGCTCGACGCCTTAATAAATGGCATAGAACAAAAGCAAACTATGAGGTTGGTGACCTAACGTATTTAACAAATAAAAAGGCTAATGTAATTTCAGCGGCATCTTTACTCGCAGTACTTGATGATAAAGAAGATGCATTGAATATAATGTGGGAAAGTGTACTGCCTGAAGGCTATTTACTTATAATAGAACCGACAGAACTTATGAATCAAAAGAACGCTAAAAACCTCATTAAAACTGGATTACCAAAAAAGCGAATAAGGGGTCTTAAAATGTGGGCAATGGCACGAGAAAGTCGTGCAATAGACCCTACAATATTTGATAGGTTACAAACTAATAATAAAACTACTTTAGAGCTTTTAGGTGGTTTAGTTAAAGCTAGGATTTTTCAAAAACCAGCCTAACAAAAATTTCCAGACAGATATTTTTAAGTTGATAAATCTATCTTAAAAAACCTCCTGATTTTGCGGCTAGGGGCTGTATCGTTTTTATTAAAACTGTAGTCGAGTTATTTGTTTTCTTTGAGAATCAGTAACAGAAAAGAAATTAATTGTTTGAAAGGGCTGAAATTGAATGCTGTGAAGCCAGTTTGATTTGAAGAAAGTAAGCTCGCTACGGTGAATATATCCCTATGAAAAATAAGGATTTGACGTGAAAAAATGAACATCGCTTTATCAAAGTCCGTACGAAAATAGGAACGAGGCGAAAGAGTTAAAGCTTGGTTCTGATGTTTGCAGAGTTGAGAGTAGAAAATGGAAGCACAGACGATAGCCACAAAAATTAATGCAGTAACAGAGCTTTACTTTTTTTGTTATAACGAGCAAAATCAACTTGATCTAGTTCTTCTATTGCAAAGTTAATCTTGCTGAAAATAGGACGGCATCATGTGTAATTCTGGCGTTGAATTCAGCAAGTTATTTATGTGGTAGTTTTTCCTTGATATACAGATATTTAGTAAACTTTAAAAATACTTAAATCCTGAGGGGGAGAAGATTATGAGAGTTTTTTTAATTACAGTGGTTCTATTGGCAATGACGGGTTGTGGTGATGAATTTTGGTGTGGCAAAAACGGTTGCGGTGCTGACAAGGGTGCCAATATCAATCAAACAACCTGAGTTGAAATAACAGTAAGAAAGTCAAACTAGATGTACCCCAAAGAGCTTTATTATTGGCTATGTCACCGTTAAGTGTTGAAAAGTTGAAGAGGCTCCTAAAAGCCCTCACTCCAAGTGCATAGGTATCTACACAAGTTTATAAGCTATAAATAACAATAGGTTGAGCCTGGCTCTTGCTCCCTCTCCTGGTGGAGAGGGCTGGGGTGAGGAGAATAAAATAAAAGTGTTCTTCTGCAACCTTTCTTTGCTCTGTCATTTAAAGAGAAAAAGAATAATGAAGAAGAAAGTATTTTTTCTTCCCCTCATCCCAACCTTCTCCCCGCTTGGGGAGAAGGAGCCAAGAGCTAAAGCCCTATTTTATAGGGCGAATAGTTACAGAAAAGACTAGTGTAGATACTTATGCTGCAGGGCTTAAGAGCTAACAAAATCCACACTTAACGGTGACATCGCCTTAAGTTAAGCCTTGTAGCCTTGATGAAACGAAGTGGAATCAAGGTTTATCAGTGAAACTCCTTGATTTCGCTATGATGCATCAAGGCTACATATGCTCTAGATTTCTTAATTTAACGACATTAGCGGACGTTCCTACAAATAGAGGGGGATAAAAGCTAAATACTTTCACAGTCTCTAAGGCATCGTTTCCAATTAATATAGCTGGTTGCTGTTATCCATATCTTCAGTATCACCATACAACATCGGGTCACCTTCATTTAAAATAGCTGCATCAATGACCTTGCAAACGACGAGTTTATGATCTCCAGCATCGGAATAGTGATCTACACGGCAATCAAAATAGGCTAGGCTATCTGCTAATGCGGGTGCTTTAGTTTCTGTTTCATGCCAAACATAACCCTCCATCTTATCTTCAATACTTGATTTTCCAAAGTGGTCTGCTGTGACAAATTGGTCATTATCTAAAACACTAATACAACAAACGCCACCTTCTTTAAGCAATTGATAGGAATGGTGCTCTGGATTGATACTGAAACAAATTAATAACGGATCAAAAGACACCTGCATCACCCATGCGGCGGTAAAGGCATTTTTTTGCTCGCCATTGTTTACGCTAATAACATAAACGCCTTGGGTGATATGTTTAAATATGGCTTCTGCATCTTTAATCATTCTGCTGTCTCCATGGTAATTCTCATTGATAGATCTACGGCTTTCACATGCTTCGTTAAAGCACCTATTGAAATATAGTCGACGCCTGTTTCGGCTACTTTCCGAATTGTTTCTAAAGTAATATCTCCTGAAGCTTCTAGTTCAATACCTTCAGGTTTTAAAGAAACCGCTGTCTTCATATCTGCATTTGAGAAGTTATCCAGCATAATGCGATCTGGCTTTGCTGAAATGGCTTGTTGAAATTCATCCAGTGATTCAACTTCCACTTCAAGTAAAACATCACTTATTTTTCGTGCTGAATAAATAGCATTGGCAATAGAGCCCGCGGCCATAATATGATTTTCTTTAATCAAGATGCCATCATAGAGCCCTGTTCGATGATTCATACAGCCCCCACAAGTCACCGCATATTTTTGTGCATCTCTAAGTCCTGGAATGGTTTTCCTAGTATCTAATACTTTACATTGAGTCCCTAGTACAGCATCCGCATATTGTTTTGCCACCGTTGCTGTTGATGATAAGGTTTGCAAAAGATTTAACGCGGTGCGCTCTCCAGTGAGCAAGTCCCTGGCAGACCCTTTGAGCTGGCAAATTAAGGTATCTGCCTCACAAACTTCTCCTTCTGCTTTAAGCCAATCAATCTGAATATCAGGGTTAAGGGTTTTAAATACGCTTTCAAACCAGGCTTGTCCACATAACACCATTTTTTCTCGGGTAATAACTTTGGCACAAGCTTGTCTAGTGATGGGAATAATACTAGCAGTAATATCTCCACTCCCTATATCTTCAGCAAGAAAGTTTTTTATTTCAATTATCGTAGGTTGCTTATTCATGTGTTTAAATACTGAAACTATTTCTAGTGTAATGTTTTATGAAAATTAACAATCATTGGCTCCAACAAGCATCTCAAGTTCCTTCACCTAATTATGATGACCGTCCTGCTGATGAACCCGTATCTCTTTTAGTGATTCATTGTATCAGTCTTCCACCTGAACAATTTGGTGGTGATTATATTGATCAATTATTTTGCAATCAATTAAACCCAGATGATCATCCTTATTTTAAGGAAATTTATCAATTAAAAGTTTCATCTCATTTATTAATCAAACGCGCGGGGGCTATTGTTCAGTATGTGCCATTTAATAAACGTGCTTGGCATGCAGGACTATCTGAGTATAAAGGAAAGGAGAGATGTAATGATTTTTCAATAGGAATTGAGCTTGAGGGCTCAGAAAACCAGCCTTATACTGTGGCTCAGTACCAGCAATTAGTTTCTGTGAGTCAGGCTTTAATTGAACATTACCCTAACTTATCAGCCGAACATATTACTCGACATAGCGATATTTCACCTAGTAGAAAGAGTGATCCTGGTGAGTCGTTTAATTGGAACTGGTTTTTGTCTGCAGTCCCTAAGGAGCTAAATTAGATTTTTAGTTTATTAAAAACTTAACCTCTATATTTTTTGTTCCTAACAAACAAAGGCAGGAGTGCAGAAATAAATAACAATATGGAAGCGGGAATAGGAACCAGTGTAAGAGTAGATCCACTTCTTGAGTCTGTAATACTGAAAGAACCACTACTATAGTAATTGGACTCTAGGTGTTGTCTTAATCCCCATATCGGAAGTGGATTAAAAAGAAAACCCTCATGCTCTATAGCAGAACTGCTACTAAAAAATGTGGCGTTTTCAGTATCGATTCTGTCTACTATTACATCTACAAAGCCAAAGTCAGCATAAATACTACCAAAAATAGAAATGCTTCCCCTTATTGATTTTAATGAAATCTGAGCTTTTTTTGATACAAAAATATCACCATAAATATTGATATCTCCATCACTCACAATTGATACGGTACTATCTTCAGGAATAGTATAATTAAGTTTTACTCCTTCCTTCAAATTAAATGAATCATAATTAAACACTGTATATTCTGAAAGGTTAAAGTGAGTATCTTCCTCAGGATTAAACACTACAGCTCCTACTGAAATAGGTATTGTTAACAACATTAGTAATAAATTAATCTTAGTTTTAAGTAACATCCTTTTTCCTCTTTGATTTGTTTAATTCAGGCAAAAAATAACAAAAATACTGAAACAAATTTCACTCTAAATAAAAAATATGACATCGTGATGACAAGAATACTCTCCTTTGTATTACTTCAATAAACTAATTTCATTCTATATCTGTGAAACTCCTTGATTTCGCTACGCTGCATCAAGGCTACATATGCTCTAGATTTCTTAATTTAACGACATTGGCAGACGCTCCTACAAATATGAATATTATTGGCGAACCCAAACGGTTCCGAATTGTCCATTTACTGAATCAACACAAATAGATTTTGTTTGCATTCCATTATAAGAAATAGTCCCTGAGCAATATCCTGTAGATGGAATTGTTGAGGAATAAGTACTGTTAATCTGGGCTCCTTCAATAGTTCCATTACCTGAAGACTGAAAAGGTTGCCCTAAAGCCGTTCCTTTCACAACAAAGCTAAAGCTATTCCCTTCTTGAGTAATCTGTGACAAATTCCCGGGGTTTGGTGATATTTCACGCCATGTTGCTGTAATATTAAAAGGTTGCTTATCTGAAGAAGGAAACGGGGGAGAAATAATGTCACTGTCTGCAGCCTGATCAAAATATATAAAATACGTCCAGCTAGCAGCAACAACCACAAAAAGCCCCTTACCCAAAAAGGAAAGCACTTTTCTATTATTATCAATTAAAAGCCAGTGCCATATTTTCTTCACAATAAATACTCCTGTGTAGACTAATTGATGCGAATGAGGCCTCTTGGCTGGGAAAAGAGCCGCTCTATATGATTTTTGGAACCATTAAAACCTAGTTCTCTTCATTGGAATCAACTTTCCCCGTTCCAATACCAAAATTTTCTAATAACATCAAAAAAACGCCGCCAGAAATGGCCATATCAGCGACATTAAAAGCAGGCCAATGCCATGTTTGGTAATAGACATCTAAGAAATCAATCACATAACCATAAGCCAGTCGATCAATTAAGTTGCCAATGGCTCCACCTAAAACTAATGCCAAAGCAACAGCTAATAAGGTTTCATGGCTTTTCAATCGGTATAACCAAACAGTTAAAACAACGCTAATGATTAATGCCATTGCAGCAAAAAACCACCGTTGCCAGCCACCGGCTTCACTTAAAAAACTAAAAGCTGCACCGGTATTATGTACATAGGTTAAGTTAAACCCTGGAATTAATATAATGGATTCGTAGAGAGACATTGAGCCACTAATTGCAATTTTACTCCACTGATCAAGAATTAGAGCAATAAGGGACAACCATAACCATTTAAGCATTATAAAAAACCTTTTTAATATCCAAAATTGGAATAAGACATATATTTTTCCTCAGAGACTAAAAGGTTTAAAAATTAAAATACATAGCCTTGATGCAGAGAAGTGGAATCAAGGAGTTTTTATACCCCCAGATCCCTTAAAACAAAGAGAATTTATGCAAACTGACGAACTTCCCCGTCACCCACAATATTCTCTACACAACGGCCACAAAGTTCAGGATGATCTTCATTAACCCCTAAATCTTCACGGTGATGCCAGCAACGAGTACATTTTTCATGTTCTGATGCTACAACTTTTAATCTAATGCCTTCTACTTCCGTTTGAATCGCATCTTCTGGGCAAAACTTCTCATCAGTGACTATCGCGCCAGAAGTAATAAACACAAAATGTAATTCAGTTGATAACAAGTTTAAGGTCGATAAATATTCTTCATTACAAAATAATTCAACTTCTGCATTGAGTGATGAGCCTATTTCACCTTTCGATCTTACTTGTTCAATTTCTTTACTTACGGCAGAACGAACAGTATTTATTTTTTCCCAGAATTCACGATCCATTGCAGTATCGGCATCAAGTTCAAATAAGCCTTCGTACCATGTTTCTAAAAAGATAGAATCACTACGTTCGCCTGGAATATATTGCCAAATTTCATCTGCTGTAAAACTGGTAATGGGAGCTAACCAACGCGCCAATGCTTCAACAATATGATACATGGCTGTTTGTGCTGATCTACGTGCCAAACCATCTGATTTAGCGGTATATTGACGGTCTTTAATAATATCTAAATAAAAACCACCTAAATCCATGGCGCAGAAGTGATGAACTTTTTGAAACACTTGTTGAAAATGGTATGTCTCATAGCCAGCAATAACATCTTGTTGTAATTGATAGGCTTTATCAACAGCCCAACGATCTAATGGCAACATATCTTTAGCATCAACTAAATCAGTTGCTGGATCAAAACCATCAAGGTTAGATAATAAAAACCGAGCTGTATTTCTTAATCGGCGATAGCCATCTGAAGTCCGTTTTAATATCTCATCAGAGACATTCATCTCACCGCGATAGTCAGTGGCAGAAACCCATAGGCGCAATACATCAGCACCTAAGTTTTTCATAATACTTTGTGGCGCTACTACATTACCGGCTGATTTAGACATTTTTTTGCCGTCTGCATCAACCGTAAAGCCATGTGTTAAAACAGACTTATAGGGTGCTGTATCATTCATCGCTGTTGATGTTAATAATGATGATTGGAACCAGCCTCTATGTTGGTCAGAACCTTCAAGATATAAATCAGCAGGGAATCTTAGGTTGTCTCGTTTATTTAATACGGCGGCATGTGTTACACCTGAATCAAACCAGACATCTAAGGTATCTTGCATTTTTTCGTATTGTTCAGCATCATCACCAATCAATTCAGAGGCTTCTAGCTCAAACCAGGCTTCAATACCTTTTTCTTCAATACGCTTTGCAACTTCTTCTACTAATTCTGCAGTACGAGGATGAAGCTCTCCTGTTTCTTTATTGACAAAGAAAGCAATAGGCACGCCCCAAGTACGTTGGCGAGAAATACACCAATCAGGTCGACCATCAATCATACTTTCGATACGTGCTTGGCCCCAATCAGGAATCCATTGCACTTGTTTAACTTCTTTTAACGCTTGCTCACGTAGTTTGTTCTCATTCATAGAGATAAACCATTGAGGCGTTGCTCTAAAAATAATAGGAGTTTTATGGCGCCAGCAATGTGGGTAGCTATGTAAAATCGCGACGTGATGCGCTAATTTACCTTTTTCTTTTAATACTTCTAGTACATGGTCATTGGCACTAAAAACATGTTCGCCAGCAAAAAACTCTGTACTGGGTAAAAAGACACCATTGCTATCGACAGGGTTATCGATAGGCAATCCATTTTTCATACCCACAACATAATCGTCTTGACCATGTCCAGGCGCAGTATGTACAGCACCTGTACCTGCATCAGTCGTTACATGATCACCTAAGATAATAGGGACTTGACGGTCATAAAAAGGATGTTGTAATAACTGTTTATTAAGTGCTTCACCTTTACAGTAAGCTAAAACATGATGCTCACCAACACCGTATCTCATCATAGCGTCTTTTAATAAGACTTCAGCGACGACTAAGCGTTCTTTTTTGCCTTCAATTTCGCATTGAACAACGGCATATTCAAGTTCTGGGTTTAATGATACACCTTGGTTTGCGGGTAATGTCCAAGGCGTTGTTGTCCAAATAACAACAGACAAATCACCTTCACCATGATGATCTGGCACATTATGACAACTTGCCATAAATGCAGCTTCATCAACTACTTGAAATTTTACATCTATCGCAGGTGAGTGCTTATCTTCATATTCAACTTCGGCTTCAGCAAGTGCAGAGCCACAATCAGTACACCAATGAACAGGTTTTGAGCCTTGAGTTAAATGCCCTTTTGCAGCAATTTTGCCTAAAGAGCGTACGATATCGGCTTCAAAAGCAAAATCCATCGTTAAATATGGGTTTTCCCATTCGCCTAAAATACCTAAACGAATAAAAGCTTCTTTTTGCTTTTTAACTTGCTTAGCAGCATAAGTACGGCACTCTTTACGGAATATAGCAGGAGACACTTTTACGCCAGCTTTGCCAATTTTCTTTTCTACCATCAATTCAATAGGTAGACCGTGACAATCCCAGCCAGGAACATAAGGTGCATCAAAACCATTCAATGTTTTTGACTTTAAAATAATATCTTTTAGCACTTTATTTACAGCGTGACCAATATGAATCTCGCCATTTGCATAAGGAGGGCCATCATGCAAAATAAATGGAGGACGACCAGCCGCTTTTTCCCTAATTTGCTCATATAGCCCCGCTTCATTCCATTTTTTTAAACGCTCTGGCTCACGTTGAGCCAAATTGCCCTTCATTGGAAAAGCGGTCTTAGGTAAATTCAGTGTTTTTTTGTATTCCATCTTTCTAGTTTCAACTATATATAAAGGTAAACCAAGGAAGTGAGGCTTTAGCCTCGCCGAGTTAATAAATGCGAGGCTAAAGCCTCACTTCCAAATCTAAGTCTAAAATCTGTTTCGCAATAACAATATCTTTTTCTATTTGTGCTTTCAGTTCATTTAATGATTGAAAACGAACTTCATCTCTAATCTTTTTCTTAAAAAACACTTCTACATAATGACCGTATATTTCTTCATTAAAATCGAATAAATGTGTTTCTAAAATAACTTTTTTGCCACCATCTACGGTTGGGCGAGTCCCGACATTGGCTATGCCCTGTATTTCTCTGCCTGCAATGCCTGTCATTGTGACTGCATACACTCCTGTTATAGGTGTGTTACGTCTAAACATTTGGATATTAGCCGTAGGAAAACCAATCGTTCTACCGCGTTTATTGCCATGTGCGACCCTGCCACAAACGGAATAGTCTCGACCCAGCATTTGTTTGGCTTTTGACAAATCACCCTGACCCAAAGCATCTCTAATTAAGGTACTGCTCACTCGATGCTGATTAACAAAAAAAGAATCTGTTGATTCAACACCAAAACCAAATTCAAGGCCTTTTTCCTTGAGCATAGCAAAGTTTCCTCGACGGGCCTTGCCAAAGTGAAAGTCATCCCCAATCACTAAATGCTTTACATTTAATTTATCAACTAACAAATCAGTAATAAAATTCTCAGCTTTATAATTTGCCGTGTTCTGATTAAATTTAACAATAACCAACTTATCAACTGCTAATGATTTGAATTGAATTATTTTTTCTCGTAACCTTGTTAGCCTAGATGGGGCATTTTCTCTTAGAAAAAATTCTAAAGGTTGTGGCTCAAACATCATCACTACAACAGGTAACCCCATACTCTTTCCATGGGCAGCCAATTTATCTATTACCTTTTTATGCCCAGTATGCACACCGTCAAAATTCCCGACTGTTAATACACAGCCATCTTGTAATGGTTTAAGGTGAGTCAAACCCCTTATTAATTGCATGAATTGGTAAAATATTTAAAAATTTTATTATTCTACCACCAACTTAACTGTTTATAGGTGAATAGAGGGTAAAATCGTTACTTTTAAAAGTATTTGATTGAGATATAGAGATAAAGGTAGGTATTGAATAAGAAGGAGTGGCACTAATTTAACGACTATTACCGATAGATTTAGGAGATACTCCAAAAAATCTAACAAATGCTGTACTAAAATTGCTTGCATGATTGTAACCGACAAAAGCTGCAGCAATATTAACGTGGCAATGTGTTGTTTCAAGTAACTCATAAGCTTTATTCATTCTTATTTCTAATAATACGCCATAAGGTGTGTTATTAAAGAAATGATGAAATAACTTCTTTAATTTAAATTGATTACAACCCGCTTGTTTCGATAATTGCTCAACGGAGGGAGGGTTTTGAAACTTTTGATGTAAAATTTCTCGCGCCAAATTGACTATATCTTTTTCATCCTTGGTAAACTTTTCAGTAGCCTTATTACTTGAAAATAAAGGGGCTAGCTCAGAAGTTAATAAAGTTAACGCCTGCCCATGAGCAAATATTTTTTTTACTTCATTCGGAACCTGCGCTGATCGTAATTGTTGTGCAACAATCATTCCTTGGGTTGTTATCGGTTTATGACTGATTGTCTGGATATTTTTAGTATTAAAAATTCGACTGGTTTTGATATTACCAAAATAGCGTTGCAACCAGCTTTTAGTCATTGAAAAGCGCAATTGTAAAAGCTGTTTATCTGCTTCAAATTGTCGCTCACCAATACTTGAATTAAACGTCGTGATTGAAGTATAGCCTTCGTTAAAAGTTACATCTTCGCCACATTGGCTAGCAAAATGAGAATTGCCTTTTAAACCTAGCGTTACCACTAAACGAGGTTCTTGGTTATCAATGCGACTTAGAACTGCCAAATTTCTGGATGGCGTATATTCGGTCTCAATATAGCTTAAATCATCATCAAACTGACAAATATTTGAATAGCCTTCCCCTAGATCTTTAGTTAAGGGCTGGTGTAGACAATTTTGATGTTTATGTAATTGTAATTGATCATTTCTAATACGCCATCGGCTTACTTTAGAATTTGTTTGAGTCATAAAAATCTACCTCGTAATTATCAATTCACAATACTTAGTCCTAATTATTAACAATAATTGTAGTTTTTACCATAATAAATACTTATAAATGAGACGCTTGTCATTAAAATAAAAAGAAAGACAAGGGTATATCAACCTAGACTGATAAAAATATTAATAAGATACTAATTTTTATGTAGAAAAACCTTTAGCATAATCAAAAAAACTGACAGTAATAGAGGCTAGAAAGTCTTTCTTACTTTTATAATATTTAGCTAATTAAGTTTGCTCAACCAGTAATTTTTTAAAGATCATAAGGCTATTTTTTCGACTGAATTTATCACTCCGTTTGGCATACAAATCATTCCTTTTAGCATATAAATCGTATTGGGAATTATTCTCAACACCCGCTAATATTATCCAATAGTTTTCACCCCTAACTGGATTAATTTATTTTACCTAGTCTAGGTATCTCTATTTGGAATATTGCATGATGAAACAAAAAATAACAAAACCACAATTAAAACCAATAGCAAGCTCATTGCTTATAGCTTTATCTATAACAACAAGCCCAGCATTATTTGCTGAAGAACCATTAAATGAAAAAAGCTTAATTGAAGAAAGCAAAACTTATGAGTTGGCACCTCTTGAGGTTTTGGCTAACCCTGTTATTGAAGAAAATCACCTTGATTCCTTTTCAAGTATTTCATCCGTTATTACCGAAGATCAACTTCGAGACCAAAATGCTATAGACTTAGCTTCTGCTCTTCGCCGAACTCCTGGCGTGCAAATTACACGGTTTAATCCTGTAGGTACTTTTAGTGGTGATGCAGGTGATGGTGTTTTTGTTCGCGGAATGGGGGCAAGTCGCCCAGGTAGTGAGATTAAAACTTACGTTGATGGCATCCCTTTATACATGGGAGTATGGGGACACCCTATTTTAGATATATTGCCAATTAACGGTATGGAGTCAATTACTGTCTATAAAGGCCCTCAACCACAAATAAATGGTAATAACTTTGCATCAATAAACCTATCGACTAAACGTGCGGTAGAAGATGGGCTTCATGGTAGTACACGAGTAGCTGGCGGTATTTACGGTACAGTTACTGAACAAGCTGATATTACTGGAAAATATGGTGACCTTGATTTTATGCTAGCTCAAGGTTATGCCACTTCGGATGGTCATCGTGATAATTCTGATGGTGAACTAATCAATGTGATGGGGGGTATCAATTATCAACTAACAGATAACTGGTCAATTGGTACTAAATTTATTTACAGTAACAATGTTGCTAAAGACCCTGGTGATAGTAGAAAAAATCTGACCAATAACCCTGTATATGAAAGTGAGGCGGGGATGGTTTCTGTCAACTTATCTCATGAATATGAAAATTTTCGTGGTGATTTAAAGCTGTATACCACTCAAGGCGAAGGCAATTGGTACGATCACCCTAACAATGCTTTTGATCCAAGAATTACTGATACACTCAGTAACTTTGAAACCTATGGTTTACGCTGGCAAGAACAGATGTTCTTATGGGACGGTGGAACTTTTACAATCGGTCTTGATAATGACTGGATGTCAGGTGATGTTACAGATACTATCGGTTTGGCTGGTTCTCAAGGTTATTATGAAACCCCCACTTTCCGCCTAACTTCTCCTTACCTGTCAATTACTCAATCATTTAGCCTGAATGAGAATTGGTCTCTAGTCCCATCGGCGGGTATTCGCTATTACAACCATAGTGATTTTGAAGAACAAATAAGCCCTCATGCTGGGATTTCATTAGTGTCTGAAAAATTAACTGTCTATGCCAATATTTCAAGAGGTATTAATTATCCAGGATTAGAGGTTGCAACATTGTCAAAATTTGTTTTTGGCCTAGATAATGACAGTTGGAGAAACCTATCCCCCGAACAAGTTGAGCACGGTGAAATTGGTTTTAAAGCAACGCCATTCGAATCAACCCAAATTGATGTCAGCTTCTTTAATGATCGCATTAAAAACCGCTATGTTTTTGAGTTTTCACCAACAACACAATTTGTTAATTTCGGTACCTATACAATGCGAGGATTCGAGGTCTCAATTCAGCAAGGTATTACCGACGACTGGAGTGTATTTGGTGGCTTAACAATGCTTGACCCAAGTATTGATAACCTGCCTTATGTGCCAAAGACTGCTGTTACTGGAGGTATTAACGGAAAGATTAAACAAATCCACTTAGCTGTTGATGCCCAATACCAATCAGAAACTAATACATTAAACACTCGATCTAAAGGGGTAAGTGGTAATAGTGTGAGTTCGTTCGTTGTTGTTAATGCCAGAGCAGGTTATCCGATTCCTCAACTAGGTGAGAAAGGTGAAGTTTTTATTGCAGTTGAAAACTTGCTAGACAGAGACTACGGTTACCGTCCGGGTTACTCAATGCCTGGAATATGGGGACAAGTAGGAATATCAGCAAGTTTTTAAACAAACTTTCTGACTATTTCACCCCATAACTATAATTTTTTACATTATTCCTCAAGTCTTTTGATAACAAGGACGTTATCGACAAGAATTTTCAAAAAACCACACACATTTACACAACTCTTTTGACTAAATTTTTAATCCTCCTGTTATTAATGTTAAATGGATGTTCAATCTCTCCTTTTTTAAACAAACAGGAAAAAGAAAATTCATTATTAATCTACGCAGACCGAGTTTTTGATGGGCACACCATCAAAACAAATACAGCTGTGTTAATTACCGGTAATAAAATTGCTCGTATCGATTCCTTAGATGCTTTTCATATTAAACCTGCAAAAATTATAAACCTCGGTGATGCAACATTACTGCCTGGTTTTATAGAGTTACATGCACACCTGAGCTTTAAAAATGTTCCCGCCGAAATAGTCCTAAAGCATGGAATTACAACAATCAGGGACTTAGGCGGTCCTATCCATCAACCATTTGGAGGTGATGGTCGTTTGCGTATATTAACTTCGGGTCCTATTATTACAGCGCCTAATGGTTACCCAATTCCCATTTTTGGAAGTGATAATGTAATACCTGTCTCTTCAGAAAGTGACGCGCGTCAAACAGTTCGAAGCTTGATCAAAAAAGGTGCGGTTGTCATTAAAATTGCATTAGAGCCAGGGGGTGAGAAAGGAGCTCCATGGGCTTCTGGGCATGAGCATGAGCATCAGAAAATAACGAGTGTTGAGAAACAGTGGCCTTTATTATCAGAAGACATTGTTACTGCAATTGTTGATGAAGCGCATAAATTAAATCGAAAAGTAACTGCCCATATAGGTGAGGCGAAAGGTGCTGAAATTTCAATTAATTCAGGTGTTGATGAATGGGCTCATGTGCCTTGTGCTGCCATACCAAAGAATTTACTTAAAAAAGCAGTAAATCAGCAAATTAAAATAGTGAGTACCATTGATACACTTTCTAAATGCTCAGGAATTTTTCATAATATTAAAGAGCTAACATCCTTGGGTGCAGAATTTTTATATGGTGCTGAAATTGCACATAAAGATATTCCTTGGGGTATAGACGCGCAAGAGCTTTTTTACTTAAAGAAATATGCCAAGCTATCTCCTCTTGAGCTATTACAAACAATTACATCAAAAGCAGGCCAGCATTTAAATCGCCCTCAACTTGGCAGCCTAAAACCAGGAGCTCACGCAGATATAATTGCAGTTAAAGGCAATCCTCTCAATAATTTAAAAAGACTAGAATATCCTGATTTAGTTATCTCAGGCGGTAAAATAATATTGGATAATTTTTAGCTTAATAATAAGCTGGTAAACTGTTACCTGATTCTTTTGAGCAGTATCACTCCAAAGCAAACATTTAAAAAAACCTAAATGAGACTCTCTTGTTTAAAAATAATTTCATTCAAGAGAAAGAGTTCTTACGGTTTGTCTATTAAAGACGTTTGCATTGAATTAATCAAATGATTGAGAATTAAACCACTGGCTAATTTTGGCGACTGACTGCTGTTTTGTTCTATTATCCATCGGTATGTGATTAACAATAAAACCCAGTATAGGAACATTTGGCAGTAGTTCTGCTACACGTTTATTTAAATAATGTTTAATATTTTCAAGCTCTGATAAGTCAATTTTATTGTAAACCAATGCGATACTTTTAATTCCTCGTTGGTGCATAAAATTAACCGATAAAACCGTGTCGTCAATAGCTGATCCAATACCCGCTTTGCCGACAAACAGTACTGGTGCAGCTAATGAACGGGCGATATCAATATTAGATACACCGACAACACTGCCTGTACTTGGGACTCCTATTCCATCGATAATCACAATCTCTTTGTTTTCACTTATTTGCGAGATTTCCGCTAATATGTCTTCCAACAACTCGCCTGAAGTTTTGGTTAGACCATCAATAAAGTCTTTGGTAAAACCACGGCTAAACACTAAACTGCCTATGCTTTTATGGGTAATAAGTTTGTTCTCACAAAATACCGTCACGGCTTGTTTTTCAATACATTGAGTCATGGGCTTAATATAAGCCAATTGTTCAGGTTTATAACCATCAAGCAACAATTGCGCTAATAAGTATTTACATAAAGTTGTTTTTCCAACGCTTGATGACGAGCCCATAATATAAAAATATTTTGTTTTCACAATCAGTACATCACTCCATAGTATTTCAATTCAACATAAAACCTTACATGACTCTATACAAACCACGGGGTTATAAAAAACCAGTAAATTCCTGAGTTATTTTATCGGTAGAAGGGGCCTATGGCCGCGACCAGAACAAGATCAAGTGCTATCACGGCCATAGGCCCCTCCTTTTCGACAACCTTTTTAAGCTGTGGTTTGTTAATAACCATTAAACCTTAAGCTTCAAAAGTTGTTACCCTTTTAAATATTTTACTTGTTTTTAGGGAATCTGATTAAGTTGGTTATAATTTAGCGGCCGTTTTAGCAAGCTAAAAATAATTGGACTTGATCAGATCCCTTAACTAACGACTTGTTGCTGTTTTATAAAGTTATTAACAGTCATATCGGCATGAATAATATGTTCACCCCATTCATCAACAAAATTCTGTGCCTCACTTTTATCCCAAGTATCATTGTGAATTTTGTGCTCCATTTGGGTTAATTTTACTAACATATTTGCATGCTCATTTTCATGAGTTTGATAATCGTAATATCCTAGCTTTTTCATTAAAGTTTCTTCTGCATTAAAATGCTCTTTAACATGTAAGTAGATAAGTTTAATATTTTGTAGTAATTCTTTTTTTGTAGACGAAGCAACGAGTTTTTTAGCCAAGATAAATAAGTTCTTATGTTGACTATCCATTAACACATCATCCATTTCATATCGCTGTTGCCAAACAAAATGACTCATACTACCTGCCGATGGTTTGCTAGTTAAACCCTCTTTTTGGCGATGCAAGGCAATATTTTCTGGTGTTTCATTGTTGCTAATTTTATAGACAAAGTTTTTCCTCGCCTGATGATATTCATCACTACCATAAAAATTAGCGTACATTTGAGTTAATTCAAACTGTCGATAAGAAGCCAGTGCTTTTGTTGACTCATCAAAACAACGGGTTTCAGCTTTTTCTTTTAATGTATTGTGTAACAAACCTTTATCTTCAATATACCTATTAGCTAAATGTTTTATTTGTGCAGCGAATATCGTATGGTTTTTATCGAGTACTTTATCAACTAATCCCATCTGCCACGCCTTTTTAGCACTAATAGGCAATCTTTGTTCTTCGGTTAAAACTGCTGCCATTTTTTCACCGACCCGTTTGGGTAATAAATACGTCCAATATTCAGAACCAAAAAGTTGCCCCATGTTTTTATAATGTGGATTTAAAATAACACCTTCTCTAACAAATGCGTTATCTGTTGCCAAGGCAAGAATGGCTCCACCCGCCCCCGCACTACCTGCTACGGCAGAAATAGTGACTTTATCGAGTGTGTTTATTATTTGTAGAATAATGTCATCAATGGCATTAATATTAAGCCATGACTCTTTTGCAGGGTCATCAGCCACTTCTATATAGTTAAGATGAATCCCATTTGACCAACACTCTTCTCCCCCCATTAACACAATCACATCCACATTCAGCGTACAGACATGTTGATACACTGAAAGTAATAACTTGCACTGCTCAGTACCCATACCCCCATTGTGAAAAGGTGAATAAATGTACGCGACTCTATTTTCTAACTGATACCAAACTTCTTGACAGGGCAGTTGCTGCCCTTCCTTAGTATAATCAATATCGATATGATTTATAGATTTAGAAAACAAACCACCTAGCATTGAAGTTGAACCACCAACTGACGGCAAATAGTCTTTCAAAACAAAGGTAGCGGATAATTTAATCCCTTTTTCTCCCGAAGCAAGTTTTGGTTTTAAGTGGCCTATCCAGATAGCACCATCCACCGTCGCCCTACAAATAGCATGATTTGTCGTTGCGATGATTTCTCCCGCTTTCCCTGTTAAGTTTTCTTCCTTTTTTGCGTTGTATAAAAATACTGGCTGACCATAGATTTCATCTAGTACGCCAGGGCTTCCATCAGCCGCATGAAGATGTCTTAAAATATCATCAGTTTTTTGTTTTTTCCAATCTATAGCACGATCCTTTTGCTTCATCATGGGTCGCAATTGGCCTTTCACCTTAGGGTTGTTGTAATCGAGTCCAATCGGCTTGAAATCAGGTGCATCAAAATAGGTAAGCACTTCCCATAAACAGTCTATAGCTCCTTGTGTCACTTCACGGTTAAACAAACTGCTTTTCGTTGTATGACGCATAGGAAAGGTTTTCTTGGCCCAAATATCGCCCATATCCATTTCTTCTTGTGCTTCTAGCAGAGTGACTCCCCATTCGGTTTCATTATTTTGAATCGCCCAGTCTAGTGAAGAAGGTCCCCTGTCACCTACAATACCTGGATGAACAATCAGACATTTATAATGTTCATAAATTTCGGCGGGGATTTTTTGAGTCAGAAAAGGGCAAATAATTAAATCTGGTTTGAATAACCCAACGCCCTCCAAGAGCTGTGGAATATTGCCATGATGTAGCTCAACAGAAACGATGTATCCTGCATCATTAAGTTCGGTGTAAAACCGTTGAGTTAATCCAGAAAATGCGGATGACAGTAATAGAATTCGCATAACACTTCTCCTACTTCAAAATAAATAGTGATTAAGCTGTTGCTAGGAAGACATAAAATTTGTACATTCCCTATTGAATAGTCTTAATAGCGTACTCAAAGCACTGTGATTAAAAGTAGTTTGAGTCTATAAAACCAAGTTTTAAAAGTTAATAGCTAAGGAACGTGCATGAAACAACTTACAGGTTTCTAACTTGTCTTTTTGCTCCAGATAGAATGATCTCATTCGTTGCGTAGCCTGCTATGCGCCTTATGAGATCATTCCACCTGAAACAAAAATCCTACGTTATAATTTCGGGAAGTTATTCC
>Ga0105353_1000284_pt1 | contig 31601 bp, 28 predicted proteins | sample EN1Hudsemesocosm_2_FD_83657 | JGI IMG/M metagenome (GOLD analysis project Ga0105353, IMG submission 83657) | Methane-oxidizing microbial communities from mesocosms in the Hudson Canyon - EN10B Hudson Canyon | ecosystem: Environmental > Aquatic > Marine > Cold seeps | place: Hudson Canyon...
AAGGTCTGGATGCTATTTGGCACGCAATGAAGATATGTGTCGAAAATGGCCTAGAGCACACCGGAATTTTACCAGGCGGGCTCAACGTAAAGCGCCGTGCAACAGACTTACACCAGCAACTGTTAGAAAGCCCAAAAGATGCTCACTTGCATGAATGGCTTTGCGCTTATGCAATGGCGGTTAATGAGGAAAATGCTGCGGGTAACGCCGTCGTCACAGCACCGACTAATGGCGCTGCCGGTGTCATCCCAGCCATTATCTATTATTGCCATCAGCACGAGAATATCAGTATCGAACAAATACGAGAGTTTCTATTAACCGCTGCAGCAATAGGCGGAATAATTAAACACAAAAGCTCTATTTCAGGTGCCGAAGTCGGCTGCCAAGGAGAAGTCGGCTCAGCCTCTGCAATGGCCGCTGCTGGTTTATGTGCTATTCAGGGTGGCAGTGTTGAACAAATTGAAAATGCTGCCGAGATAGCGTTAGAGCACCACCTTGGTATGACGTGCGATCCTGTTAAAGGACTCGTTCAAATTCCCTGCATAGAACGCAATGGCTTTGGCGCATTAAAGGCCTATACAGCAGCGTCCTTGGCATTACGCGGCAGCGGACAACACATCATGTCGTTAGATAATTGTATTAATGCGATGAAACAAACAGGATTGGAGATGTCAGTGAAGTTTAAGGAAACATCCCTAGGAGGATTAGCTGTGAATTATACTGAATGCTAATTATATCGAGAATAATCAACTTCCATTAATCCGGCAAATCGATTTTACCTTGTTTCATTAATTCAGCGTAAGACAATTGTATTTTTTCAACCATTTCGTCTGAAGTTTTCAGACTCGTCGCCAAGTACTCGGTTACAGTAAAAGCTAATATTGAGCGTTGAAATAAATCAGGATCAAAACCACTTCTTAGAACTTCTGGCTTAAAAGCGCCATCATCCAATAAAAATAGCTGAGCTCGTCCATGTAATAACACCTTAAAAATTTGACTATAACGAGAAACGGTAAGCAGCTTATCTTCGTCGTGCCCTCGATCAATCAAATAATCATGAGTATACGAAGCACGTTCAACAACAATAATATAATCTTTGAGGTCATCAGTATTGGTTAAGGAAATTTCACTATCTGCACTCTGGTAAGCATGAATTTTCGCAGGCTTTTTTAAGGGAGCAATCCATTTAAATAGAGATTCTCTTTTTGGGGTTCGACCGAGTCCTAAGACTAGAAAATCGGCTTCATTCAGCCCTTTGTGATACACACGAACCCAAGGAAAGACATTAAAGGTATATTTAATGTCTGCCTCATTAAGAATCGCCTTACTGATATCAACTAGCGATCCCTGTAGTTGGCCATTCTCTTTGTAGCAATATGGCTTCCAGTCACTGCAACCCGCATAAACATATTTATTATTAGCCGCATCAGCTAATGATCTATTAACTGTAAACAGCACTGAAAGAGCAAACATATAAAATATGAACAACCTAATATTCAATAATTTGCTCATATCCATTAGTCCGCTTTATGTTCACGTGCCAAATAGTCATGTGATTGCATTTCTAACATACGAGAGGTCGTACGCTGGAAAGGAAACTCTAAACTACCGCCACTATAAATCTCATGAATTGGCGCATCTGCCGACATAATCACTTTTACGCCGCGATCATAAAATTCATCGATTAAGTTAATAAAACGACGACCTAAATCATCGTTTTTCACGCCCATAACAGGAACGTTAGAAATCAAAATGGCATGGTAAAGCTTACCCATTTCGATGTAGTCATTTTGCGAACGAGGGCCATCACACAGACCTTCGAACTCAAACCAGGCAACATCATCGCAAATCGCTTTGGCAGGAATATTACGACCCAGTATTTCAATATCAACATTCAACTCGATGTGCTTCGCATCCGGAATCAAACTATCGAAACTTTTCTGCAAGCTTGATTCAGCCGCACCATCTAATGGGAAGTGATATAACTCAGCTTGCTCTAGGGTACGTAAACGGTAATCAACACCGCTATCAACGTTCACTACGTCTGTATATTTATTCAGCAACTTGATGGCTGGCAAAAAGCGGTCGCGCTGAAGACCATCTTTGTAAAGTCCATCAGGAATGATGTTTGAAGTAGAAACTAATGTAACGCCACGGGCAAACAGTTCTTCCATCAAACCGCCCAGAATCATCGCATCACCAATGTCGGATACAAAGAATTCATCAAAGCAGATAACAACCGCTTCTTTAGAGATTTGCTCAGCAATTGCGGTTAATGGATTTTTAGTCCCTTCGAGCTGAGTCAGGTCGTTATGAACGCGTTGCATAAAGCGGTGGAAGTGAGTACGCATCTTGCGTTCAAATGGCAGCGCATCATAAAAGGTATCTACAAGGTAGGTTTTTCCACGGCCAACTCCACCCCAAAAATACAAACCTTGAATCGGTGCTTTTGGTTTCTTAGCAAACATCTTGCTAAAAGAGCCTTTCTTCTTCGATTTTTCATAATCCGCAACCAGCTCATCATAGACTCGCTGCAGGTGCTTTACCGCTTTCTCTTGGTCAGCATCGTAAGAAAAATCGTCGCGTTTTAAATCTTCTTGATAAAGCTCGATAGGCGTAGACACTGGGTTATCCTCATTACGTTTCGGCAGACCCGCCGATGACCAATTCTATTGAGGCGCAATCTACCTTATTTGCCACTATTTTTACAGTGTAGAAGCCTTTTCACATGCATAATAGCTTATAAATACAGGATCAAAGCTTCGCTCCCCTAAACCACAACCAGTCCTTTAGTACTAATTTAAACCATAGTAACTAGTCATAAAGCGCCACAATCTGAGAATTGCATACTCTGTCATTGCTGGCGTTTTACTCGGAAGATATCATTAGCACTCATGTACTATCTAAAGAAATATTATGCAGTGGTTCATCCTGTTTACCTTATGTTTTGCGACATTCAACGCCAATAGTAAAATTCAAGAAAATTCTTTAGAGCAACTGCTTAATATAGAAATAGCGGCTTATCAATTATCCAGTGCATTCTCTGCATATGTACTATTTACGGGTTCATCAAAGTTTAGCCAAAAACTTGAAAATGTGATTGAAATGAACGGCCCTATTTTGACAAATGCACATTCAAGCTACCCTGCTATCAGTGAGCAATGGCAAGTATCATTGGATTTTATCGAAAATAATAAAGCATTAGTATTTGATGATGCTGATCATCGACTCGTCGTGAGCCTGGCTTCCGCCCAGAATGTGTTATATCAAATGATTGATGATAAAAAACAGTTTATTAAACAAAACAACCTCCAAACCTCATCACTCTTGCCTGCACTCGAGGAATATTTAAATACCCGTGTAAGCTTCGAAAGGGTTGTCGCTCAGTATATTGCAAATGCCGCAAGCTCATCAGGATTCGCACACAGTGATATTAGTATTGAAGATAACGTTAGCCGCTTTACATCACGTATTGAAAATAATACTCATAACTATGCAGGATCTCGTCGCTTGAACTTGAAGTGGAATTTTGTCAAAAAAAATATGCTTAAAAATCCTGGGCAAACATCTCCCTTCATAACACTGCATACAGCCACGGTGATTCGAGATATGTTGCAAAATATTTATACCCGAGAATTTGTAACACTCAGCAATTTCTAAACGTTGCTTAAATTCATTACATTAAAAAACACTCATCAATTGCAACTCGCCTGTCATTACACTGCGTAGAATAAAGTACGCTAACAAACCTGCTGGGCCAAACATCAGGGTTAAGATCAGGCAAGGCAATAACAACAGTTGGTGAATGTCATAACGTGCCGCATCGGCAACGATGAATACCCCAACCGCTAGATCAAAGGCTAAATAATGAACCCAGCCTGCTAATACAGCACGTGGAGATTTGAATAAATTCATCACGCCTTTTAACGACCAGAAATTGCCTCCTATTCTCTGGCCAGGCTCATCCAAGTGCTTCCCTAAAAAGATCAAATACGTATATAAAGCGCACAATAATAAAATAACGATACCCATCGTCACGGGCAAACTGTATTCCCAACCAGGGAATACGGCCAATAAAATCCAACCGACTAAGGTAAAGCGTGAGGCTATTTTAAAAATCAGAGACAACTTTTTCATGGAATTTCCTATAAACAACTATTTTATTATTTGGGTTTAGTCAGATTCTAACAGGACTGCCAAGTCTTCAAGAAAGGTATTCTTCAAATCAATCAAACGGCCATGAAAAAAGTGACTCGCCTCTTCAAAGATATGAAAGTGAGGCTGCGGTGTTAGCAGATCTACCCAATGCTCAACCTCATCAAAGGGCACGACTTCGTCGGCATCACCCATATAGACATGGCTTTCAAATTCAAACGGCAAGGTTGAAGGCGCTTCAAAATGATGAACCGCGGGAGCAACTAAGAATAACCCAGCTACTTTATCCGGATTCTGATCTGCGTATAAACAAGCAACGCCTGAACCGAACGAGAAACCGGCTAGGTAGATCCTCTGCCAACCCAATTCTGAAATCGCATAATTAACCACAGCCGCAAGGTCGTCTTGCTCACCTTTGCCATGGGCATGCTCACCTTCGCTATTACCCACACCACGGAAATTAAAACGCAGAGTATCTAGCCCTTTAATACCTCCAAACTCTAACCTAGAAGCTCCACGTACTAAGGTCGTCACTACCTTATTATCCATGGTGCCCGAATAAAGCGGATGCGGGTGACACATAATAAAGCCGCACTTCTGAACCTTTTCCTGTCCATTCTCAGCCTCCCGAACTCCATGCTGGCCAAGCCTTAAATCCAATGCGCCCACTGGGCCTGCAAGGGTTACCGCTTTTTCTGACCAAGACTTACCTGACATTCATTCCACCCTATTAATTGATCAAAGTTTCCACATAGCGTTATAGCTAAACGTTATTAGAATCATCTTTTTATATACCTCAGCTCTTGGTATAGTGTCGCCATCTAAAGTTTGTGACTAGTCACAAGCTTATTATCTCTTTTCCGTTCAATAACTCCGAAAGTGATTATGACTGAGTATAACCTGACTCACCTAAAACAATTGGAAGCTGAAAGCCTCCATATCATCCGCGAAGTAGCTGCCGAATTCGATAATCCGGTAATGATGTACTCTGTGGGTAAAGATTCCGCGGTAATGCTGCATCTAGCGCAAAAAGCGTTTTTTCCTGGCAAGCCTCCGTTCCCATTAATGCACGTCGATACCTTGTGGAAATTCAAGGAAATGATCGAGTTCCGTGACATGATGGCGAAGAAAGTCGGCATGGACTTATTAGTTCATACCAACCCAGACGGCATTGCAGATGACGTAGGACCTTTTACACACGGTTCTTCAAAGCATACCGACATCATGAAGACTCAAGCACTTAAGCAAGCACTCGACAAATACGGCTTTGATGCTGCATTTGGTGGCGCTCGCCGTGATGAAGAAAAATCTCGTGCGAAAGAACGTGTTTATTCTTTCCGTGACGAAAACCACCGTTGGGACCCGAAAAATCAGCGTCCTGAATTGTGGAACATCTACAACGGTAAAGTAAACAAGGGCGAAAGCATCCGTGTTTTCCCATTGTCTAACTGGACCGAACTCGACATCTGGCAATACATCTACTTGGAAGGCATCGAAATTCCAGGATTGTACCTAGCAGCAGAACGCCCTGTTGTTGAACGTGATGGCATGCTACTGATGGTAGATGATGAGCGTATGCCTATGAAAGAAGGCGAAACTCCAGAAATGAAGATGGTTCGCTTCCGAACTCTTGGCTGTTATCCATTAACGGGCGCCGTGGAATCGACTGCAAATACATTGCCTGAAATTATTCAGGAAATGTTGCTAACCACTACGTCTGAGCGTCAGGGCCGTGCGATTGATCACGACTCTTCCGCGTCTATGGAAAAGAAAAAGCAAGAGGGTTACTTCTAATGTCACACCAATCGAACTTGATTGCAGACGATATCCTTGGCTATCTGAAGCTGCATGAAAATAAACAAATGTTGCGCTTTCTTACTTGCGGCAACGTAGATGACGGTAAATCGACTTTAATCGGCCGTCTTCTTTATGATTCCAAAATGATCTTTGAAGATCAGCTAGCCGCCATCGAAAGCGACTCGGCTAAATCTGGTACTCAAGGCGACAAGATCGACCTTGCGTTATTGGTAGATGGTCTAGCCGCTGAACGTGAACAAGGCATTACCATTGATGTTGCTTACCGTTACTTCTCTACCGAGAAGCGTAAGTTCATCATCGCTGATACCCCAGGACACGAACAATATACTCGTAACATGGCCACCGGTGCTTCTACCTGTGACCTAGCGATTATCTTGATCGATGCGCGCTATGGCGTACAGACACAAACTAAACGTCACTCTTACATTGCTTCATTGCAAGGTATCAAGCACGTTGTTGTTGCGATCAACAAGATGGATTTGATGGACTTTAGCGAAGAACGCTACAACGAAATCAAAGAAGACTATTTAGAATTCTCTAAGAACCTAAATATTCCTGATATTCAGTGTGTACCTCTGTCTGCACTAGACGGCGATAACATCGTGAACCGCTCTGAGCGCTCACCTTGGTATACCGGCAAGACCTTGATGGAAATTTTGAACACAGTTGAAGTATCTGAAGACAAAAATCTTGAGAACTTCCGTTTCCCTGTTCAATACGTTAACCGTCCTAACCTCGACTTCCGTGGTTTTTGCGGAACGGTTGCTTCTGGTAAAGTTCGCCCAGGCGACAGCGTTATGGCCTTGCCATCACGTAAGACAAGCACCGTCGACAAGATTGTTACCTTTGATGGCGACCTAGACGAAGCTTTCAACGGCCAAGCGGTTACCATTACATTGAAAGACGAGATCGATGTTTCTCGTGGCGATATGTTGGTTCACATCGACGACCTTCCGACTGTTGCTAGCAAAGTAAACGCTGACATCGTATGGATGGCAGAATCTGAGCTAGTAGCCGGTAAGCAGTTCGATGTTAAGTTCTCATCTTCTTTGACCCAAGGTGCTGTGAGCAAAATTCACCACCGTGTAGACGTTAACACCATGGAGCAACACCCTGCTTCAGCGGTTAAATTGAACGAGATCGCACTATGTGAGTTAACGCTTACTAAGCCGATGTCCTTTGATGCATATAAGAACAACCGTGCAACAGGTGCTTTCATCATCGTTGACCGCTTAACCAACGTAACCGTTGGCGCGGGCATGGTAGTAGGCGAAGCACAAGATAGCGAAGGCGATGCAACAGCGGTTTCTGCTGAAGACAAAGCTAAGCGTTTTGGTCAGCAACCTGCGATCGTAGCGATCAACGGCAGCAACCCAGAAGTGACTGCACAAGCTCTTGACCGTCGTTTATTCGAAATGGGTAAAGTAGCGGCAATCGCAACTGACGCACAAGCGCTTATCTTGAAAGAAGCTGGATTAATCGCATTGGTAGCCGGTGGTGCAGATGATGCAACCATCAGCCTAGCCGCTGACGAAGATAGCCTAGACAGCATGATTGCTAACCTACAAGAGAAAGGCATCATTTAATTATTAAGTGAGCCCTACCTTGTAGCTAGTAGCTGCTAAAAAAGCGCTCTACGGACCTAGAATTAGGTCAGTAGAGCGCTTTTTTTATGCCTGCTCCCCTACTCAGTACTTTAATAAAGAGCCAGATGACAGGAATGACTAAGCCTAGAACTAAGGTCTTAGCTAAGCCGTTGAAAAGATAGCTAAATAATTGAATTAATCTAAGAAAATCGCTTGACGAGAAATAAAATAGTGACATAATACGCGCCACTTAAGAGGCGAAAGCCACTAAGTATAGCTATGTAGCTCAGTTGGTTAGAGCACAGCATTCATAATGCTGGGGTCGGCAGTTCAAGTCTGCCCATAGCTACCATATTCTAAAACCCGCTAATGAGTGATCATTAGCGGGTTTTTTATGCGTGATGGGTTGTTAAAAATAATAGTCTTACGCTATTTCTTACCATTAACACCATACCCACTCGCACCGATCAAACCTTCAATCGCCATCCCTAAATCCACTCCTTCCCCTTGCCACTTAGTCACCGCCGTCTTTTCATCTATCCCATCATAGATCTCCCTAGGCAAAGACTTCTTCAATACCGAGTCATCACAACAAGCACACGTGAACTTAGCCGGATTAGGCGCAATCACAAAGTCTTTTGAACGATTAAAAGGTGAATCAAAATAACGATCAACAGTAGAAAAACACAAACGATCCGCAAAGCGCTCCAACTGTTCTGATGCAATTTTTTTAGATTCGGGTTTAACAGACAAAAAGAAACTCCCCAGATGCAGCTCTCTGTGGTGATACCTACAAAGTGTCACCAAGTTTTCCAACTTAGTATCACCGCCATGCGCCCAATGCTTAATATGGTGCCCTTCTACAAAACGTGTTTCACAACACCCAGGAAACTGACAACCACCATCACGAATTGCTAATGCCCGCGACATAGCCGCAGGTATAATTCGGCTACGGCGGCCAATGTTCAGTACATTGCCGACCGCATCTTCATCCACGACAAGCAGCGATGCATCACAGGCCAAGCGCAACGCCGCATCAGGCACTAACCAACGCCCATCTAAATCAGCATCAATCTGCACATCATCTTTAGCATCACTACTGGCATCACTACTAGCATCACTACTAGCATCATCCCTTATAGAGCCTGCCCGACCATGGTGAACATGCAATACCAGCTGACAACGCTCAGCGCCTTTTAACGTAGAGAATTCAGGTCTTTCATCATCACCACCCGTTTTAGCAAGAAAGCTCTCTGCTATCGTAGTTAACGCATCCGCTCGACGCTGAGGAAAGGTTAATTGGTCTTCTTTTGGTTGCAACTGATCGCCTAATAACTCACTTTCTGATAAATCATCTTTTTTATAATCAGAAAACATTGCCGCGGCAATTTTTTCGCCATTCTTTTGCTCACTCACTTGATCTTTTTTATCCTGAGCGCTGCTTTCTTTTAAATTCGTTGTGGCCAAGTTATTCCCTAGCTCTTGGAGCAGCTTCACTAGCAGGCCACCTTCTTCTGCAGGTAGCTTTGCATTAATAACCCACATTCCCTCGTCATTTTGATAACAAGAAACGCTGCGCGATTCATATAGCTTCTGTTCACGCCGCTTATCAAATTCATCATCACTTACTACAACCGACTCATCGAGCTCGCCCATCACACTTATCGCATCAGAGCCGGCGAAATCTTCCACACGACTCACCGTACGAAAAGTTCCTACTAGCTTCTCAACATGCTGGGCCGTACCGTATTGTGCAATATTTAATAAATACGATTCGTTTAAATCAGTTGCCGCACGAGTCATCGCTCGCACTTTAGAATAACTCAACTCACCCTTCTCAAATGCCTCATTGATTTCTGGCAGCTCTTCTAATGCTCGAGCAACCCTCACTTTCTCACGCGCTACTCCAACACTAATACCGCACTTCCAATTCAACCAATAAGCACACGAACGAATACCTGGGCCTTCCCAAGCTGTGCGACGATCGAATTCGGCTATTAATTTTAGGAAGCGATAATTGGCGGCATTTATCTGCCCCGCTAGGATAGTGATTTTATCGGCTAGCTGATCGTTATAATCATGAGGATTGTATTCGCTTGATTCGGTATTTTCTTGAATACTATTTATAGAGTTAGTTTCAGAGGTTGATTTAATATATTTTTCTTCGAAGTGTTCAATGGATACTGCGTACATAAGAGCCACCGACTAAAATTAATTACTGTATTAATTTTAGTTCAATATGAAGAAGTGTAGCGAGAAAACATCTATTTTTATAGACTATTACTATCTATGTAAGGCATTCATAGATCATATAATCTAAAGTAAGACCTGTCGCTATCGATTAATAAATAATGTAATGCTACAGTGAACTTAGCCAGCTATTTTAACGCCTAGAAATATATTATATTAATGCCCAAGTACTCTTTGAAATCTCTAAACTGTAAGGAATTAGTGAAAATATCAGTCAAAAAAGCACTTCTCTATGCCTTTACAATCGCTATCGTTTTGGTTTTTGCTACAGTGTTTATAGGTCATTTGTGGGTATTTATTACTTTAGTAGCCACTTCATTAATTGGTATTGTGGTGAGTACTATTTATAAGGGAAAAAGATCTGGTAGTGAGAGTAGCAATGATGAACAGTCATAGCTTCGTTCAGCATCTAAACACGACCTTCAAATCATTACGCCACAAAATGTGTCCAATAATAATTATTGTCGTATAGATTATTTATTTTCTAGTATTTGCAAAACAATAATCAACTCCCCAGCTCTCGCAAATTGCCTTGCAAAGTGCGCTCAACCTTTACTAAACGGCACTATTCTTCCCTATTAATACCGATAACCTAAGGTACGCATTTTGCTATGTCTTTATTACATACCATTTGGAGTACTTGCTATGAATGTTATTGGGGGAAAAAGCTGGAAGTCATTTTTGATTTTTTATTGCGTTGGATTCTTTGTCTTTATTAGTTTGGATCCTGGTATGGTTAATTGGTTAAAGTCCATACAATACGACCTTCATGAAGGGGAATTTCCACTAGTTAGAATACTAGCGTTGCTGATATCCAGCGCTATCGTCGTTACACCGATCATGATGCCTAATCGATGGGCACAACTTGTTTACATATCGGGGCTCGCGGTGCTGAGTATTATTGGGCTGAGCTTTCGTTTTATTAATGGGCAGTTCACCCACTGGGAAGCGATGCTCACCATTAATGAATTTGGATTTGCGGGTTCAGCAATCACCGAGTTCATTAGTATTATTGCATTAGCCACAGCACTGACAATACTCGCCCTGAGCGCATTATTTTGGTGGCGGCCAAAACTAAGTTCGCCACTGACCTCTGCACCTAACGTTATTTCTGTGGCATTATTACTGCCTTGGTTATTTCCTGCATTGTATTTGATGATCGCTAGTGGTGGATATTTAATGACCCATTTTGCGCTGCCAATGAAAGTGGCTAGCTCGCTGGTTTATGTTGCACAGAAACCGCTGTACCAAGGTGAGCGTACGGCCGTTAGCCTCACAGCAAGCGAGCTGGCTTCTCAATATCATATAATGCTGATTGTCGATGAAAGCATCCGTGGGGACTTGTTGAGTATCAATGGCGGCCCACAAAGTACGACACCATATTTAAATGCACTGTTCCATCAAAAAAGTACAGAAAGAAACTTAGCCGTGCATAACTATGGCGTGGTCAATGCGACGGCCAATTGCTCAGCAAGGTCGAATTTATTGCTAAGAACAGGCATCACGGCGCAGCGTTTGCCGTTGGAAACAGAGGCCTTATTTAAGCAACCTAATATCTTTCAATATGCACAAGCAGCTGGGTTTCACAGCGTATATATGGACGCCCAAGTAGAAGGCCGACGATTGAATAATTTATTTACCCAGCGCGAGATTGATCGTATCGATGAATATTGGGTAATTAAAAATCATCACGATTTACCGGAACACAAACTGGATCAAACAATGGCAACTGATATCGGCCAGCGATTAGCCGTCGCCGAAGAGCCACAGTTTTATTACATCAATAAAGCAGGCACGCACTTTCCATATAACGTGACTTTCCCAGCAGAAAACTATTCCGCCAGCACAGAAAAAAAAGAGACTTATATTCAGGCACTAAACTGGAGTGTGGATGAGTTTTTCAAAGTACTGATTCCCCAACTATCACAAGCCAAGTTACCGGCGGTGGTAATTTACACTTCTGATCATGGGCAAGGTTTAGGAGAGCAAGGAAATCACTCTACACATTGCCTGCCTAAAGACGTTCCTGTTGAACAAGCCTTAGTGCCGTTGTTATTGATCAGTGTGGGAGACGATGAGAAAGGCAGCTTAATAAAACTCTTTAAGCAGCAAGTAGGCGTGTATTCTCAATTCCAAGTTTTTCCGACACTTCTTACATTACTAGGATATCAATCTTCAACTAAAGAACACGGGAAAGATTTGTCTCAACCGTGGGGCCAATCCAGGCTAGTGTATTTGTCAGGGGATATTTCCGGTCGTGGCCAGCTGTATAAAAATGATTTTAATTGGCCATCACAACAGGTCAGTACTATAGAAGGTACTAATGAACCTGCTCCTTAAAAAGAGCAGATTCATTTTAATCGGTTAGCTTTCCCAATCGATTATTATTACGGAAGCCTAGAAGGAAAATTAAAATCTAAGAGTATTAACGTCCGTAAAGCTGCTCAAGATTATCAAGTTTTCCAGAAGTACGAGCGGCATCTAATGATTTTTGTAATTTATTAACAATTGAATCAGGAGTTTCTGGATTTAGGGCTAAATAAACTGGCGTTGACCTGAATGAAAGTACTTTAGTTAAACCTTCCATATCTAAAGCATCCGAAGCGATATAAGGTCCCACTAATTCTTCAGCAACCCATAAATCAATGCTGCCTTGCTTCAACCTAGAAGGGTTCATTACATCATTGGCTACGGTTGAAATATTAAAGTTATTTTTAATAAAATACTCGCTCATAAAATCACCTTTATAGCCTCCGATTTTATATTTACGAGCATCCTCTACGGTATTTAAAACAATTTTAGAGTTTGGCTTTGCAAACAAGGTTGCGTTGTAGCTGGTAATGGGTCCAACCCACTTAAATTGCTTCTCTCTTTCAGCAGTCCTTGCAGTACAAAAAATTCCATTATTGGCAGAGCGCGATACCCTAGAAATACCATAGCTCCAGTTACGGAGTTTCATCTTGTACGGTACTGAAGCGGATTTGAAAACTTCTTTAATAATATCAACACATAAGCCAGTGATATCATCTTCAGAGTGTGCAAAAGGCTTATCACTTACCGTCATACTGTAAGGAGGCAATTGCTCAGTAAATAAATACACCTTTACTTCAGCTTTTGCGATATTTGATAACACTACAGAGAATACTATCATTAAGATCTGTTTAAGCATTGTTTTCACCTCCCAATTTATTAGCGCGCGACATTAACAAAATGAAACATAATTTAATACACTCGTTAGTAGAACAAATGTAAAACAGTATTAAATCTAACGATAAAGTACCAAAAGACAGTTAGCCATTTAAGCCTTACTTGTAAATTGACCTTAAGAATAGCCAATACTTATGTCATTAATTAAGAGCTTAATTGATTATTAACTCAATGCATCCATTCGCAGCTCCCTTTATACTGCTTATTTATTTTCAATCATCTTCAGCATGATATTGAGGCAGTCTTATGAGCGCTATTTGGTTCGCAACCCCAAGCATTGAACGTATTAACCAGCAAATGGAAAATACCGCCTGCAGTAACTTGGGCATTAAAGCCACTGAGATCGGTGATGATTACGTTAAGGGGACTATGCCTGCCGATGAGCGTACATTTCAGCCAGCAGGTTTAGTACATGGCGGGGCAAATGTTTTATTCGCCGAAACTCTCGGCAGCTTTGCCGCTAACTTGCTTTTGGACCCCACTAAAGAATACGCCGTGGGACAAGAGATCAACGCTAACCATTTACGCGGCGTGCGTTCTGGTGAAGTAACAGGCATTGCCAAAATCGTTCACCGTGGCCGTACGTCTCAAGTGTGGGAAATAAAGATCTATGACGGACAAGAAAAACTTAGCTGTATTTCTCGCTTAACGATGGCGGTGATCCCGGCGCTTTAATGGAAGTAGTCATTGTCTCCAATTATCCAGCAGGGGTATTAGAGCCAAAGGTTACATAGCCAATCATGAATGATCGATTGAAATATCATTCGGGAACGGTTTACCATTCCCAGTTTCTAAAGCATCTTTCAAGCTGAGTAAAAACACTGCCCACTTGGAACTGCAATGGGCCATAAAATCAGTGGCTTCTTTCCAGTTGTAATGGCTGAAGCGCACGATGGTTTGATCGTCTTGTACTTGTAGCTGAAATAGAATCTCGGAGCCCATCCATTCTTCTGGCATGCTGCCTGAATGTTTCCATTGAACAGTTTCGTTCTCAACCAATTTCGTGACTTCGAAGTCTGGGCCGCCGCCATTGAAGCGAAACTGAATAACCGAACCTACATCCCCTGCGCCACTGACATCGTTCGTCCACCAGGAGGTTAGCCCTGCATTGGTCGTTAATGCTTGGTAGATGCTTTCTGCCGATGCTTTTATACCGACTCTGTGATGTATTTCAGCCATGTTATTTCCTTATCGTTTTCATTATCTTTTAGCAACAGTAACGCATTAAGTAAGCTAGCGCTGTAGCTATCTACTAACCGCATCAAGTATTTTGAACACCTGCTGACTACTTTCCTCCATCAGAATAAAGGCTTCTGATAAAGCTGGGTAATCAAGAGGAGTTTTCTCAAGTCATTCAAGGGCAGTTTTAGTATCGTTATGCACTATAAAAATTGTACTAACTAAGGCCTGCTTTGCAGGCCTTTCTTATGCTCATCTTTAATTTAGCACCTCGTTAATAATCATCTAATAACGACTTCAGTTCATCATGCAGCCAAGTCAATGCATCTCCCATCGCTTTGTTTTTTGGGCGAATCATTTCGATAGAAAGCTTCCAAGTTTTATGATCAAACGCAAACTTTAGTTTTTCAACGCTCCTGCTTTTATCGACTTTTCAGACAAGTAAGCCCAACCTATTCCCTGCTCTGCCAATGATTGCATCGCTGAAAAATTATTACAGTACCAAGCCTTCGAAGACAATTGCGGGAGTTGTGTAGGCACACTTCTTTTTGCGCTTCGTGACATAACTTGTCGATGAGGTAATAAGTCACCTGCAGATATTTCAGTGTACTGAGCAAGAGGATACTGAGGGTGACAAACTGTATAAAAATTCAAGCTTCCGATATAGCCCAGTTCAACTTCTCGATTAAAATCAAACTCTACAAACGTTAAACCAATATCTGCCTAATCCTTTTCTATAGATTCGAGAACATCAAAGCTGGTTGTGCAGCACTATCGAGCTCATCCATTTGCAACAAAGTTGTATGGTGAAGATCGTATTAGATATGCTGGTATTTTCGTTTCCAGTCATTATGTGGGTATTGCAGCTGAATTTGTTAAGCGTATTTTTAATGGATATTGGCGCGATGATATTCTTTTTACTTTACGCCATCGCCTTTAATTGGATTTATGATATTACCCGCGCTCGTTATATAAAACCGAACGCGGGGAGTGCTGCGTATTAGGACTTTAATACTGGCAGAAAGTAGCTATCCCAAAGCGTGCGATAACGCGCTTTATGCCAGCCGATATGACCAATACGCTTTTGACCAATGTCTGAAGGTTTAATCTTCACCATCTTTTTATCGGCACCCGTGAAGAAGGCATGTAACATTTCAACATTCTTCATCGACATCATATCGTCGTCGGTAAAGGCGATGGAGGTCATCGGCATTTTTGTATTGGCAAAATTCTGTCTTAGCCAATCGCCTTCATAACCAATAGCGTAATCTTTTTTCAAGCACCAACGGCGCCACTGCATGATCACACCTTTAGGTAAATTACACATAATGCCCAACTTATCGCCAGGAAAGTAACCCAATAGTGGAGCTGTGGCGGGAACTAAGAAATACCATAAAAACCATGCAACTCGTTTAGTCGGTGGCGCGTTATACCACCAAGTTCCTGTTCCTGCACCCACAGTGATCGCTTTAGATATGTCATCGGTATTTTCCATAAATCCAAGCATATGGGCACCCACACTGTGACCAATCCATGTGATTTTTTGATCTGGAAATTCTGCTTTCACAAAATCTAATACCGCAGGGCAATCATTCTGAGCCCAGCTCATTTTATCGCTTTTGCTGTATTTAACGTGGCGATCGATTGATAAACCTATACCGTCATAATCAAACGTAACCGCGGTATAGTTGTGTTCGGTTAACCAGTTAGCAAAGTCTTCGTACAGGCGCTGTGCGACGCCTGTTGCTGTCGCGATAATACAGACACCTTTGCTTTCCCCTAGTGGAGGAAATACTTGGGCGGTAATAGTATGCCCTGCTGTGGTTGGTAATATTTTTGTTTTCATACGTTATTCTCTTTTCTTGTCGTTATGATTCATCACTCATCACCTCTGATTAATTACTCGGTCGATATAGAGGTGGCAAAAAAACAGATGAATCGAGAGCCTAGTAATTCTAGGCATTAAAACCGCTTAATAATGAAATTTAGAAACTTCAATACGGTTTCAATTTCCTCATCACTGAATTCATCGGTAAACGAAGCATTCAGTTCATCAATAAAAGGCAGTAGTTGAAAAGTTTTATTGATGCCATTAGGGGTTGGGTAAAGCTTAATCGCTCTTGCATCCTCTTCGCTCACACGACGCTCTAGCAGCTCGTTTCTTTCCATGCGCACAATCAAGCCTGTCACCGCAGATTTATTCAGCGATAACGCTTTCGCTACGTCTTTTTGTAAACATCCCGAATGTTTAACGATGTACAGCAAGGCCGCTAGCTGTGTGACTGAGGTATCCAAGGCATCTTCGCAGGCTTTATCGACATAATTAAAGAGCTTACGCTGGGCCATATTGAGTAGAAAAAATAGTCGCTTATCCAAGGTTTCAGTAATCCTAATAAAATAGTATGCATCCAAATTGAATATAGTTTACATGTGAACTATATAGATAAACAAGTGATATTTGTCGAAATCAGTACTAGGAGGTTATTTTAAACGCCGATTCCATTTACCAGCATGCTCCAGACTGCACGCCTCTTCGCTATCAAACTTGATTTGCTTTTGAGCATTCGGCAATTGAATGCCCGCAGTTTTTAATTGCTCTACGATCATGCTCACCAAATACTGATGATTCGGTGAGGTTAATAGTTTTGATACCTGATCTTGGGTATCAAAAATACAGATAATCGTCAGAGAACGCGGAAAGTCTTTGTAGTTAACCAAGTGTGTGAGCCACTGAAAGCCATCGATACTTTTCAGTGATTGTTCACATACTCGGGTTAATAAAGTGACTAGCGTGTTCTCTAATATCTTATCTGTTTTTTTCATCGTCTTTCTTTGTTAAAAATAGGAACTCTATTAATAGCAGCTCTATTTACGATCCCAAGCATTAACTTTCTTGCCTTTACCTGACTGGCGGCTTTCTGCTTTTTTAGCGTCTGCTTTTCTGCCTTTTTCTGCTTTGCCGGCACCTTCCATTTTTTTCTTCGTGCTACTTTTTCCAGCACCCTTGCCATAATATGGCGAGTTAGTATCAGATCCTGCATGCCCTGCTCTTTGATGCTTAGGGACATAGTTAAGAATTGATATTGGTACTTCTTTGCGAACAACAAAGCCTTCAATTTCTTTACGAACAATAAGGTGACCTAAACGGCTTTCGATCGCGCAAAGGTTTTTAAAGTCTCCGGCCGCAACAAAAGAAATCGCTTGGCCTGCAGTGCCCGCTCGGCCTGTACGGCCCACACGGTGAATGTATTCTTCTGGTTTGAATGGTAAATCGTAATTCACTACTCGAGTTAATGAACCAATATCAATACCACGAGCAGCAATCCCCGTTGCCACTAGGTACTTTAACTCGCCTGATTTAAACGCCGCTAACGTTTTTTCACGCATCGCTTGGCTTCTATCACCATGGATACAATCGGCTTTAATTCCACGCTTTTCTAGCTGGCTGACCAGTTTCGCTGCACCGTGTTTTTTCTCAATGAAGATCAGTGCTTGATCCCACTTCTCTTCAATAATCAAATGACTAAGCAAGGCTGACTTAGTATCTTTGTCGATAGCCACTAACCACTGACTAATCGTTTCAGCAGTTGTAGAAGAAGGAGAAATAACAATATCTTCTAAATCATCATAGAATTCTTTGTTTTCAAAACCAACACCCGTAAGGCCATCACCAGAGAAGCTATCGGCTAACTTGCGAACATCTTCGTTAATCGTTGCAGAGAACAATAGGTTTTGACGATCAGCAGGTAGGCGTTCAATGATTTTGCTAATGTCGTCGATAAAGCCCATATCCAACATACGGTCGGCTTCATCTAATACCAGCATCTCAATTTCATCAAAGTAGACAGCGCGCTGATGTACTAGATCTAATAAACGACCCGGTGTTGCGACTAAAATATCAATACCTTCAATTAGGCGTTCTTTCTGCGGCTCTGCATCTACGCCGCCATAAAGGGCCATAGAATTAAGATCAAGGTATTTGCTGTATTGAGCAACACTCTCTTCAATCTGAACGGCCAGCTCACGTGTCGGGGTAAGAATCAGGGCGCGAATACGCTTGCCACGCTGGGCTTGGTCTTGATTGTTATGCGATGTTAGCTTTTCTAGCATCGGCAATACGAAGCTGGCTGTTTTACCAGTACCCGTTTGAGACGTACCCAGAATGTTTTTACCTGACAAAACAGCAGGAATTGATTCTTTTTGAATAGGCGTCGGCTTGGTGTAACCCAAGTCAGAGACCGCCTTAACAATAGGGGCGCTTAATCCAAGTTTGGAAAATGACATAGTAGAGTCTCAATATGGGTCTAAATAAGGGGGGAATTGGAGTTTAATGACCTCAGTATAACAGCTAGCGGATAGTAAGCAGATAGCTAGGGGACAATAGGCATAAAATAGGTTTGAAATAGGCACAAAAAAGGCGATTGCCTTTCGGTAACCGCCTTTTTAGTAGAACTTCAATAAGCTCACATCAATCAGACTAAAAATCAGTCCTCATTAATACTGTTGCTTAAAGTAAACTCCGTTATCACCAAATTGTGATGTTTTAAACGCAGAGTCCATAACAATAGACCCTACTTTTACAGCGCTTGCACGACGCTCACGCTCATAACGAGCCTGCTTCCAGAACCAGATAGACGATTTAATCGCTTGGTCAGTGGCGTAGATATCGTATACCGCAGTGCCTTCAGTTAATGACGTAAGGTCATTACGGAAGTCATGAGCGGCGGTATCGAACTGGCCCTTAACATCGGCCGTTGGTACAAAGTAAACCTGAGTCGGTGCTTTAGCGGCTGCTACTGCACTGCCATCTTGATTCACAGCAGCCATATCACCAGCCGTTAATTCGTTAGACTTGTTAATGCCCTTTGTGAATCCTGCTTTTGCTGTTGCTATTTCATGGCTCTTAATTTTTACATAATGAGACAGTTCGTTAGCAAAGATATCGTGGTTATCACCCTGACCTGAAAGAGGATATAACCCATGAACATTTTCTGAAGGCTGACCATCAACGAATGATTTCCAAGTTAGCCCCGGTTCAAAACCCGAGTCTTCTGGGTCACCAGATACTGACATACGTAACAAGCCACACTCGTTACCTTGGAAGATACCTGTAAAAGGATGTCCTGCAGTCGGTACGAATTTCGCTTTAGCCATCGCGCCAAAAGCGTGAATTGGCAATGTATTACCCGCTGGAGCAACGTCTTGATCAATAACGTCTTTGTCCCAGATGATTTTATTAATTAGCGCCATTTTATCAACGGACTCTAAAGCAGGAACATTGCTGGCTACATATTCAGTACGTAATACGCCGTTGTTCCAAAGCAGCTCTTGCTTATCACATGCGTCCCAAGAATTGTATTCTGCAGGAATTTTTAAACCCCAAGGCTTAAAGGCATTATCTGTACCCGCCAAGCTATTGGTTAAGCTTGGAAAGTGACGGCGAATAACATCTAGCATGGTATTTTCTTCAACCCAGTCCATACCTTCTTGGGTATACACTTCAGCTGTGTAATCCGTGGTATAGAAACGGTCTGTCATTAGACGACGTGATGCGTTAATGATGAATACTTGGAAAGCTGTTTCACCAAAAGCAAAACCACCAGGGCGTACGGTTTCAGCTAGCTGGCCAACCATGGTATCGATTTGCTCAACGTCATTGCTATAAAGGCGCTTTAACTCAGACAAAGTTTTTGGATCAGTCGTTAGATCTTCAAATTTGTTGATTGGCGTTAAACCAATTTGACGACGGAATTCGTTATAACGTGGAACACCACGCTCACGGTCACGAATGATATCAATCGTTGCCAAATCGATGTTGCCTACTAACGGCATTGAAAGATTACGCAAAAATTCAGGGTAGTTATGCAGCGTTAAAGAACCTGGGTGAGTAATACCCATGGAGTACCAAAGGCGCTCTCCAGTCTCATCTTCCAGCATCGTTTCAGCATCGCCATTACGGGTATCTTCTAACGCAATAGTGCTTGATGGAATGCTTGAACCGACATCAAATACTTTGAAGTTATCCGGTAATAATGGATGCATACGGTAAACCGCAACAAACTCTTCGGTTAAAGAATACGCAACACCGTGATTCTTTGGTTCAGCTGCACCAACAACACCGGCAAGGGCGTGATCAATGGAGGAAGCCCCAGTTATTACGTCAGATAGCTTAGGATCTAATCCCAATAGCTTGATGCTTAACGAATCAGCTTTTTCAAGGTCTTCGATCACTTTACGGATGCCCGACTGATAAGCATCACGACCTTCACGATCTCCTAATAAGCCCCACCAGTTTGCGGCCATTGCTTTTTCTAGTACTGGATTCGCCAGTATTGCTGGAGTCCATTCAGTCGTATGAATCTTCGCCATTAGCGCAGAGTTGGCTAAGCGAGCGCGATCATAAATCCACTGATCAGATGCTTCAGGGTAAGCTTGCTGAATTCTTTCAGCGATTGCGTTGTGCTCCAGAGTGAATACCTGGTGCAACATGCTCAAACCAACCCACCAGTTGTTATTAAAACCTGTTACAGGAACACCGGAAATAAATTCAGTTGGTAAAGTACCATCACTTTCTAACTTTAATTTACCGTCAACAAAAGAACGAACTTCATTATTCTTTTCTAGGCTGCTGCCATATAGCTGAGAGCCATCCCACCAGTGGGTATTAACGTTTTGGTAAGTCGATGGGTTAGCTTCTTCAGATGCTAAACGACTTGGATCAGGACGAGTACGCTGTACTTCGATGTTACCAGTACCCAGCACATCACCTTCTGGCAATTCGACAACAATTGGATTTTCTTCAATGTTATCACCATGATCTACCCAGTCATGAACCATAAACTGAATCCAAGCAGATGCTAGAAAGTTTACAGACGTTGCAGGTTTAAATTCTTCACGAGCTAATAGCGAGTTACTAACATCACGAGCGTTAGGTATTAACAGTGTATCGGCTTCGGTTTCACCGTAACTTGCTTCTAGCTGTACGTTACGACCAAAACGACGGCCTGCAGAACCTTCAGATGGATTTTCTAAAATGTTACAAGTACCGTCTTCTGTACGCGCCGTTAAGCTGCGTTCATCACAGACGATTTGTGAGTTATAACGATCGTAGTCTTCTACTTCGATCAGGTTATTACCGAGCAAAGATTCACGCTCGAATATTAATACGATGATTGATAGGTATATCCCTAACACACCAAATTTTACGTACCCAGGCCAAGCGACCCAAACAGAGTTAAGCATCCATAGTCTCCCTTTTAATTATATGGTTATTATTATTTTAAGTATTTTTTTTGCTGTTATTCCAAGCAATAAACCCAATAGGTATTAAATTTATTTATCGTAGACAAGTGACGTTATTACTTTAAATATCAAGAATAATAAATATGATTTTAATTACAAAATACATAACAATTACACTTAATAAATAACAAAGAAACTATTGTCTATCTTTTGAAATAGGCGGTCAGTATAGGTAAATATTGATTTGGGTCAATGACCCTTGAGCGATGGATGGTTAAGAGGCAACCAATTATAGAAAAGATTTTATTTATGCTTTTTATAATTATTTTACAACAAGAATTACAGACCTGATTTAGTACATTTATTAATCTAATCTTATTAAATAGCGATACTTTAATACTAGCTTTGAATTAAAAGTGATCACTAAATAATAAGAGTTAATATTCTTCTACCTATGAACTCATCAATGTAAATAATCAGTTATTTTTGTTATCAGATGCTTCAATACTCATTAATTCAACAGGCACGCCATTGACTGCAGCGTTACCACTTAACTGATCAATTAAAGTATCGTCGGTAAGATCGTTAACACTCACACCCGCATGAGCTTGCGCAATTTTTTGCCTAACACCCTTACGTCCGTGTCCCCAGCCATGAGGAATACTCACCACGCCTGGCATTAATTCATCGGTGACTTCCGCTTGAATTGTTACGCTACCTACCCTAGAAGTGACTTTTACATCTTGGCCGTTTTCAATCCCTTGTTGCATTGCGGTTTCAGGATGCAACATTAAGGTGCAGCGAGACTTTCCTTTCACCAATCGATGACTATTATGCAACCAAGAATTATTACTGCGTACATGACGACGTCCTATTAATAAAATCTGGCTATCATCATATTTGTCCATCATTTCTTTCACGCGCTCTAAATCTGCTTGATAGAAATCGATATTCAGATGAATCTGTTTATCTTTATGCTTTAAGGCTTTTGGCAACATGCTTTGTAAGGGCCCTAAATCAATACCATGAGGGTTCTTCTGCAGCTTCTTTAAGTTAATACCTTCATACGGCCCACGTTTTAAACCTTGATCAAGTAAAAACTTTGGTCCAAATATTTTTGTTAACCAACGTTCGACCTTGGTCGCGATAGGTGCATTTTTATCCAAACGCTTGGCAAGCTCTAAGTTAATTTCCCAATCGTGTTTTTCGTTCGATTTTTTAGCAAATAAAGCCGGTGAGTATTTTGCAACGTTATGCACAGCAAAACCATTAAAGGTAACGTCATAATGATCACGCTCTAGCGGTGAAACCGGTGGTAGAATAATATTCGCATGACGGCTGGTTTCAGTAACGAAATAATCAACTGATACCATGAAGTCTAATTGTGAGAGTGCTTTATCTAATTTTTCACCATTAGGCGTACTCAATACAGGATTACCGGCAACGTTAATAAATCCTTTTAACTGTCCTTTTCCTTCCACCAGCATTTCATCGGCCATCGCAACAACCGGATAATCACCATTAAAGTCTGGGAGATTATTAACACGGCTATGTCGCTTGCCCAAATAGCCTGGGCCAGAGTTATTAACGATGTCGACAGCAGGATTAGGAAACATTAAACCACCCACTTCATCTAAGCGACCCGTCACAAGGTTAATCACCATGATCAGGTATTGGCTCAACAAACCAAACTCTTGCACCGATACACCCATGCGGCCATAGCAGACTGCACTTTCAGCTTGGCAAAATTCTTTCACTAAGCGCTTAATTTCAACAGCTGATATTCCAGTAATTCCTGCCACAGATTCAGCGCTGTAATCTTTTGCAAACACCTCAAGGTTGTCAATTTCTGGGGTTAAATCGGAAGCTTTGCTACCTTGAGCAAAACCTTGTAGAAAAATCTCATTCAACATGGCGAGTAATAATAAAACATCCGTCGCTGGGCGAATAAAATGATGTTCGTTGGCGACTTCTGCAGTTTCGGTACGCCTAGGATCAATCACAACAACCTTGCCGTCTCGTGCCTTTATATCTTTTAGTTTCTGACGCATATTGGCGGCGGTCATGATGCTGCCATTTGATGCTAACGGATTACCACCAATGATCAGCATGTGCTGAGTGCGATTAACATCAGGCACAGGAATACGCAGCATATGACCAAACAAATGCATACAGACAATATGGTGCGGTAATTGGTCAATGGAGGTAGCCGAAAATCGACTGCGTGTTTTTAAACCGGTTAACAGATGCTTAACCGTTAACATGCTGCCCATGTTATGCACATTAGGATTACCCAGATAAATACCGAGAGCATTTTGGCCATATTCTTTTTGTACCGATTGAATGCCCGCGGCTACTTTATCAAGGGCTTCTGGCCAGCTAATTTCTTTCCAACCGTCAGCCGTTTTTTCGATGGGCTGACGCAAGCGATCAGGATCTTCATGTAAGTCTTGTAAGGCCGTCGCTTTCGGGCAAATATACCCTTTCGAGAATGGATCGTTTTTATCGCCTTTAATCGATAATACTTTTTCGCCATCGTGCTTTACTTCGATACCGCACATTGCTTCACATAATGTACAGGTTCTAAAGTGTGTTTGTGCTTCAGCCATTATCATTCTCTCTTTTCTTTTTATTCTTAAATAGTTGTGTTTCTTAAACTGCTGTTATCATCTATCGTTTATTATATTTCAAAGACCCATCAATTTTTTCGTGCAAATAAACTAATAAACAGCACTTCAAAATTAGTACTTAAAATTGAAATTGCTTGCTGTCGTGAATAGCGCTGCTGATGACAACCTAAAATCAATTCATGCACTTGTGCTGCGGCAATATCGACACAAAGATTCACATCACTTCGCTCAAAAGAACGCTTCGATAACAGCAGCCCTTGAATGAAGATTTCTGTCCACTCTTCTTGTATTTCAGAGATCAAATTCCCTAAGCCTTTATTTTCCGCGCTGGTATAAAAGCGTGGACGGTCTTCGATCAAGTGCTGAAACAACGCTATATTCTGAAATGCAGAATCAAAGATCATGGTTAAGCATTGCTGACAACGTTGATTGAATTGATCTTTAGTCAACGAGTCATACTCTTTCAACATATTCACCCAAGCCTGTCGCATGGGTGATAAATAGTTGTTCTTGAGCTGTTCGCTCAGTTCATTTTGAAGCGCATCTAAACTGTCAAAATGGTTATAGAAACTGGGTTGTGCAATACCTGCACCCTTAGCGACTTTATTCATACTCATACCCTGAGCACCTTCGCTGCTATAGAGCTGAAGAGCACTTTTCAATAACGCTCGACGCGTTTTGGCCTTCGCCAGCTCGCGCTTTGATTCAATGGGTACTGCTAGTCTGTTCATGATTATTTAACTTGTCTGATGTCTCATTATGAAAACTATTACTTCGACTATAAGGCTATAGTCAATTAAACTGCATGTCTATTGAAAATAAGACAATCAGGTTGCCATCATGACATCAGCGGTTTTTTCCCCTTTTACATTGCCTTGTGGTGCTCAACTACCCAACCGCTTAGCCAAAGCTGCTATGGAAGAAAACATGTCTGATGAAGGACAAATTCCAGGCCCTGCGATTCTGCGCTTATATCAACGCTGGGCTGAAGGCGGAACCGGGTTATTGATCACGGGGAATGTGATGGTCGATGGCCGCGCAATGACCGGCCCTGGTGGCATCGTATTAGAAAAAGGCAGTGACATTGCCCCCTTCACAGCCTGGGCCGAAGCCGCTAAAAAGAACAACACTCAAGTCTGGATGCAGATTAATCACCCTGGTCGCCAAGTGTATGCAGCCATGGGCGGCGACGTTTTGTCGCCTTCTAATATCCCTCTTGATCTGGGTAAGCACTCACACTTATTTGGCAAGCCAAAGGCGATGACTCATAAGGATATCGACCAGCTGATTCAACGCTTTGCCGATTCGGCAGTGAAAGCGGAGCAAGCAGGCTTTGATGGTATTCAAATTCATGGGGCTCACGGTTACTTAATCTCTCAGTTTTTATCGCCATTAACCAATCAGCGTAAAGACGAATTTGGCGGTTCCATTGAAAATCGCATGCGTTTATTAATTTCGGTAATTAAAGCGATTCGTGCTCAAGTATCATCGACGTTTGCTGTAGCCGTTAAGATAAATTCGGCGGATTTTCAGCGCGGTGGCTTTGATGCCGATGATGCTAAAACCGTAATTCTCGCGATGAATGAGTTAGCGGTAGATTTAGTCGAACTTTCTGGTGGCAGCTACGAAAGTCCTGCGATGCAAGGCACTACAGCTGACGGACGTACCCTTCAGCGTGAGGCGTATTTCTTAGACTTCGCTAAAGATATTGCGCAGGTTGCCACGATGCCCATTATGACAACGGGTGGTGTAAGACGATTGGCTGTCGCAGAAGACGTATTAACACACGGTATCGATGTGGTGGGTATGGGCACTGCGTTAGCCATGAACCCTTCTTTATCTAATAACTGGAAAAACTCTTTAGGGCTAGAAAGCGCTCATGATCCGTCTGTCCGTTGGAAAGATAAAACCCTTAGCTCTATTGCAACAATGGCGGTTATTAAACGCCAGCTGCAACGCATGGGTAAAGGACAGCAGCCTAAACTTAACTCATCGCCGATATTTTCTTTAATTCGTGATCGTATTCGCTTGAAGAAATTAACGAAGCGCTATCAGCGTTATCTTGCTCAACTTAAAAGATAGAGATAAAAAAGCAGAAGCCATATTTCCGAGGTATATTGCAATCTAATGTAGGTCGGTATTTATGCCGTCAATTTGATGGGCTAAAGCCCAACCTACAATATACAATACGCCTCAAGCGGCGGGGAATTAAACCCGCTCAGATTAAAATTGAATCGTTTCTGAGCTCTCACAAACTACTTCTTCTGTAAATTGCTCCACAGCATTTTGCTCATATTAACGATAAAGTCTGGATCTTCTTCTTTCATCGTCAATAATATCTGCTTATTCATTTGTGTTTTATTCTGGCCGTATATCCAACGATTTTTATTAAACTGTTGGGCAAACTCAAGTACGCCTGCTTGCAACTGCTCTTCGTTAGCAAAAATACCTTCCACGACGTTATTATCTAATAGCGTTTGTGCATTGACTCGCTGACCTGACATGGCTAAACGGTTAAAGAAGTTTTGTGGAATTGCCTTCTGAATTAATGGAAACATCGATGGAAAAAAAGGCACCATCACGTCAACTTCAGGAAAGCAGAAGAAACCTTTATCTGATTTCATAAAACGGAAATCGCAAGCACAGGCTAATACCGCACCGTTACCGTAACTATGGCCATTCAATGCTGCAATCACTGGCATTGGAAACGTCACTATGCGCTTTAATAATCCAGTCACTCCGGTCATAAAGTCCGCAATGATTTCTGGTGTATTACTTGGCTGAGACATCCACTCAAGATCAATGCCTAATGACCAGCTTTTCTCATTAGCTGAAGTTAATACCACCGACTTAATACTTTTATCAGACTCGATATCATCAAGCTGTTGATTAAATTCTGCTAGAAACTCAGGATTGTGACGATTCTCAGGGGTATTCATCGCCAATACAGCAGTGCTACCTTGAATTGTAATCTCGATTAAACGTGTCATTAGAACTTTACTCAGCGATGTTTACAGTGGAAACATAAGTGTATAAAAATAAGAAAAACCTTTCATAACAATTTTATGATCATATCTAACATAGTAAATATTATTCCTACACCCGCCCCCCATATAACCTACTGCCCATACAGGATATAATCACGCTTAATTTAATGCTGACATCAGTCAAGGGGCCCACCAATGGTCATGAATACAAAAGTTTATAAACGAGTACATACCTTGGCTAAAGACATCTTGAGAGCTTCTGAATACGAAGACCAAGAAGGTTTTGATAAAGGCTATGCACAATTACAGCAAGTCTGTGAAGAACATGAAGATACAGCAAAAGACCATCCTGTTCAGTGGGAAACCCTTGCTGACTTCACTGAAGACTTTGAACTCGCAATCACTCTTTATGATAAAGCATTGGTAAAAGCAGAAGCGATTAGCTCTATCGATTTTTGTTCATCAATTGGTTATTCAACGGCTATGATGAAATTAGAGTTAGGAAATAAAGAAGGCGCTATTGCTAGCTTAGAAAAAGCTAAAACTGCCTGCCTTGAAATTGAAGATAAAAATTTGAAAGCTGAAATTCACGATTTATTAACTGACTTGAAAAGCGCTGAATAACGCTTATTTATGTTGCCAAATCAAGCTATCAGCGCTGTAAAGTGCGCTGATAACAACTCAGATAAATCAGCAGGGCTTAGTTCAATTTCTAAGCCACGCTTTCCTGCGCTAACAAATAGCGTGGTAAAATTCTGAGCAGAATCATCGATAAAACTACGTAAATATTTCTTTTGTCCTAATGGACTCACCCCGCCTAAAACATAACCCGTCGATCGCTCAACATCTTGCTTATTAGCCATGACTGCTTTTTTAGCTTTCGCAGCTTTGGCTACCTGTTTCATACTCAGCATCGAAGATACCGGAATTATCGCCACCGCCAGTTCTTTAGTTTCAAGCATAACTACCAGTGTTTTAAATACTTGTTCTGGCGCAATACCCATTTTATCAGCCGCTTCTTGGCCATAAGATTCACCATTGCCGATAGCATTAGAGTCATGTGAATATTCATGAACTGTATGTTTAATTTTTTTCTTTTTGGCAAGGTTAATAGCAGGCGTCATGGAGATTTCAGTATTGTTTACATAGAAGGAGCTTGATTAAGGCAGTATAGCACTGCCTTCATGTACCTCGGATTATTACTATTCACTTATTATTTAATGTTTCACTCGCTTTTCGCTTTCTTTGACGCCATAAACTCGGCCTTCATTTTACTGCCCGCAATCGCGGGTCCAGCAAGTGCACTCACGGCTAGGTGTACAATCAGCACCAAGGCTGCCGTCACAAGCGCATCTAAAAACCACGCAAAGGGTAAGCCAGCAGCACCAAGATAAACTGGCATATTACTAAGCGCGGGTACGGTTTGCAGCCCGGTTAAAGCATGCAGCACTAACGCAATCCAAAAACCAGAGCAATACGGACAACGCCAGTCGGCATAGAGTTTTTGTAGAGGCTTAGGAAGCATTTCGATCATACGATTAAAAAGTGTTCCCCACTCCGGTAACTTCTCCCAAAAAAGTAGGTAAATGGCATACCCCATGATCACTAGCTCGACATTCAGACTTTCGTTCATAACAGCACCCTCATAATAGCTCTCATAACAGCCCGCAAATAGGCAATAATTAATATTTAATTATATTAACGAGCTTTTATTAACTGTTTTAGAGTGGATTCTAATCAATAATCGGCATATCTTAATATAACCCTTTATTATTATAATTATCCCGAGAAATCGATGAATTACTCTCACATTGTCAGATCAGGTTTCGCACAGGTCGGCAATGCCGTACAAAACCAACATCATACGCACAATGAAAATGTGATAACCCTGCTAACAAAAGGCAGCATAGTGATGGACTGTGGTGAAGAAATCACCCTAGTCCCTGGTATGGTCATTGTTATCCCTGCTGGAGTCCCCCATAAAACGCTGAAAGGTGAAGCTGTAGAATATTTTTGGTTAAGTTTTTGCAGCGGCTGTTTAGATCTTGAAACTAGCCCGGTTTTATTGGATATTTTTAGCCTAGTACAAACAGGGGCTGTGCCCGTTTGGAAGCTAGCCCCTGAAGGGCAAACATTTTATTTATCTTTATTACAAAACTTACAGCAAGAAATATTAGAAGACTCAGCGATTACAACCGATATCATTCGTAGCTATCTAACGTTGTTATTGCATCAAATATCTCGTGGATCACGATTGGAGTTTAGTGAGAATATTCGCTCCGATATTGTTACTCAGGCGCTGGCTTTTATTCAGCAACAAAGGCTAAACAATATTTCGTTACGGGATGTGGCGAGTGAGGTACATAAAAGCGAAGGCTATCTGGCGAATCTCGTTAAAAAATCAACGGGCTTTACCGTGGGTGACTGGATTCGTAAATCTCGATTAACGGAAGCCTGTAAGCATTTATTACATACTCAGAAATCAATTGAGGATATCGCGTTTCAAACAGGCTGGAATGATACCACTCACTTCATTCGTCAATTTAAAAAAGAGTTTAATACAACTCCTGCCAAATGGCGGAAGTCGAATCTATCTGCAATTATAAAATAACCTAACTATAGATTTGAGGCATGAAACGGGCAACCAGCCGTCGAGTTTTTAACTATCTTTTCAGGCCCGAGTACACTGCTCTGATAGCCTTTCGGATAAGACTTATAATGTTGCCCCAGGTAACTCGTTTCAAAACTTTTATTCTGCCAAGGGTTGATAAATTTCTGACTCAGCCTTCTTATACGCATGAATCCTTTGATGATTATCTGAGTGAGTTTAGTCGGTGCCTTCTGCCCAGTAGCCACTAACAATTCGGGATCGTTAATTAACGTTAGAATCAGTGGACGAACTAAAGGCCTAAAAACTGAAGGGAACATTTCTTTCATCGCATTAATCAAAGCATCAGTTACCTCTTTATTATCGGCATGATAAGTCAAATGCTTACGGCGATAGTCTTGATACCAAGTAACAAATTCGTCACGATTTTCAGGAATGTCCGTTATCCCCATCTCCTGACCTAAAGATTTAAATGCTAGATAGCCGGCATATTTCTCTCTATCGGTTAAAGGACGATAACCAAAGGTTTCCATCCAGCGAGCAGGCTCCACAATAAATAATGCGAGTGTGTAAAGATAATCATCATTATTTATTTCATAATGACTGTGTATCCAGTTCAGATGTTTCACCATATGCTGGCCACGATCACTCTCAATGGAATCAGTCATACACTCAGTTAAGATAGCTCGCGTATCGTCCAGTCGTTTTAAACCATTATTCTGATATTGTTTTGTACGATGCAGGAGTTTACTAATACTGGGAATACCAAATGTCTGTATTTGTGCGAGCTCACCAGAAATCAAATAATCGATAGGCGCATCGTGATTTGCCAAGTACTTAACAATTACTTGATACTGTAGTTCAACCTTACCTTGCGCTAGTTTTTCTAACGCTTTTTTATTTCTTAAAAACATAATCAGTTCCCTGTCAATTTAAATGGCACTCGACTTTCGAATCTGCATTACCACTAGTTTGTTAAATTTTGTGTAATTGAGTTGATTTAAACCCACTAGATCAGTAGCCTCAAATGACAAAATTTACAGCTGTCCACTAATTTACAGAATCACCATTATGTCGTTAAAAAATCAAGATCCTAGAGTTATTCGCACTAAAGCTCTGATCATCCAATCATTGGTCAAGCTGACTGAAGAAACGCCTTATAAAAAAATTAAAATTCAAGACATCACTCAAGATGCCAAATTAGCACGCCAAACCTTTTACCTGCATTACAAATCAAAGGATGCAGTATTGGTGGATTATATCGATGGAGTATTCGATAACTTTTATCAAGAAATTGAAACTCACATCATTGCTTCTCCGGAACCGGGAGACATCATTGCGTGGAATTTATTTAACCAGTGGCAGCAACATGCTGAATTCGCCAAGTTAATCATTGCGGCTGATGTAGAGCACTTGGTAATTAAGAGCTTTCGTAATTACATTACTCGCGTAATGGGTCTTTATATTCGCAATCACTCTATGCCTTTAAATGACCCAGAAGCTCTGGGCTTTATTGTGGATTATCTTGCTGGAGCATCCTGGATGGTATTGCAGCGCTGGGTCGCCAGTGACTTTAAATATCCGTTAGAGAAGCTCTCTAAACTTTACTCTGAACTTAGCCGCCCCGGGCTTTTAAGTGTGATCAATCGCGGTGCAATACTGTAGTTTTCAACAGATATTATTGAATTTAAATAAGGTAGAGATAGGCCTACGATCGCGCCAAAGCCTGCTTTCTTTGTCGGTTATTCACCTTTAAAAACTATGGTTAATCGGTCAAGCTTGTTGATATTGTCATAATAAGAACAAGCGGTAATTCTCATGAAAAACAAGACTAAGAGTAACGAAGCGAATCAAGGCGAATACTCTGACGTATTAATCATAGGTGCAGGCCTGTCTGGTATTGGCGCTGCTGTTCATTTACAAAAAGACAGCCCAAATA
>Ga0105353_1000293_pt1 | contig 31167 bp, 27 predicted proteins | sample EN1Hudsemesocosm_2_FD_83657 | JGI IMG/M metagenome (GOLD analysis project Ga0105353, IMG submission 83657) | Methane-oxidizing microbial communities from mesocosms in the Hudson Canyon - EN10B Hudson Canyon | ecosystem: Environmental > Aquatic > Marine > Cold seeps | place: Hudson Canyon...
AACTGGGATCTTTTTATCAGCGATCAGTTTATGAGTAATAAACCGATTTCAGAAGAAGTCAGCTATTACTTAGCTTTTTTCTTACCGAAGCGCTTACGATCAGTCTCTGTAAGGTGCTTCTTACGTAGACGAATGCTAACGGGTGTTACTTCAACCAACTCATCATCTTCGATGAATTCAAGTGCTTGTTCAAGCGTATGGCGAATAGCAGGAACTAGGTTGATCGCTTCATCTGTACCAGATGCACGAACGTTCGTTAGCTGCTTACCCTTAGTTGGGTTAACACAAAGGTCGTTATCACGTGCGTGTAAACCAACGATCTGGCCTTCATAAACTTCAGCAGCTGGCTCCATGAACATGCGTCCACGATCCTGCAAACCAAACAAAGAGAAACCAAGCACTTTACCAGCAACCATAGAAACCATTACGCCGTTATGACGAGTAGAACCTAGGCTCTTATGAACAGGGCCGTAATGATCAAATGTATTGGTTAAGATACCTGATCCAGACGTCATGGTTAGGAAGTCAGAACGGAAGCCGATAAGGCCACGTGCTGGCATGATGAACTCAAGACGTGTACGGCCTTTTCCATCTGGAACCATGTTAGTCATGTCAGCTTTACGGTTACCCATTTCGCTCATGATGGCACCAGAATGCTCTTCTTCGATGTCGATCATAACCTGTTCGTATGGCTCTTGAAGTTCGCCATCAACTTCTTTCTGAACAACTTCAGGCTTACCAATCGCCATTTCGAAGCCTTCGCGACGCATGGTTTCAATCAATACAGAAAGGTGTAATTCACCACGGCCAGATACTTTAAACTTCTCTGGAGAATCGCCTGGCTCAACGCGCAATGCAACGTTGTGGATCAATTCTTTTTCTAAGCGATCTTTAATATTACGCGAAGTTACGAACTTACCTTCTTTACCAGCGAACGGAGAATTGTTCACCTGGAAAGTCATGCTTACAGTTGGCTCATCAACGCTCAACGGAGGCATTGCTTCAACGTTGTTCATGTCGCAGATCGTATCGGAGATACCTAGCTTGTCGATACCAGAGATACAAACGATGTCGCCAGCTTGTGCGTCATTCGTTGCAACACGGTCAAGACCTTTAAAGCCTTTAACTTCTTGTACGCGTGCTTTACGAGTATTGCCTTCAGCATCAACCACTTGTACATCAGTACCTGGCTTCAACTTACCGCGAGTGATACGGCCAACACCGATAACACCAACGAAGCTATCGTAATCAAGTGCAGAAATTTGCATCTGAAGAGGCGCTTCTGCGTCTACTTTAGGTGCTTCAACGTGATCAACGATCATCTGGAACAATGGCGTCATGTCTTCAGCCAAATCGTCATGCTCTGTACCGGCGATGCCGTTAATTGCAGAAGCATAGATGATTGGGAAATCTAACTGCTCGTCAGTTCCGCCTAGACGATCGAAAAGATCGAAAACTTGGTCAGCAACCCATTCTGGACGAGATCCAGGGCGGTCAACCTTGTTGATTACTACGATTGGGCGTAAGCCCTGCTCGAAAGCTTTTTGCGTTACGAAGCGAGTCTGAGGCATTGGGCCATCGATAGCGTCAACGATAAGGCAAACAGAATCTACCATCGACATAACACGTTCCACTTCACCACCGAAATCGGCGTGTCCAGGAGTATCGATGATGTTAATGCGGTAGTCGTTCCACTCAATTGCAGTGTTCTTTGCAAGAATGGTGATGCCACGCTCTTTCTCTTGGTCGTTCGAGTCCATGACTCGCTCGCCGGCTTGGTTACGCTCAAGTGAACCTGATTGTTCAAGCAACTTGTCAACTAAGGTAGTTTTACCGTGGTCAACGTGAGCAATGATGGCGATATTACGTAAGTTCTCGATCACAATTAGGGACCCTGAGTTATTGCCCGGCAGACTAAGCAAAAGTGCTAGCTTGGATGGGCTTGGCTATAAAAGGCCGCGATTATACATGAGCTAGGGATAGATTGTTGGATAAATTAAGAGAAAGTTGGTCGACTTTTGTACAATAGGAGGTAAATATCAAGAAAGCCCTGTTTTTGTGCTAATAAAGTTTTATCTTGGGGCATAGTTGAACCTATAATATGCCAATCCACAGTATGTTTGTCTGATATTTACAACTGTGCACCACTTTAGGTCTGTAATATATTTAATGCATCTTTATGGTGCGTTATTTGTATTTCTTTCAGGGTAAAGCCTTGGAACTATCGGCTTAGTGGTGATTTTATTAAATGGCATAATAGTTGCTGTTTGATTATTAAAATTAGGTGGTGGCCCCTTTTGTGTGGACCGCTGAATTAGATAAAAATACATCTGGAGACTATATATGTCTGTAAATACTCTGAGCATGATCAAAGAGAACGACGTTAAGTGGGTTGACTTACGTTTCACTGATACTAAAGGTAAGGAACAACACGTTTCTATTCCTTCAAGCTATGTTGACGAAGAATTTTTTGAAGTAGGCCAGATGTTTGATGGCTCTTCTATTGCTGGTTGGAAAGGCATTAACGAATCTGACATGATTCTTCTTCCAGATGATTCAACGTCTTACCTTGACCCGTTCACTGAAGATTCTACTTTGATCTTGCGTTGCGACATTATTGAGCCTGCTACTATGCAAGGCTACGAGCGTGATCCACGTTCTGTTGCTAAGCGTGCTGAAGCATTCCTACAGTCTACTGGCCTTGGCGATACAGCTTTCTTCGGTCCTGAACCTGAGTTCTTCATCTTTGATGACGTTCGTTGGGGCGCAGACATGTCTGGCAACTTCTACAAAATTAACTCTGAAGAAGCTGCATGGAACTCTGGTACTAAGATGGAAGGCGGCAACATGGGCCACCGTCCTACAGTTAAAGGCGGTTACTTCCCAGTTCCACCAGTAGATAGCTCTCACGATATGCGTGCAGCTATGTGTAATACTATGATGGCTATCGGTCTTGATGTTGAAGTACATCACCACGAAGTGGCGACTGCTAACCAAAACGAAATTGGTGTTAAGTTCAATACACTAGTTAAGAAAGCTGATGAAGTTCAGATGTACAAGTACGTTGTTCATAACGTTGCTGCTGCATATGGCAAAACGGCTACTTTCATGCCTAAGCCAGTTATCGGAGATAACGGTTCTGGTATGCACGTACACCAGTCTTTCTGGAAAGATGGCGAAAACCAATTCGCTGGTGATGGCTACGCTGGATTGAGCGAAATGGCTCTTTACTATGTTGGCGGTATCATCAAGCACGCTAAAGCGTTGAATGCGTTCACTAACCCATCAACGAACTCTTACAAGCGTCTTATCCCAGGCTTCGAAGCTCCAGTAATGCTTGCGTACTCTGCACGTAACCGTTCTGCTTCTATCCGTATCCCATACGTTGCTTCTCCAAAAGGTAAGCGTATTGAAGCTCGTTTCCCTGATCCAATGGCTAACCCATACCTAGCATTCTCTGCTATGTTGATGGCTGGTATCGACGGTATCAAGAACAAGATTCACCCTGGTGATGCTGCTGATAAAGATTTGTATGACTTGCCAGCTGAAGAAGCTGCTGCAATTCCACAAGTTGCTGGTAGCTTGCGTGAAGCAATCGATAGCTTGAAGCTAGATATGGATTTCTTGACTCAAGGTGATGTTTTCACTGAAGACATGATCGAAGCTTACATCGAACTAGCGATGGAAGATGTTTACCGTGTTGAACAAACTACTCACCCAGTAGAATTCGACATGTACTATTCTCTATAAGTTCTAGGCTGCTAAAGCCTTAAACTAAAGAGTGAGAAAAACCGTTACTTAGCAATAAGTAGCGGTTTTTTTTTGCCTTTTGTTTTTTCATCCTTACAATGTGCCACGAACTCAAGGAGTGCTGTTTTAAGCGAGCAGTGCAGAGTTTTGATTACTTAATTTCTAAGGATAGATAATGCCGCTCAAGTACCTTTCGTTATGTTGTTTTTTCTGCACAATGACCGTTTCTGCTTGGGCAGAGCCAGACTCTAATACCAGTTCCTTTGCTGCGCTACAAATGCGCTTATTGCTTTCTGATCAGGAAACTGTGGAAGAGGTTCCTGTCGCGACTTCCGACATAGAAGAGCATGAGATGCAGGCATGTAAAGATAAAGTAGAGCAGGTACATTCTTTATTGCAGTTCATCCCATCAGCAGATAAAACTCGTAGCCCAGAAGCCCAGCACGCATTAAGTGAACTATTGCTGCTTTCTAAGAATTCAGTCTTTGGCGAAGAATGCAGCGATTGGCTACATGATATTCTGGCGCACTTTAATACCGTGAAATTAAAAAGTAAGCGCTACAAGGAATATTTGTATTCAGTATTGGCGAGCAATAGCGAGCAAGAGGTTGGGGCTCTGGCAGTAGCTGCTTTGCAATACAGCTTATTACATGGAGCATTAACATCGGCAGAGTGGCAGAGCCTAAAGACGGCATTGCGCCAGACTAATCACCAAGATCTCAAACAAGTTGTAGCCTTGATGTCGCAAGCTACCTTGAACAAGACGCAGAATGAGGCTGTATTTAAGCAGCAGGCCGATGAATTACTGGGTCTGGCGATCGCAGGAGAACTCGGTGCGCCGCTAAAAATAAAGCCAGGCTATCTTATTGGGTTGCTATTAACGAATGTACAAAGAGATTTTCCTAATCAGTCGATGCAGATGTACACAAAATATCGTCATGAAATTGATAAGCCTGTGCGCTTGGAGAAGTTTATTCGAAGCTATATTTCAGCCTCCCCAGTCGCAGAGCGTTATCAATTACTGTCGCTCTATTTAAGAGACATCTATAGCTCGGATGTAAAACTTAATAAGCGAGATGCAAGCAAGCTATTCGCTATGTTGCAGAAGTTACGTCCCGAAGAGTCATTGGAAGAGGTGGGTTTGATGGCTGTATGGCGCGGTATCCTTACCAATAACGAACGTATCATTTCAGATATCGTGCAGTACAGCTCTGCGAATACTGCTGAAAAAGTATATTGGTTTGATTTTTATGCTCAAAAGCAGACTAAAGTCAGCCAGCTTCCGCTGTAATATGCAGTTAGACTTGCTACTCTTAAGCTTAATGAAATTTGATTTATGAGAAGTGGCCTTTGAAAGCAATTAATTGGGATGCTGATGAGTTACAGCGCGCATTAAAACCGTTAGATTTTCAGAAGTTAGCTGTTATTTCACCGGCTCAGCAGCGCTATCTTCATTATTATGGAATCGATTTTGCCAGTCACGATGAAAGCCTCAAGCATAATATAGGAAACTTTGCTGCCGCAGGTTACGATCTTACTGCTCAGGTTTTTTATCAAAATGATGCCAAAGGTACGGCGATATTGATGCATGGCTATTATGATCATATCGGCATCTACGGCAGCCTAATCGAATTTTGTATTCAGCAAGGCTGGAATGTATTTGCTTTTGACTTACCTGGACATGGCTTATCAACGGGTGATCGTGCGGCCATCAGTGATTTTTCTGAATATGACCAAGTCTTCAGTGCGGCTATTGAGCAGACGAAAATCTTCCAAAAGCATACAGCGAGTGAATCCTTACCCTTGCATGTATTTGGTCAGAGTACGGGTGGCGCTATTATTATTAACTATTTATTAACGCGCCAGATTCAGCAGCAATACTCTCCTTTTTCTAGTATTAATTTAATTGCACCTTTAGTGCGACCTTGTAGTTGGACGAGCGCCAAAATCCTGCACACTCTGTTAAGTCCTTTTATGAAACAAATTAAGCGTAATTTCGCTATGAATTCTAATGACATTGAGTTCTTACGCTTCATTGCCGAGCAAGACCCATTACAGCCTTTGGCTCTGTCAGTGCGTTGGGTTGGAGCATTGAAAAAATGGGTGCAAATGATCGAAGAGTGCGAGCCTTCAGATCTTGAGATCAATATCGTTCAAGGAGATCAGGATACTACCGTTGAATGGCGCCATAACATGCCCTTGTTATTAGAGAAATTTCCGCAAAGAAAGTTGTTAATGATAGAAGGTGGTCGTCATCACATGGTCAATGAGGCACTGGAAAAGCGTGAGCAGATGTATAAGTGGTTGCCCGAAGTAATAGGTAGGTAATTGGTGATTTTATCATTTACAATACATGGATTATTGCAATAAATATTCAGGAATACTGATTTTATAAGGATGTTTAGAATACTGTATGAAGTTTATAAAAAGTACGATCATTGCTTTATCTTACCTGTTGGTTCTTCAGCTTTCTGGTTGCGCAACTTATGGCAATGGGGTTGAGAAGGCTCTATCTTCTGCACAGAAGGGGCAGTATGTAGAGGCAGAAAAATTTATGGCTTCTGCGTTAACACCAACGGGTGTTGATCGCTTGCTTTATCATATGGAGTTAGGAGTATTAAAGCACTTACAGGGTCAGTATGCGGAGAGTAATCGCTTATTAGAATCTGCTGATAAAATTGCTGAAGATCTAGAAGTTACCAGTGTCAGTAATAGTATTGCTGCTTTTATGAGTAATCCCCGTAATGGTGATTATGCGGGCGCTGATTTTGAAAAGGTCTTCATTAATTATTACAAAGCGTTAAATTACATGGCACTGAGTAATAGTGCTACAACGCGTAATGGACGTTTAGATTCAATTGAAAGTGCACGCATTGAATCACGACGCTTAGGCATTCGTCTTAACGCATTGAACGCCGATAAAGGCAGCTATGTTGAACAAAAAGATAAAGATGGTGAAACGTTTGCGCAGATATTAGATGTGCTTAGTTCGCTGCAAGGCAACCTTATTGACCATGACGCGTTAGAATATCGCGATGATGCAATGGCTCATTATTTAACCGGTATTACATATGAGACCAATGGTGAATATGATAATGCCCGTATTAGTTATCAAAAATCAGCGACATCTTATGAGCAGGGATATTCTAAGCAATTCGAACTAGGCTCAGGCATGAAGTCGCAAGCCTGGTTCGATACCGTGCGAATGATGCGTAAGGCCGGTGGTTATAATAGTGAATGGCCAAGGCTGGCTAAGAAAAAATTATCAAAGAGCCAGCGTAAACAGCTGGCAGAATATGATGATAAATCACAGTTAATCGTGATCGAGCATGTAGGTATTGTGCCTCAGCGTAAAGAAATGAATGTGCAGTTGTCTGCCGATGCCAATAATCGATCTTTGGTATTACGTCCCTATTATAGTACGGTGAAAAGTCACAGAGAAAAATTAGCTTGGTTTTATCTAGTCTATGCGGATAAAAGTCTTGTTAACTTGATGATTCATTATAGAAATAATGACTTTATGGATTTTATTCTAAATGACTTTCAAAAAACTATATATCTAGCGGGTGGATGGGATGCTATGGCAGAGCTGGGCTTGATCGGAGCTATTGGCACTGGCTTAAGAATCACTGTTCCTTATTATTCACCGCCTAAAAATAAGCCGGGTTCATCGTCTGTGACGGTTTCCGGTAAAGAATACAAGATGAAGTCGGCAGCCAGTCCTGCCATTATGGGGCTGAATGAGCAATTGTTGAATGCCAACGAAGATATCAAATTGGCACTATCACGTAGTATTTTTAAGGCGTTAACAGCAGAAAAAGCAGCCGAGCTTGCGGGTGGCCAGTTAGGCGGGTTTTTGGCCGTTGTCGGGAAGGTAGCCAGTCAGCTAACAGATGCGGCGGAGACTAGAAACTGGTTAATGCTACCTTATGAAGTACGCGTTACGCGGATGGCATTGGATGCCGGCAGCTATGATATTGAAATGAATTCAGAAGTGCTAAAGGGAAAGCCTTTAGTTACTCAGAGTCAGCAGGTTATTCTGCAAGAAAATGATCTGCAGGTTGTGCAGGTAAGGTCGATGCCTTATTTAAATCAGGCCTCAGTGCTACCAGAAGAAAATAAAACTAAGAAGTCGATTGCTTTAATCGAACAATAATTTAACTTAACCGTATTCAATATTTAATTAGAACATTAAAGGAAAACTGACATGATCAAACAGATGAAGTTGTTATTAGTAGCTGCCGTGGCAGTATCGGTAGTAGGTTGTGCGGGAACGCGCGTAAGTCGTGTCGACAGCGATCAAGAAATTGCTTTGTCTGATCGTTGGAATGACAAAGACTCACAACTTGTAGCTGAAGAAATGGTGACAGATATGATGTCTTTCCCGTGGGCGCGTGACTTCGAATTACAAAATAATAATCGTCCTACGATCATTATTCAGCGCATTGCTAATAAATCTCATGAACACATTGCGATAGAAACGTTTGTAAATGATATTAAGCGATCAATTATTCGTTCAGGGCGCGCAGATTTTGTAGCGGGTGGCGAAGAACGTAAAGCGATTCGTGATGAGCGTCAAGACCAGGAATTGAATGCTTCTAAAGGAAAAGAGCAAGGCCAAGAACAAGCAGCAGATTTTGCTATTTCAGGCAGCTTAAATTCTATCGTTGATCAGGTAGGCGGCGATCGTGTTACTTTTTATCAAGTAGATATGAAGCTAATCGATATGGCGAATAACCGTGAAGTTTGGAATGGCCAGAAGAAAATTAAAAAGCTACAAGAAAAGGGCGGCTTCGGTTTCTAAATGAAGACCTCTCTAAAACTTTTAACCAGTACGCTGATGATTTGCAGCTTAGCGGCGTGTGTCGCTAATGCTCCTAAAAAAAGCGCTGACTCAAAGCGTGCAGAAAACCAAGCAAGCTTCGATACGCCAGATTGGGTGAATAACCCACCCCAGCGTACTGGTTTTGCTTATGGTGTCGGCTCGGGTGATCTTTGGGGTGATAAAGCAGATGCTGCTCGTCGCGCCGGAGATGCTGCTAGGGTTAATCTTGTTAGCCAATTACGTGTGACTGTTAGTGGAGATTTTTCCAGTAGAGTACAAGAACGTAAGGCAACAGGTAAGCAAACCGAGCTTGTACAAACAGTGCAAAATACCATTCGAAGTGAAGTGCCAGCGGTTGAGCTCGATGAAGTTAAAGTCACAGAAACTTTCTTCGAAGATAAGTTTGCTTATGCGCTAGCGAAATTAGATCGTGTAAAATCCGCCAGCCGTTTACGTGGACAGATTACTGATCTAGAAGAGCAGGTTGTTGTTATTGATAACAAACCTCGCTCTGGCACTAGCTTGCAGAAATTACGTATCTTATTACCGGCGTTAAAGTTGTTTGCTAAGCGTGATCGTTTAGCTGATCAGCTTGCATTAGTCGGGACAACGCGACAGAAACCGGCATTGACTGCAGAGCTGCAGCAGATTCAAAGCAACATCTATGCGTTGTTCAACCAGCTGAAAGTTCGTATCAGCATGACAGGAACAGGCGCCAAAGATATTGCAGCGGGTGTCGTTGAGGCATTAACTGAGCAAGGAATGCGGATCAATAATCAGGGATATTATGATCTGATGATTCAAGTCTCAGCTACGTTACGCCCGGTTGAAAAAAATGGCTCCCATTTTGTCTTTGCCGATAGCCGAGTCACGATTAAAGATGCTGATGATAGAATTCTGAGTACCTTTAGTAAGCAAGCTAAAGGTGTGTCTGGCTATCCAGGTCTTGCGAAAGCAAAAGCGGAGCGAGGAGTTGCTAAAGTTCTGGCGGCTGAACTGGCGGTTGCATTAGTAGATAAAATCAACTAATTAGTATTAGTTGTGAGTTCTAGCTGCTAAAAAGCGCCACCTATCGGTTGGCGCTTATTTCATTTCTGATTTATTAACAATACCGCTATTATATTACTTCTTGCCATCAAGGCGATGAGGTAGCTCTATGCCCAGCAATACAGATAATAATAAAAGCTTGGAAGAGAATAAGAAACTAGTAGAAAAATTTATCGAACTTACATGGAATCAAGGTCACTTTAATCTTGCTCGTAATCTTGTTCGACGTGATTTTAAATATCATGCAAGTTTATTGAATCAAACATTTGAATATGAAATGGCTGCTCAAATCATGCAGCATGTTCGTAGCTCAATGGAAGATTTCGAAGTGATGACTGAAGAGGTGATTGCCGAAGACGACCGAGTCGTTACTCAGTCTTCATTCTGTGGCACTTTAATTAAGCCAATGTTCGGATTCAAACCGAGCAGTAATGTCGTGACTTTCGCAGCAGTTTCATTTTGGAAAATAAAAAAAGGGCAGGTACAAAGTTTGAGTACACTGCTTGATACTGCTGAGTTGATGCGCCAAATGCATCATGAAGGTGAGCACTTAGAGCTCGACCTGGCAGAATTAGAGGCAAATTACTAATTGCACAGGTTGTGAACTTGTCATCTTATTGCTGCTTGAAAATAGTGCGTGATTAGCGATAATGGTGCCAGAAAACTAAAGTATTAAAGCAATAATAATTAAAACACGCTTTAAGCTCAGTAAAAACCAAGAATCAAAACTTGGCTCATTCTTTGCTCATCAGTTGTTCGTAAGGGATAAATATGAGAAGCAAGTGTGAGAAGAAAATATGAAATCAAAACTGAATAATAATTAAAAATAACTCGGCTTATATGAGCCAAAATTACAGACGATTTGTCTATTGGGGAAAAAATGAATACCAAACCAGATGCCTTAGTATTATTGGCTTGTGTAGTTGCGTTGGGTGCTTTATTAACTGGATTTATGGCGCCGGATGCTGCCCAGACGAGCATGATCGTTAGCGAAAACCTAATCCGATAATTATTTACAGATAAATATTGAGTGTCAAACGCTAATAATGCCTTTAAGTTGAATGTCCCAGTTTTCCATTGGTAGGGTATCAACTTGTTGGCAGCGATGAGCGAGGCCAAAAAGCTTAGGTTTTATGCCTGGCTGACGACAGAATTCGAAACTGCGATCATAAAACCCTCCCCCCATTCCTAAGCGATTTCCTGCTGAATCAAAGGCCACTAATGGCAAACCAACAGTATGCAAAAATTTAGGATTTATACGACGATTGAATCTGGGATCGGGTTCTGCGATACCAAAGCGATTTTTACGCATACGGCTATTAGGCTTATATTCAACAAACCATAAATACCCCTTACGAATAGGATCTAGCATGGGCAAATAAACATGCTGCCCCCGTTGCCAGGCCTGCTGAATAGTAAGATCAGTATTCACTTCACCGTCGTTAGCTAAATACAGAGCAATGCTTTTAGCGTATTTGAAATTTGAATCTTGGCTAAGCTTTTGTTGTAACGTCGTCGCTGCTTGCTGTTGTTGTCTCTTCGAGAGGTTGCGTCTAGCAGCGCGCATTGATGCACGTAATTGACGTTTGCGTTGCAAGATTGTATGGGATGTTGCTGAAGAAATAAGTAGGAGCTCCCCATTGTGCCGCTATCAAGAATAAAGGCCTTGAACCCAAGGTTCAAGGGTGGTGGGCTAGGTACTATATTAGGTTTTCCGACGAGCGGACATACGCACAATAATACGATAACCCTCCGGAGATATAAGCATCGGCTCGAGGTCTTTATAGACTGGCTAACACCCCAGGGAGCAAAATCAGTATACCAATATTCATCTCGAAAGAATGTTAAAAATTAATTTTTTTTGTTCTTTCAAGTTTATAACTCGAGTTGTACATCCATCAACAGTGCTTCGTCTATGCGTTTATCAATGCCATCAATTTCTTCAGCTAACTGAGTTTGTTGATTCTGTAACTGCAGCAGTTGATGGGTAATATTCAAGGCTGCGATGACGGCGATACGGTCAGTCCCCAATGCTTTACCTGAGGTATTACTGGCATTACGTATCTCACGCATTTTATCGTCGAGTAACTTGGCGGCACTGACTAACTCATCTTGGCTATCCGCAGGGCAGTTAACCCGAAACTCTCGGTCTAAAATAGAAACCGTTAGAGTATTAGTTGTATTAACCACTGTTACGCTCCAGAAGTTGTAAGCGCTCAATCATTTCATTTACTTTACGACGAGCAATGTCATTTTGCTGCATCAACTTACCGCGTTCGGCTTGCCAGCGTGCCTCTGATACCTGCATCGCAGACGTTTGCTGCCGCAATTCGGTATTTACTGAAATAAGCTTATCAATTTTTCGTTGTAAGCTCGTTAGGTCGATTTCTGTCATTTGTCGTATCTTTATATAACCTGTCGCAAAAGAGTAGAGCAGCCAAGGCATTAGAGGGGATTAATGCGCCCATCATTCATGCTAAACTCTGCACAATACTATTATTTGTAAATAAGATACCTCATGCAGAAAAATATATCGATTCCCTTTCATCAATTCGCCAACGCCATGGTTACAATCGGTGCCTTAGGCTCCCCTTCAGGTCTTCATGGCTGGTTAACTGGCTATTTGTGCACCGGCGCACGATTAAGTGATGCAGAGTGGCAAGTTGAAGCGGAAAATTATTTGGAAACTCCAGAAGCCCCGCCAAAACCAATACAAAGTCTTATGACCGTATTTTATGGTTGGGTATTACAGGGACTAGAAAATGAAAGCATGAACTTCACTTTGTTTTTACCGGAAAGTGATGATTGTGAGTTGAGCCAGCAAGTTGATGCGATGGCGCAATGGAGCAAGGGCTTTTTAGATGGTTTTGGTGCTGCTGGAAAGTTCAGCGGTAAACTAGACGATGAAACAAAAGAAGTTCTGCAGCATTTTGATGCGTTTAGCCGAGTAGAGCTGACAGCAGAAGATAGCCCAGAAGATAGTGAAGACTTACTACACGAATTAGTTGAGCATGCTCGTGTTGCCGCTTTAACCGTATTTTTGGCTTGTAATGAACCTGATACGGCTGAGCAGAAAATTATTGATGAAGACAATAACCCGAATCAATTGCACTAGAAATTATAGCCGCTAAGGAAATGTGATGAAACTTGAGCAAGCAGAATACGGTCAGCGTCGCGCACAGCTAATGGCACAAATGGAAGCGAATAGTATCGCTATTGTACCGACCGCTGTTGAGACTGTTCGAAATCGAGATGTAGAGCATCCGTTTCGCCAAGATAGTGATTTTTATTACCTATCGGGCTTCTCTGAAGCCAATGCTTGCTTGGTTTTAATTCCTGGGCGTGAGCAAGGGGAATACATTTTATTTTGTGAAGACAAAGACCCCGCTCTCGAAATTTGGACAGGGCGACGTGTTGGTCCGACAGGAGCCGCAATCGAGTTTTTTGCTGACGAAGCTTATCCAATCGAAGCACTTGATTCGATATTACCTGAGTTAATTGAAGGCAAGGATCGTATCTATACCGAAATGGGTGCGAATAGTAAGTTTGATAGTCAGCTGGCTCACTGGATCAACAAAGTGAAAGCCATGGTACGTAAAGGTGCCCAAGTCCCGCATGAATACTCAGCGCTTGATTATTTATTACATGAAATGCGCTTAATTAAATCGTCTGCGGAAATAGAAATGATGCAAAAAGCGGCAGATATTTCTGCAGCGGCGCATTGCCGCGCAATGAAGACTGCTAAGCCGGGTTGTTTTGAATACCAGTTAGAAGCTGAAATATTACATGAGTTCACTCGTGAAGGTAGTCGTTGGCCAGCGTATCCATCAATAGTGGGTGGTGGTGAAAATGCCTGCATTTTGCATTACACCAATAACGATATGGCTATTGATGATGGCGGATTGGTTCTGATCGATGCCGGTTGTGAGCTTGATTATTACGCGGCTGACATCACACGAACATTCCCCGTGAATGGAAAATTTAGCCCAGAGCAAAAAGTATTATATGAGCTGGTTTTAAAAGCTCAACTGGCTGCAATAGAGCAAGTGAAGCCGGGAAATAGCTGGAATGCTGCTCATGAAGTTGCCGTCGAAGTGCTAGTGACGGGACTGGTTGAACTGGGTTTATTAGAGGGTGAAATTGACCAGCTAATAGAAGACGAAAGCTACAAGGTTTTTTACATGCACCGCACGGGCCATTGGCTAGGAATGGATGTTCATGATGTGGGTGAATACCGTATTAATAAAGAATGGCGCCCGCTGCAACCCGGAATGGTTTTGACCGTAGAGCCGGGTCTATACATAGCACCAGATTGCGAAGATGTTGATGTTCGCTGGCGTGGAATTGGGATCCGCATTGAAGATGATGTCGTAGTCACCGCAGACGGCTGTCATGTCCTTAGCCATAAAGTGCCTAAAACAGTGGCTAATATCGAAGCCTTGATGAGTAACTAATTATGGCAAGCAGTAAGGCTGTTTCGGATTCAACATCGTTTGATGTCATCATTATTGGCGCGGGCATGGCAGGCTTGAGTCTTGTTCATTTACTTGCCGCCAAGATAGCGCAAGGTTTAAAAGTTGCGATTGTAGAGCGCTTTGAATTGCCAAGTATCTCTTCACAAACCGCTGATCAGCCGCCGAGTTTTGATGGGCGAGCGACCGCATTATCGTATGGCACTCAGCAGATATTCAATCAGCTAGGCATTTGGCCAAAAATTGAAGCGGCGGCTTGTGCGATTAAAAAAATTCAAGTATCTGACCAAGGCCGTTTTGGTCAAACACATATTAAGCATACCGATACAAACGTAGATGCTTTAGGTTATATCATTCGTAACCGTGCGCTTGGCCAAGGTTTGATGTCGGAGTTACCTTCCGAAGTCACGATATTTGCCCCACATTCGGTCGCAACTATCGAAATTGTCGAAGAGCAAAAAGCGAATTTAACCTTAACTTCAGGCGATGTTTTAAAGGCAGACCTTGTCGTGATGGCTGATGGTGGTCGCTCGGATCTTGCCAAACAGTTGGGTATTCAGCAGAACAGCCAAAGCTATAATACTCATGCTCTCGTCACTTCGGTGCGTATTGACCGGGGACACGAACATTGTGCCTATGAAAGATTTACAGAAGCTGGGCCTATTGCGTTACTACCTCTAGCCAATGATGAATTTGCAGTAGTATGGACCTTAGCTGACGATCTCATTGAAGAGTATTTAGCCGCTGATGAAAGCATACTTATCGATCGTTTACAGCGAGCCTTTGGTTATCGCGCAGGCCGTATTATAGCGATGGGAGAACGTGCAAGTTACCCACTTGCATTAGTAAAAGCACAAGAACAAATACGTCCTCATGTGGTATTGCTTGGTAATGCCGCCCACAGTTTACACCCGGTAGCTGGCCAAGGATTTAACCTAGCTTTACGCGACGCAGCGGCGTTGGCTGAACAGATTAATCTTGCTTACGCGAAAGGGGATTCTCTGGGGCAATGGTCAGTCGTGCAGACTTATTATCAGCAACAACAGTTAGATCAACGTAATACAGTGATGGGCAGTGATGTTTTACCGCGTTTATTTGGCCAGAAGAATGCGGCCTTACGCTTAAGCCGAGATGCAGGTTTGATTGGCTTAACGTTATCGCCTACCGCGCGGAAACTATTTGCCCGTCAGGCAATGGGACTAGGTCAGCCTAGTAGTAGGATATTGGTTCGAGAGAGCAAAGAAGAATTCAAAGTAGGGCAGGCATCATGACTCATTCAACAGAAGACTATCAGGTCATTATCGTGGGAGGCGGCATGGTTGGCAGTGCGTTAGCCGCTGGTCTGGCTAATAGCGATATTTCTGTTGCGTTGATTGAGCCTAATACTGCTCAGCAACCGCCTGTTGATGCTATGACTTGCAATGACTTCGATACCCGAGTTAGTGCGATTACGGCTCAAAGCGAGGCCTTGCTCGATAAGTTAGGGGTATGGGAATTAATTTCAGAAAGTCGAAAGTCGCCTTATCAGGGTATGACGGTTTGGGATGGAGAAGGTACAGGAGAAGTTAATTTCAGCGCTAATGAACTCCATGTACCTTGCTTGGGCACCATTGTTGAAAACCGTGAAGTTGTCTGGGCTTTGCAACAGGTTGTAGAACAAGCCGCTAATATTACAATTATCCGCGAGACTGTCACTCATATTGATAACCAAGATGAACAGGGTTTAACGCCGGTATTTTTATCGTCAAAGCGATGTCTTAAAACATCACTTCTGGTCGGTGCAGACGGTGCGCTATCGCGTATTAAGCAGTGGGCCGAGTTTGCTAATTGCGAATGGGACTATGGGCATCAAGCATTAGTAGCGACGATCGAGCTCGAGCAATCGCATCAAATGACGGCCTGGCAAAGATTTCGCCAAGAAGGGCCTTTAGCATTATTGCCATTGGCTGCCGATAACGATAAAACCTGCTCCATTGTATGGTCGACCAATGCAGAAGAGTGCAGTCAGCTATTAAACTTAAGCGATGAAGAATTTTGTCAGCAGCTTGGTCTAGCGTTTGAAAATCGATTAGGCCGTATTTTGAATGTTGGGCCGCGTGCGGCTTTTCCATTACGTCAGCGACATGCTAAAAATTACGTTGTGCCTGGCATTGCGCTTGTGGGGGATGCCGCTCATACGATTCATCCACTTGCTGGTCAGGGTGTTAACTTAGGTTTTAAAGATGTTGCCGCTTTGAGTGAGGAGCTATTGAGAGCCAATAAGCTGGGACTTAATCTTGGCTCGCTAACGAGCTTGCAGCGCTATGAACGTCGTCGCCAAGGGGACAACCTATTAATGATGAGTGCGATGGAAGGGTTTAAGCGTTTGTTTGCAGCAGAGCAGCCCATCGTACGTTTATTGCGTAACCAAGGCATGCGTTTATTTAATCGTGCGGCTGCTATTAAGCAGCATGTGGTGGTGCAGGCAATGGGATTGAAATAACGGTTATTAGATTATTGTGACGAACTAAAATGCATAGTTCTTAACACTGATCCCCATTTCTTCTAGGTTAGCTTCCAGCTGCTCTACGTCGTACTCACCTAACCCTAGGTGAGTTAATACTTCTGTACCGATTAGTTGCCATTCATAATCAACTGTTTGATTGCCTAAAATTTTATAGCTACCACACACATGCTCAGCGAGTTTTAATATGGCAAGAAGCGTTTTTGTATCGCTGTCCGCTTGATGCTGGCCTAAAAATAGACGTTCGCAATTATGGTGTTCTGCAATAGCGCCACATAAGACCTTGGGTAAGTTCCAGGACTTGGCAATGTAGTATCCAACAACGGCATGATTCGTATTGAGAAGGTCATTTTCGATATCAATAATTCGATCGCCTTCGCCACCATATGATTGCTCTAACACTTCTAAATAGTTGTCAAAGCGGTTCATTAATAGAGGCACTCCGGCATTATGAAAGAGCCCTAATAGATAAGCGAGGTCAGGTTTTTGAAAGCCTACCATCTTAGCGACGTTAGTCGCTATCATCGCAATGTCGTTGGCGGTATCCCAAAATCGATTCATGTGGGTAATAGTTTCGTCGCTCATTTCACTTTTAATCGAAACACCATTAATGATATTGATGACGCTGTCTAAACCAATGAGTGAAACGGCTTGGTCCACGGACGTGATTTTATTGCTTAGACCGTAAAAAGAAGAGTTAACAACTTTCAAGATAGTGCCTGCTAAGCCAACATCTCGACTAATTAATTTAGCAATTTGCTTGAGGTCGGGGTCGGGCATGATTTGTTCGATCTGAAGATCAACCAAAATCTGTGGTTGTGGTGGGATCTTAATGCCAAGAAGAACATTCGTAATTTGTTCTTGGGTTAATGCTTCAGCCATGATTTAACGGTTCCTACAAATGCTATAACGACTAAAGAGAGTCAATGAATTCAGTTTAGTCGATAAATAACAAAGTAGTGCTAATTAAGAGAGGGTAGATTTACCCTTAAAGCATTTGCGCTCTTACGCAAAATAGCCAAAAGCTGGATGGTATCTTGCTTGCATTGGTCTATCGAATTATCGTCTGCAGACATCGTTGTTAAGCACGTTCTTAATTGCTTAATAGCATTAATGAATTCAGTCGCAAGCTGGTTATCGGTTTGCTGTAATAAGAATAATAAACTCGCTTCTTGTAGGTCGTCCTCTATTGGCATGAACCAGTGCTCAAGGCCACTTATTAGTGCGGATATGTCATCGATACTGGTTTGACTAAATTCTGAGCTGATTAATTGAAAGCGTTTCTGCAGAATTTCTTTACTGATTAACCCCTGAGCTGCGATAAAGGCAGAGCGCAAAATATTATCAGAATCACTCTGTTGTAATAATTGAGCATAATAACCACTGCTAGGCTCCCAGCGACGCTGAATTCGGTGCAAATCCTTTTGTAATAGTTCGATCAAAAGCTGAGTATACTGGCGTCGGCGGTTATGATTTTGTGGATTAATCTCCGCCGCTTCAACTTGAATTAAGGTGCTCTCATTAAGAGAATCCTCAGGCGATTGATTAGCAGAGTTATGTGAAGCATCATTCGAAGAGACTTCGACAGGTTCCGTACTCACTTCGGCATCATTAACTGGAATAGGAGCGGTATTCTCTTGCGGAAAGAAATCCCGTGCCGAGCGCTTTCCATTATTGCCCCAAAGCATAAACTCTAATGCATGATAGCCAAGACTCGCATTCGTAGGGTCGGTGAAACCATGCTGAGAACGTAAGCTACTCTCATCAATATTCAGCGTAAGGTCATTCACGATGCCACTAAAAGGATAGCCTTGAATATAGTCAATATAGCCGCCCTCGATTGGCCAGCTATCGACTTGAGCCAATAAGTGACGATAGCCGATGCGTTGGCTTTGCCACTCGGGTGGATCCTGAATGGGCAGGTAAGAAAAAATCAAACTGCGCAAAAAACTATCATAGGCTAAGCGCCAAGACTGCTGAATCTCAGTCTGACTCATCGGGTTGGGGTGATACATAAACGATGAAAGCTTACTATCAAACGTCTGAGCGGTTTGGCTCGCATTCGATAAGCTGGTATAGGCAACTATCCCAACTTGGGCGGCAAACGCACTGCTATCTATTTGTATTTTATTGACTTGTTCGCCTGTAGGCGCTTCATTCTTAGGGCTGCAGGCGGCCAGATGAATAAGGCTAACTATTAAAATTAAACGAATCACTGACTACTCCTTTAAAGTTTCAAATCTATTGTTTCAAATATATCGAAGAACAACTTAATCATTTCGTAGGCTAATGATTGGCCAGCCATTACGAATAGCAGTCTCAGTTAAAATCTCATCGGCGTCTACCGCTATCGGGTTGTCGACAATATTTAACAATGGTAGATCATTGTGGGAATCGCTATAAAAGAAAGCGCCTGCAAGATCTATCTGTTTTTCAGCTAACCACATTTCAAGTCGTGTCACTTTTCCTTGCTGGAAACTAGGGATGCCCGTTATTCCACCGGTATATTGACCCTCAATAAATTCAGGTTCTGGCGCAATTAACTCAGCAAAGCCCAGAAGGGTTGCAATAGGTCGTGTCACAAATGCATTGGTCGCGGTAATAATTAATAATTCATCACCAGCTTGCTGATGTTTACTGATCAGTGCGCGTGCTTTATCGGTGATCAATGGCTTAATACGTTGCTCAATAAACGTCTCACGCAACGCCAGCATTTTCTCTAATGGTTGCTCGGTCAAAGGCTTAAGGGCAAAAGTTAGATATTCTTTAATATCCAAACAGCCGGCCTTATATTGCTCATAGAAATAGTCATTTTGTCTTTGATGGTGTTCAGGCTCAACAATCTTAGTATCCACTAAGAATTGGCCCCATGCATGATCACTATCACCGGATAAAAGAGTATGGTCTAGATCAAAAATCGCCAAAGCCACGGTAAAACCCTCAAAGTTAAATTCAGTGGCTATTCTAATAGCAAGAACCGTGAGTGTCGTTAAATTATTGTGCTGAGGCTAGTATCAGGACAGTAACGGTTGAGAACTAACCAGAGGCGGCTTAAATCGGCAGGTTATTCAGGTATTACTTGACCTTTGGCCCAAAATACGCAAATTTGGGGGCATTAGATTTTATCAGGATTGCATTGTGATTGATGAGGACGGCTACCGTCCCAATGTAGGTATCATCCTTTGTAATAAACAGGGTGATGTTCTTTGGGCGCGGAGAATTGGTCAGGATGCCTGGCAGTTTCCTCAAGGGGGAATAAAAGATGACGAATCCCCGGAAGATGCACTTTATCGCGAACTTGCAGAAGAAGTTGGCTTAGAGCGGCATGATGTTGAAGTGCTAGGCAGTACTCGGGGCTGGTTACGCTATCGTTTGCCACGGCGAATGATTCGTTATAACAGTAAACCTGTGTGCGTTGGCCAAAAACAAAAATGGTATTTATTACAGCTGATCAGTGATGATGAGCAAATTAATGTAGACGCTACCGATAAACCAGAATTTGATGGTTGGTGTTGGTCGAGCTATTGGTTCCCTTTAGGCCAGGTCGTATCCTTTAAACGAGATGTGTATCGACGGGCTTTAAAAGAACTTTTGCCGAAAATTATTCGGCTGCAAAAACAAGCAGAGCAATAACGGAACGTTATAAAAACGAAAATTTAACAGTGGTAATATAAGAGATGTTGGATACGCTCAGGAGCATTGTGCAGGAGGTTAGCGCAGCGACAGATTTAAGTGATGCACTTAAGGTTGTAGTGACGCGTATCCGTAATGCCATGCGGACTGAAGTAAGTTCGGTCTACTTATATGATCCCGAGGCCAAGCGTTATTCTTTAATGGCGACAAAAGGCCTTAATCAAGATGCCGTCGGCAATGTGAGTCTAAGTTCTTCACAAGGACTTGTCGGTTTAGTCGGTTCCCGAGAGGAATTGATTAATACTGAAGACGCGCCAGCACACCCTCGCTATTTCTATCTTTCGGAAACCGGAGAAGAGAAATATCACGCTTTCTTGGGCGTTCCTATTATCCATCATCGACGCTTGATGGGTGTTTTAGTTGTTCAGCAGCAAGAACGCCGTAAATTTGATGAAAGCGAAGAAGCGTTTTTGGTGACGATGTCGGCCCAACTGGCCGGAGTAATTGCACATGCTGAAGCAACCGGCAGCATTGCCGCTGCCGCTAAAGAAACCACCGCAGCAAAAGAAGCCCGTTTCTCAGGCGTACCGGGTGCCCCTGGTGTCGCGATTGGTAAAGCGGTCGTTATTTACCCGGCCGCTGATCTTTCCAGTGTTCCTGATAAAAAAGCTGAAGATATTGAAGTAGAAATAGAACGCTTTGAAACAGCGTTGATTGCTGTACGTCGTGATATTCGCAGTGTGGGGCAAAAGCTTTCAAATGAATTAAGGCCTGAAGAAATGGCCTTGTTTGATGTTTACCTGAATATGCTAGATGACAAAGCACTGGGTGCCGAAGTGATCACTATTATTCGTCAAGGTGATTGGGCTCCTGGTGCGTTGCGTAAAGTAGTTCAGCAGTATGTCGGCCACTTTGAAAAAATGGATGATGCTTATCTTCGTGAACGAGCGAGTGATATCCGTGATCTAGGGACTCGTATTCTCGCATACCTGCAGAAGAGTGAAGGTCTAGGGCAGGTGTCTGAATATCATGAAGATACTATTCTGGTCAGTGAAGAGCTTACCCCTGCCATGTTGGGTGAAATACCAACAAAAAATCTACGGGGCTTAGTGTCAGTTCAAGGTTCTTCTAACTCTCACGTCGCGATTCTTGCGCGGGCGATGGGGATTCCAACCATTATGGGCGTGGTCGATGTACCTTACGCTCAGCTGGATGGATTAGAGCTGGTGGTTGATGGCTATCGTGGACGAATTTACTCTCAGCCATCGGATCAGCTGCGTGAACAGTATCAAAGAATTTATCTTGAAGAACAGGCGCTTAACAAAGACCTAGAAGGTTTACGAGACGAGCCAGCAGTTACCAAAGATGGCTACCGCATGCCTCTTTGGGTAAATACGGGTTTGATTACGGATGCGTTACGCAGCCGTGATCGAGGTGCTGAAGGTGTCGGGTTATACCGTACTGAAGTCCCTTTCATGATGAAAGATCGCTTTCCAAGTGAAAAAGAACAAACTGAAATTTACCGTCAGCAGTTAGAAACGTTTGCTCCTAATCTTGTGACGATGCGGACTTTGGATATTGGAGGTGATAAATCGCTCCCCTACTTCCCAATTAAAGAAGACAATCCTTTCTTAGGCTGGCGTGGCATCCGAGTAACATTGGACCATCCAGAGTTATTTTTATTGCAAGTAAAATCCATGCTGAAGGCAAGCCTTGGCTTAAATAATTTGCGTATCATGCTACCGATGGTTAGCAGTGTTGGCGAAGTCGATGAGGCTTTGCACCTAATATATCGAGCTCACGCTGAAGCTGAAGAAGAAGGCTATCAGGTCGAAATGCCTCAGGTCGGCGTCATGATCGAAGTCCCTGCAGCCGTTTATCAAATCAGTGATCTTGGACAGCGAGTCGATTTTCTTTCGGTAGGCAGTAATGACCTTACTCAGTATTTGTTAGCGGTAGATCGCAATAACCCACGGGTTGCAGATCTCTATCACTCATTCCATCCTGCTGTATTAACGGCGCTGTATAAAATTGCACAAGATGCCAAAGCGATTAATAAGCCGGTAAGTATTTGTGGTGAACTGGCGGGTAATCCTGCAGGGGCAGTCATCTTGATGGCGATGGGATATGAAATGCTATCCATGAACTCTTCTAACTTGCCAAAAGTTAAATCGGTGATTCGAGGTGTGACACTAGAGTGGGCAGAGGAATTATTGGCTGAGATTATGCAATTGGAGAATGCTCAGGTGATCGCGGCAACCGTTGAGCTAGCACTTGAGAAAGTCGGTCTTGGACGCATGATTGGCCCAGGGCGCAGCTAGCAGAATGGCTCTTTTTTAGGGAAAGAGCTAAGAACCCCATTGGCGTACACGGCCAACATCTAAATGAATAAAACCACTTTTCGGATAATATCCAACACCGCCACTTTTGAGTGCTAACGCGGCTTTTCTTACCTGTCTCAGGTTTACGCCAGGAATACGGATATCAATGGCTTTACCTTGCATGTGTAGGCTGCGCTTAGCGACGCCATGACCCATAGCACGTAACTTTTCGTTGGTTTTTGGCGAACGGTAACCCGAGATGATTTCTATCGCTTGATTGGGCTTGAATAGCTGTTGCAAAGTATGAATATCGTCGAGTAAAGTGCGGCTAATTAACGTTGATTCACCACTGCGATGATCACGTAGTAAATGATCTAATTGGTCAAGACCTTGTTGGTCATATTGGCCTGACTGTTGAAACGTTGTTTTAACAAACTCACCCGTATGAATATTATATAGGTGAAGTTCTTTTTCAACATTGATAGCGGGTGATAAATTAGCGAAAGCTGATGGCACTAAAGAGCTGCCTGTTATGGCGGCTGCGCTGCGCAAGAAAATACGTCTATTCATACAAAGCCCAATTATTATTTGAAACCATGTGGGTTTTTAATTATTTAATAGGCGGCAGTATGCCCAGAATTTAACAAAATAGAATGGAAGGTCGTCCGAAAAAACTTAAAAGTCAGTTAAGGCATGTTATTAATTGTGTCAATGTAGACTTTGAACAAATACGGCATAAAAGAGAGCCTAAGTGATATACCTTTAAGCGCTCATGTTTAAAGGCAGTGCTTAAAGACAAGTATTTAAAGAGAGATAGCTGCTTGCTGATTGCGGGCTAGGCTGCCGATGAGATCACGCTGGTAAACGTCATCACGAATTTGCAATATGCCTTTATCGTCAACCCAAGTCGTCCAGTACATAAGATATACAGGAACAGGCTTTTGCAGGCGGATATGGGTGGTGCGGTTCTGAGAAATAGCCGAGTCAATATTACTACGGTTCCAGCCTTGCTGCCCGGCAATCAGTTTCTCTGCTAATAACTTAGGTTGCTCTACTCGAATACAGCCCGAGCTTAATGCGCGCATCTCACGGGAAAATAATTCAGGGTGGTTGGTATCGTGTAAATAGATGGACTTATCATTAGGTAATACAAATTTCACATCGCCTAGGGCATTGCCATTGCCTGCTTTCTGGACCAAGCGATAAGGAAAATAGCGAGGACTCATTTTTTTCCAATTAATGTCTTTTGCTGAAGCATACTGATCAATGCCCTTAACGCTAGCTACAAGGCTGAAGCCTTTGCGATCTAGGTATTTAGGGTCGCGCTTAATTTGCGGCAGAATATCCCCAATAGCGATGCGACGTGGAACAGACCAAGTCGGTGCTAATACAACAGTGCTGACCATTTGAGATAATACCGGGGTACGGCGCAGAGGTCGACCTGTGATAACTTTCATATCTAAACTGGTTTTTTCACCTTCTTTATACTGCAAGCGAAAATCGGCCATATTAACCATGATATGACGACTGCCCAAATTTGAAGGAAGATGTCTCCAGCGCTTCATGTTCAGGGCGATTTTTTGTGCCATGTGATACGGCGGGATGTTTAAAGCGGCTAATGTTTTATCATCTATCTTGCCGGTTACGGGTAATTGAAAGCGCTTTTGATAATTCTTGATGCCTTCAACCAAGGACTTATCAAATTTAAAGCTAGCTTGCTGAAGGTCGTAATGATCAGTAGGTCGTGGCGACTCGAGCAATAATACTTCTTCGTTGAACAACCAAGCAAAAGCGCCTGGCGATAAATCACCATATTGGGTTAATAGCCAGCGGATATGAGGCACTAAGCGATGACGCTGATTGTCTTCGATACGGAACTCTGGTGGTAAGGCATACCATTTACCTTGGTTAACAATTTTTTGATAATGAATAAGCTGTTTGCGTAAGGCCTGATAACCGGAGTGTGTCGGGGTGAGCTGATTGATCAATTCGCCTAATTTATTCTCACTTAAGCTTTGCTTAAGTAATTCGACAATTTCTTCAGAGCTTACACTCGCGCTATTGTTGGCTCTAGCAGAAACCTTGCGGTACGTTGGGTGGTCAGATTCGCCCATATCAGGTAATAGTTCTTGATTCAGGGCTTGCTGAGCATAGGTAATGAAGGCATCTGTTAATAGAACATCCACCGCGGTCGCTTGCTTAGGACGGTTAGATAAGTCACGAATTTCACGTAATACGGCTTGTAAAGAATAACCATACTCACGCCAATGATCGGCGGAAGTTTCACGTAATACTTGAACTAGAGACTCACCAGCTTCGGTCAGTTCATAACTGTCCATCCAAATGGGTTGGTAGTCACGGCGAAGATAAAAAGGTTCGATATCGCGCACGTGTTTTAAGCGAACTTCCCCAGCAACTTGGCGAGCAGAATCAATTAACCAATACTCCATATATTTTTGCGCCACTTTAGGAGGCATATAAGGTTTGGTATTAATGGTGGCGAATAAGGCGGCAAATAATAATAGCGCACAAAAGCCTGCTATCGCAGTGGGATGCAATAAGCGTTTATTAGTGGTATTAGGTGGCGTATTTAATATCTGACTCATAGCATTCAGTATGGACGCAATACTGAGAAGGGGTGGTCAAATTAAGCATAAGTTATGGGTTACTTTTGTAACATAATGCAATTATTTTTAACCATATCATTAGGTGCCAAAATTCGGGTACTATCCTCTAGGCCTAAGTGTAAAGACAGGCAGAAATGCCAAATTATCGTTGATCATAAACTGATCAACTCTTAACTGCGTACTTTTGATGGCCACTTTCAGTGCCATCTTGTCGCCAGCTTACTTCTTCAATATCGATGCTATTTCTACTCATCATTAGTCCGGTACTACAACGGGTGCCGTAGTTAGGGGTTATGATTTTTTGGCTCGATAGAATACGTTCCATTTCGAGACCAATGCCTGTATCGGGCAATGCTGAATCGTTGGCGATAATACTGGAGCTTAATAAGCGGGATAAGGCCGTTTGATCTTCTGTTTTCTCTTCGAGCCAGTCGGCTAATCTCTGCTTAGCGCTTTCAACTTTGGGCCAAGGCGTATCGAGCAATCCATTACTTAGTCCGTATAGCCCAGGAGGTAAGATACGAGCCGCTTCATCGGATTTATTCGAGAAGTAAGCCAGTTGACGATGATCTGCCACGAGTAAATTGTAGCCGGCATAAATGTCCGAGTTTTTTTCTAAGGCTTCTAGGTATTCTAATGGTGATACATCAGAAGTGAGAAAGTCGAGTACTAGACTGCCGCGTGAAATAGGATTCTTAGGTGATTCAGAGCGCATATCTCTATGATTCGTCAGTGCAGCAAAACGGCCATTTTTATGAATGCCCAGCCAACTACCACCTTGGCTTAAATCTTTGCCTGCGTAGACACCTTCCGCATCCGGCCATGGCTGTAACGGCTGAGCAGGACGATGTAGAAACTCATCACGATTAGCGCTGAGGATCAGTCTATTATCAGCATCAGGCTGCCATTGAAACGTAATTAAACACATATAGGGTCACTCAATGTTTCTTATCTTTTGATCGTATCAATTAATTAAGACTTTAAATATTAACAGAAGTTTATCGCAGCTTCGGCCATAATGTCGGCGGCTTTGCCGTAACAATTTAAGGTCTGGAGCAAAATGACATTTTTAGTGTATCTCTTAGTTGGATCCGCAGCGGGTTTATTAGCGGGTTTGTTTGGAATTGGTGGTGGATTAGTCATCGTACCTGTTTTAGTCATCACCTTCGGTTTGATGGGGATCAGTGAGACAGTATTAACGCATATGGCATTAGCGACATCGCTGACCACGATTATTTTCACCTCTCTTAGTTCGGTAAAAGAACATCATAGCCACGGTGCAGTGGATTGGATGCTGGTGCGCTGGATAGGTTCCGGCATTATTATTGGTACGGCATTAGGGGTTTTCTTATTAGCCGATGTGGCAGGGGATACTTTGCAATTAGCGATTGGTGTTTTTGCTTTGCTGATGGCAGCCAAGATGGCATTCAATATAAACCCTGGGGCTAATCGTCAGGTTCCCGCAACGCCAGGTTTAATTGCCTCAGGTAGCTTGATTGGTTTTGGCTCAGCGTGGTTTGGTATTGGTGGTGGATCATTTACGGTACCTTTCTTAACGTGGGTAAACGTACCCATGAAACGTGCAGTTGCTACCGCGGCCGCGTGTGGCTTGCCGATTGCTTTAACGGGTGCAGTGAGTAACATTGTCACGGGCTGGGATCATGCTGACTTGCCAGAATGGACAACAGGTTTTGTATATTGGCCAGCGGTTTTAGGTATTGCACTGACCAGTGTGCCGTGTGCAAAAGTAGGGGCCAAGCTGGCGCATAAATTAGATGCTCAATTACTTAAGCGTGGTTTCGCATTATTACTATTAATAGTCGGATTAAAATTCTTATTCTTGTAGCACTTTTTATCTTAAATAGTGTCGATAAATAATGGAATGAACAGTACTGCGCATTCAGATACACATTGAAGTGTACATTCGAGTACAATCAGTGCGCTAAAAATAAGGAAGCTATAGATGTTAACGTATCCCAATATTGATCCCATCGCCTTATCCATCGGGCCTATTGCAGGCTATGGACCGCTACAAATCCATTGGTATGGATTGATGTACCTCATTGGTTTTGCTGCTGCGATGCTGCTTGCAAACTACCGAGCTAAACAGCCAGGCTCAACGTGGAATAAAGACCAAGTTAGCGATTTAATTTTCTACGGTGCGATGGGGGTTATTTTAGGAGGCCGTGCAGGGTATGTTTTATTTTACAATTTTGGTCAGTTCCTTGATAACCCGATTTGGTTATTCCAAATTTGGACTGGCGGTATGTCGTTTCATGGCGGTCTGTTAGGCGTACTTGTGGCCCTTTGGTTATTTGGGCGTAAATATAATAAAGGATTTTTTGAGGTGGCCGATTTTACCGCGCCGCTTGTGCCTATTGGTTTGATGACGGGCCGTATTGGTAACTTTATTGGCGGAGAGCTCTGGGGCCGCGTGACTGATGGTCCTTGGGGTATGATATTCCCCGGTGGTGGACCCGATCCACGTCACCCATCTCAGTTATACCAAGCGGCACTTGAAGGTTTGGCGTTGTTCTTAATTGTTTGGTGGTTCTCTAGCCGACCTCGCCCACAAAAAGCGGTCGGAGCGGTGTTTATGATTGGTTATGGCACGTTCCGTTTTATTGTCGAGTTTGTGCGTCAGCCAGATTCACACATCGGTTTCGATTTGTTTGGCTGGATGAGCCGAGGACAGTTGTTATCAGTGCCTATGGTTATGTTCGGCATCGCTTTGTTGTGGTGGTCTTATAAACAGCAAGATCAAATGTTAGCAGCGAAGAAAAGTACAAAGTAATTGAGCTTGATCTAAGATCAAGCCGAGATGAAAATTTTGAGGTTAATTGAATGAAGCAGTATCTAGATTTATGTCAGCGGATAGTTGATGACGGTGAGTGGGTTGAAAATAAGCGCACGGGCATTCGCTGCTTAACCGTGATTAATGCTGACTTAGAATACGATGTTGCTAATAATCAGTTCCCAATGATCACCACGCGTAAAAGTTTTTATAAGTCTGCGATTGCAGAGCTGCTGGGTTATTTGCGTGGCTATAATAATGCGGGTCAATTCCGTGAGATTGGCTGTAATACCTGGAATGCCAATGCCAATGAGAACCAAGCATGGCTGAACAACCCGCACCGTAAAGGTGAAGACGATATGGGTCGTGTTTATGGCGTGCAAGGACGTTCTTGGATGCGCCCAGATGGCAGCCAGTTGGATCAGTTAAAAAAGGTGATTGATAACCTTTCTAATGGCATTGATGATCGCAGCGAGATTGTGACTTTTTACAATCCAGGTGAATTTGAAATGGGCTGTTTGCGTCCGTGTATGCACACTCATACGTTTTCGTTACTGGGTGATACCTTGTATCTCACCAGCTATCAGCGCTCTTGTGATGTCCCATTAGGGCTGAATTTCAATCAGGTTCAGGTCTATGTATTCTTAGCGCTGGTGGCGCAAATTACTGGCCATAAAGCGGGTAAGGCATATCACAAAATCGTTAATGCACATATTTATGAAAACCAGCTTGAATTAATGAAAGATGTGCAGCTGAAACGCACGCCTTTCCCATCTCCTCAGTTGACTATTAATCCAAAGATTAAGTCTTTAGCGGATATCGAAGATTGGGTTAGCAGTGATGATTTTGTCGTTGAAGGTTACCAATGTCATGATCCCATTAAGTACCCATTTGCCGTTTAGTGTTACAAGATGAAATGATTGGTTCATTAATGTCATTTCAGTCGTCTTCCACCATTAATTAAAATAATTGGGTCTATACTGAACGTAATCGCAGCAGCATAGACCCGAAATGAAATTCAGTGAAATCTCTAATCCATTAGAACTGCCGTCATCTTGGCTGCTTCATCATTTTGATGACGCATCATATAAAAAGATGAAGAGTACTTTGCCGTGCCTCGGAGATGCTCATCTATGCGCGCAAGTTGAGGATATTCGTAAGACTTGGTATCAGTTCAAGTTAAAAGCCATCATCCTATTGGTTGATAAGCACGATACCTTACTGGAAGATTGGGTATGTCGCCTTGTCATGGCTTTGCCTGAAGCCCCATTAGTGATTATATCTGTAGAGGAGCTAGTGCTTGATGAGGTAAAGCTTCTAGAGCTTGGAATTCAGGATATTTGGCCATTAGCAGAGCTGTCTGAAGCGTTGTTACCGAGAATAATGCACCACGCTATTATTCGAAAACAAGTCGAGTATCAAACGCGTCACCTAGCCCATTACGATTCGTTAACGGGCATAGCCAATAGAACACTCTTTCAGGATCGATTGGATCACTCGTTATTACACGCTAGGCGAGAAGGTCATGTCGTTGGTTTGTTAACACTCGACTTAGATCGCTTTAGTGTGATCAATGAGCATTATGGTCACGATGTTGGAGATCAATTATTAAAACAGTTTGCTCGGCGTTTAGCCGAAATTGTTAGGCGGTCAGATACGGTGGCCCGCTTAGGAGGTAATAATTTTGCAGTCTTGTTAGAGCATGTTGCCAATGAGCATGTGATTACTAACGTGGCTGAGAAACTATGCCTTGCTTTTAATGATCCCTATTTTATCGCAGATCATGAAATATTTTGCAGTATCAGCATTGGTATAGAGCTGGCGAGTCGAGTCGGTTACGACGGCTCAGAATTATTACGTCGTTCGGAACTAGCTTTACGCCAGGCGAAACACGATGGTAGAAATGACTATCGCTTTTTTATGTCAGACTTGCATCCACCAGACATGGTGCGTGCGAGTTTAGAAAGTGCATTGCATCATGCTCTTGAGCGTGGCGAACTGAGTTTGCAGTACCAGCCGCAAGTGAGAGTGAGTAATCAGCAGTTTATTGGCACCGAAGTGCTTTTACGATGGACTCACGAAACATTAGGTTCAATCTCCCCCGTAATTTTCATTCCTGCGCTAGAAGAAACGGGGTTGATTAACAAAGTAGGAGAGTGGGTGCTGGCCTCTGCGTGCCGTCAGCACCAAGAGTGGATACGAAAAGGGGCGTTACCGTGCGATGCCAAGCTTTCTGTTAATTTATCTCCTCGACAATTTCGTCAGCGAGATTTAGCAGATCGGATATTGCAGGTTTTAGACGTCACCCAGATGAAGCCAGAACACCTGACGTTAGAAATTACAGAAGGTGTACTAATGGACAATCTCCAACAAGGGATTGATATGCTCGGTAGGCTAAGAGAAATTGGCGTATCGATTGCAATTGATGATTTTGGTACAGGTTACTCATCTCTGGCTTACTTAAAAGATCTTCCGGTAGATTATTTGAAAATAGATCGCGTTTTTGTCAAAGATATAGTTGATGATAAAAATGACGCTGCGATTGCGAATTCTATTATCGCCTTAGCTCATAACCTAGGCATGGAAGTGATTGCGGAAGGGGTTGAAGACCCTAGCGTATTAGGCATATTACAGGCTTTTGGCTGCGATCATTATCAAGGCTTTTTCTTCTCCCGCCCAGTCGACCCGGAAGAAATTCCGCTGATTGCACAGCAATTTTCAGCGGATTAGTTTTTTGGGTTCACAGCTACAACCCAGCCACGTATGATGAAAGAAAAATTTGTAGATAGGTTCTTTCATGAAATGTGCGCTAATTGTTGCGATGGCTGAGAATCAGACCATTGGTATCGATAATACTCTTCCTTGGCATTTACCGAATGACCTAAAGTACTTTAAGAAAGTCACCATGGCTAAGCCGATCATCATGGGTCGTAAAACCTATGAATCCATTGGACGTCCATTACCAGGTCGTACCAACATCGTTATCACTCGCCAAACAGACTACCAAGCTGAAGGTATTGTCATTGTAAACAGCCTGCAGCAAGCCCTAGATAAAGCAGAAGACATTAGTTTTGTCAGTGGTCATGAAGAAGTGATGGTTATAGGTGGAGCCGAAATTTATCAGCAAGCGTTATTAAAAGCAGATCGCTTATATATAACTCATGTTAGCGCTGAAATTGAAGGTGATGCTTTCTT
>Ga0105353_1000302_pt1 | contig 30395 bp, 38 predicted proteins | sample EN1Hudsemesocosm_2_FD_83657 | JGI IMG/M metagenome (GOLD analysis project Ga0105353, IMG submission 83657) | Methane-oxidizing microbial communities from mesocosms in the Hudson Canyon - EN10B Hudson Canyon | ecosystem: Environmental > Aquatic > Marine > Cold seeps | place: Hudson Canyon...
GGCTGGTGAGTTTATATTGGACGTAAAGTATCGCCATAATTCGCATGTGAGTTTTATTGACGAAGATGGGAATAAAGCGGAAGGTTGGATTGTTAGTGTTGGTCCAGTAGAGCCAGAGCCGGTCTATACAGTCGAGCGCTCTGATGGCGGCGGGGATGAAGAAGTAAAACAGTCAGTAATTACGTTGATATTTGATCCCCATGAAAAGTAACGAAAACATAGTTAACAAGTTTATCAACCATCGCCACTTCATGGCTGGAGGAGCTAGTGGCTGTCTAGAATTCTAGGGCTTGCCAGTATAAGCGGTTATGCAGATGACAGGTTCTTGTTCTTAGAATGACTTTAGGTTTAGTTGGAAAATACTTGGAGGGTAGATTATCCCTTAAGTTAATGATGTGAAGTTAGCTGATTGGCAATATCGTAGAACTATTTTGACGGCCTTCGATTACCATAAGAGAAAAATATTGAGATAACTGTATACAAGTTGATCGGAAATCTATATATTTTTGAGCAGCTATAATTAAGCCTACTATTTAAATCCTACATTTCGCAGTTTTATCCATACTACCTCGTCCTGCAGTTTCTAATTTCCAGTCTATATATTTAAGCAAAAAGCCTCAAAGGCACCTTTACCAGATTTCAGTAAGCAATTGACCCAGTTATCACTTTTACAACTACTGACTGCCGATCACATAATTTTTGGCGTTTTTAGATGAATAATTTAACGTGACACAATGGTTCTCAAAGCTTTGATTTTTACCCGAAAAATATCGCGTGAATCGCTGGAATTTTAAAAATTACAATAAAGATGAACTTACTATTGAATAAAATGAATACTACAGATTACGCACAATCATTATCAAGCTACAAATTGGGGTGCATCCTCCGCCCAGCACTGGAAGATGAAATACCCATATCAACTGAACTACTAAAAAGCATTACAGTAGAACTAAAAGCCCGAAATAGCTACGAAAGCGAACTCAGCCGGCGCTTGCCGCATTAAACAAAGAATCCATCACACCTAACGCTCTGAGCGTGGCTAGTCATAATAGATCTGCCACGCTCACAGTAATCGACAAGAAGTAATTCCTACATAGGGGTATTATAATAGAATCTCCTTGAGTAATTATGCTTTATTCAAGGACGTCCTGATTTGCCACTATGGTCTTAAATTAACTTAAGCTTAGCTTTACTTAATTAGCACAGAATAATAGACTTAGTTCGTAAGTTACTGACGAGGCCAGTTTACTGGTGTACTTATACCGCCATATTCATATGGTCCATGCCCAAGTGCAGGATAACCAAGAGGCTCGATTAGATTATAAAAAAAGCTACTTTTTAGTGGCTTTTTTTATGTCTGAGAGTTAGTACTTCTCGCCTCAGCAGGAATGATATAAAAAGCTTACTTTGTAGATTTGAGCGAAAATTAACTTTATCAAACCGCTACTTTTAAGTTAGAAGCGCTATATTTTAGAGCGCCATAAAACCCATAGGTTCACAGCCTGTAGCCAAAGCATTAACTTTTTAGTTCGTGGGAAGCTGATGGCGAAACTACAAAAGCGATATCTTTTGTATGCGTTGAAAATGCCTGGCTATTTCGTTAGTCTGGCTAACTACCGCAATGTCCGCTTACCATTAAAACTCAATCGATCAGCTCCTTATATTGCGGGCCAATGCAGCTCATTATCTTTAATATCCAATGCCAAATTTAGCATGAAGAGTGACTCTAGTAGCCTTAGTTTTCATGATGTCGTTTTCTTTTAAAGCACAGGCTAAGTTAAATCGATACCTTGTTTAAATCCAGTTTTTATATAGCAGACCAATTATCGTTTAAACATCCCACACTTAAGAAAATACACAATCTGACTAATGACATCGTTATTGTTCATCATAAAAGGATGCGTTACAGGTAGCGTTATATGATCAGACATACCTTCAAGTTTTGTATTTTCAACAGTGACCTTTCCATCATTGGGCTTTGGCAGCATTGTAGATAAAATTAGATTAATACTCCGAGTACCTGCAATAATACCTACCTCATAGTTTGCAGCTCCAAGTCTGTTTGGAACGCTCATTTCGGTAGTACCAAGTTGAGTGCCAGCAGGACCGTTTACTAATTTGAATCCAGGCATGTTTGTAAGTCTATCAACTACCTGACTGCCTTTATTTGGTGGTCCAAGCATGACAACTCTTTCTAAATTCCTAATTCCTTTTTTACTTAAATACTGACGAACTAGAATGCCTCCCATTGAGTGCGTTACAAAGTTAACTTTGCTTCCTTCGGGGCATTTAGATAAGGCATTGCTAATTGCCTCGTCCGCTAAGGTCTCAACATTGTATTTTGTAGAAGGATAATTTGAATTAACCGTTATGAAGCCCTTACGCTTGAGAGCCGTATCCAGCTTAGCCATTGAGCGAGAACTTCTCGCTAAACCATGGAGGAGTATGACGCATTCATTTGATTGTGTTGGCGTTGAGATAAGCTTACTCACAATATTCATTCTCTCTTTTAAAATTATTCATAGCAGTGGAACTTTTTAATTTGCCGATAAAACCTTTAGATCTACTTAATCACACTGTTTAAGCCACAGTCATGAGGTTCTCATCAGAAAATTGGCTTTCAGGTGTGATAGTTATTCTCTTCCAGGGTATATTTCCAAAGTACCATAATCGCCAAAATTTAGTAGATGCATCAGGATTTCGTGTAAGTAGCTTCTTGAACGTTTCGAGCGTGCCAACCTCCAGTCCAAGTGCTAATTTATATGCTTCATAAACGAATTTGGAACAAAATTGACGATTAGATTGATACTTAAATCCTAGGTGGTAAAGTCGCCCCATTTGTCGCTCACATTGGGACTTAAGCGCATGAGTCTCAGGCTGGTTTAACCCATGTTTGATACGTTTTATCGAATACCAGCCATCTTTCGATCTAGCAATGAAATCCTCTAGAGGCGTATAGCAACTGTATGGAATACGGCTTTCTGCCACGACCCATCTGCCTTTGTTCTTTAATATTATTCCGACATGTGACGTTGGTGAGTTAGTAGCTCTTTCAACACATTGATATAGGTGATTTGGTATTGATGTGAAAATAACATCACCTTCTTTAAGCTTTGGTACAATCGATTCCATATTCATCAGATAATCTCCTGATAACTAGATAGGTTGAATTTAAAACGTTTCTTATACTTAGCTGGTAAAATAGGGCAAAGAGTACCAGGCGCTTTTCGAAAACTTTTCCGATGTTTACCAATAAGTCGGTAGGCCCAGTTTCTAAGCTGTGAAGGAATGCAAGAGAGAGCAATTGCGGGTAAATGCCAAAACCCACCTAGAGATTGCAGAATTTTGATGACGGCATCTGACTGTAGATAAACGGCAGTACCGGCCTGTAAAACGATGCTATCGCTCTCTAATTTGAGATTAAGCTGTTTTAGTGCCGACTGGCTGAATTCACTTTGCTGTGGTGAAAACGTAAATAAGCTGGCTTTGTCTTCTTCTAGAATGAATTTCGGTAATCCGTGACAGAAACCACACTCCCCATCGTAATGTAATACGTACGATTCTGAGCATTCACGCTTTTTAACAGATAACCATCTTGAATCAAAAGTGAGTAGATGAAATAAAATCATAGGAATCGTTAAGTCGGCAAAGTCCAAGAAAAACAGGAAGCCAAACTGTACGCAAAGCATCGACGACCATAACCAAGGACGAAGCTTTTTAACGAGTATAAGCGGGGCGAACAATAGCTCGATATACAGCACAAACCAGGTAAGAACTTGCAAACACCAAGCGGGGAGTGACAGCAGTACTTCATTCAGAAAGTGATCCCTAGTCAGCGGGTTATTCAGTACAATCTCTATGGTTTCGCCACTAAACCATGAAGCACTCAGTAGTTTGGTATACCCGCTATATGAGTAACTTAGAGCCAAAATAAACCAAGCCGCCCAAAAAACATTACGCCTCAATTGACTTGGCACGTCACCCTTAGAATTCAATTCAAAGGGATGTATCTTGGGCATGAATACATGAGCGAGTAGCATCCAGCCTAAATAGGGTAAAGCAGGATTAGCAATTAGTGGGTTTCGTGCAAAAAAACAGGCCAGAACGAACCAAATAAAGATAGCAGCCGCTCGATCGAAAGAACCGACCATTAAGAGTAGTGATGCAACAATTGCAGCCCCAGTAAGACAGTAAACAAAAAGCGGCGTATCAGATAATGCTAAAATGTTTGGTAGGATGTTAAACAAAGGACTGAGCGAGCCACTGCTTAGCATGCCATTTAAAGAGAAAAGCTCCTCTACGTATGGGAGTAAATGAATGAAATGTATGGACAGGTAAAGACCTAATAAAGTGCGAAATAATCTATAGTGGTTTGGACTAAAAATATAACTCATACTCGGTTCTCCTTTTTCGTACAATCTATTTCAAACTCTAACTGCCAATGAGCTTCATCGATATACTTCTGTTGTGATGGTCTAGGTAAAATAGAAATTTTGACCTTACCGTTAGCAGCGACACTACTCTTCATTAATTCACTGATTAAATTACCATCCCCGCAAAAAGCATAACGGCTAGCACTTTCCAACATTCCCATGGTTTTAGGGTTTCCAGCAAGGATAGGGCTGTAAGATATGGCCGCACCATAGGCATTGCGTCGGTTGTATGGCCCTGAAAGATTTTTATATTGTTCACGTGTCAGAATCTTTTGATGAGACCTGCCTTCTAAATCCAGCCATGACAATTCAAACTGAGGCGAAAAGGTTTCAAAACCTTGATGGCTCGTAAATACTTTAGGTGCTGGGGATGCATGCGACGCCAGGCCTAAGCCTTTGATGGCATCAAGACCTAGTAAATCGCCGATTATAGTTAGAGAACCGACAGCTACCAGAAAGACGGCTGGTAATTTGGCATAAAGATTATTCATTTTGTAACTCCATTGAATGCCTTATTGTGTTTTTTAATCGGGAAAAATAGCGAGATTAGGTTTAGTTCTTTTTTTTCTGAGAAACCACAGTCACTAACTTGTTTTTTAGGGTTTTCAAAGGTGCCAAAAAGCATATCCCATAGCGGTAAATCACTATAGTTATTGGTGTGATATCCACGCTGATGATGTACGCAATGACTTTCAGGTCTCTGAATAATAAAACCCAACCAATAGGGTGTTTTAATATTCCAGTGATAAAATAGCTCGGCGATACCTGTTAATAGAATCGATATTGAAATTGCTTCTGGGCTCAAACCTAATAATGAAATAAGTAAGAAAGACGATAGGATGCTGTTTGTAATGATTTCTAAAGGGTGTTTATAGAATGAAGTGAGTACTTCAAGCCTTGCCGGACTATGATGTATCTGGTGTAGGAAACGCCATAGGAAATCACATTCATGCCTAGCTCTGTGCCACCAATAAAAAACAAACGTGATGGTGACATAACCTAAAACCGAACCGTAAAACAGGGGAAGATCACTTAAGTCTGCGAGCTTCAAATTAGCCAAAGCCGGGTCCCAAGCTTTTGATGCGAGAAACACACTGGCAGCTTGTACTAAGTTAAAGGCTATTGCTCTAAGTAACCAACGCGGACGTTTTGGGAAATCCCTTCCAGGCTTCATTTTTTCTATGGCGAGCATCGTAAACCCCAAGCCAAGTATAAGTAGTACTGTTTGCATTGTTGTATATCCAAGCGATTTGATTTACAGGCACATTAAACAAAGGTACTATCTGTTGCAACTCATACTTCAAAAGACACGCTTCGTGCATCCTTTGGTAACAATATATATTACTTGTAGGTTCCTATGGCTCAAAAACATGCTCTGGTCGGAGCGCTCAAACAGACATTGAAAGAGAACGGTTTAACCTATGATGATGTCGCTAAGGAAATAGGGTTATCCCTAGGGTCTGTAAAAAGACTCTTTTCTAAGCACGACTTTTCATTAGATCGTCTTGATCAAATATGCGGCATGATGGATTTGGAGATGTCTGATCTAGTTTTAATGATGCAGAGTCAGCGTGGCCAAATAGAGGAATTAAGCAAAAATCAGGAAGAAGAGTTGGTCTCGGATACTAAACTCCTATTAACAGCTCATCTCTTGATGAACCAATGGCGAGTCAACGATATTCTATCTGCTTATGAAATAGAGAATTTGGCAATGGTGCGCTATCTAGCGCGACTAGATAAAATGAAAGTCATTGACCTATTGCCTGGCAATAGAGTGAAGGTAAAAGTCAGCCGTGACTTCAAATGGATCGACAAGGGACCAATTGAAACGTTCTTTAAATCTCACGTACAGTCAGACTTTCTTCATAGCGATTTTAGTGGTCCAGGGGAGATACGTGTTTTTCTATCAGGCATGATTTCTCGACACTCAAATTCAGAGCTTATTCGCCGAATAAAACGACTAGCGAATGCATTCGAAGAAATTCACAAAGAAGACATAAACACCGACCTGTCAGATAAGTTTGGAACAAGTATGGTGCTAGCAATGCGTCCTTGGGATATCGAGTTGTTTGAGCAATATAGACGATCCGGCACTTATAAAAAGTTTTAGGCGATCAGCATTGGTGAAAGCTTATCGGTATTTTAACCACTGCAAGGCATCATAACTGTTGCTTATAGACACAGATTTTGATCGAATTGCTTTAGACAAATGTTCAAAATGACTCACTTTGTCACACCGGAAATATTCTATTTATAATAATATCTTAACAATAATGAGGTGAGTGGTGTGGTGCATATGATGCACCTCATATGCTGGAGTCCTCACTTTTCAAATGTTACATATTTCGCAATATCGGCTGGTTTAGCAAATGAGAAGACATGACGAAATAGATAGGTATAAGTCTTACGATTTTGATGTTTTACTTGATGCTGTTCTTTACGAAACGCATAAAGTAAAAGATATAGTAGTCGCTAATAGAGAATGCTTGCGTGCTGTTAATTATTCTGGCGAAAATGTGTTGCATTGGCTTGCAGTAGAGAATCACACAGAGGGTGTGGCCCTGTTAAGAAGTTTAGGTTCGCCATTACCAGAGTTCGCCTTAATTCATGCATTGGAAGCAGGTCACACTGAAATGGTCATATTACTACTAGAGTTAGGCGCTGATCCAAATGTTGAAATTTGTAAAAGGTCGCTCAGCAACCCTTTGTGGGAGTTGAATGATAAAACCAAGCGACTTATGCGAAGCTATTTTAGGCAGTATGGTCATGAATTATAACAAGTGAATATTATGGCGTAAAAACCAAAGGTGAATATGGAAATTATCATTGTTGTATCAGTTATCTTACTAGCGATCTGGTTAAATGTTTCAGCAATTTATCATGCTGCAAAGTCAGATATGTTCGATCGAGGGCAGTTAATTGCACAAACTATACTGGTATTCTTTGTTCCTTTTATAGCAGCTATATTTATCTTGCAACTTGTATTCAAACATAAAGAATATCGAGAGCAACTCGCCAGTCAAACAGGCGCTTCGGCCGTTTTTAATAAAGTGATAACTCTCGCGTTTATTGGTGGTATCGTCAGCGGTAGTGGCGGAATAGTTGGCGGTGATGGCTCTGACGGTGGTAGTGGTTTTGGTGGAGATGGTGGTTCTGGCGGCGGCGATGGTTAGATATTTAATTAATAGAAACTCAAATCGGACAAAAGGTGTTGTAAACGTTTGCTGTTTAGCTAAACATTATGAGCTCTTTGAGCGTCAAGAAGAGAACTCATGAGTTATAGTAAATTTGATTCAATGCCTTGGTTACTTAAAATTATTTGTTGTGCCACTACAGGTATAGGCTTGCTTCAATTGCTGTCATTGTTTTTTCCCGTATTGTCACCAGGAATAGACGGTAAGGTTTTATCTTCAATTCCTCTTGTTATTCTTATGAGCGGCATACACATCTCTATTGGTTTGGCGATATTGGCTCAAAAAAAACCTGTAATTCCTGCTGTTATTGTCCTGCCTCTGATTCAGTATGGGGTCCTTTATTTAGAGTTTGGGTCGCCCACTTTAGAAGAGTTTCGAAGGCATCTAATAACTTCAGCTTTTTTATCAGGATTTTTAGCTTGCTACCTTATTCTTACAAATGCAAAAAAGTATTTTCAGGGGAATCAAGGTGTATAACAATTTCATTAGCATTAGCCCACAAAAATACGTGCTCCGAATAGCATTTTGTGCCGACTGTTATGGAGGGTTTGATGCCTATGAAAAGAATCATTGTACCTATCTTAGTTTTGTTTGCTTCTGCTTGTTCTGAAAGCGGATACTTACAAAGCGAATTGAGTAACCTTATTTGGGCGCAGATTGAGGCTGGTGAGTACAAAGCAATAGATTTTTCCAAAATTGGTGGCAATGAATGGACAAAGGTCTGCTTTATGGGGCCATACAATGAAGACTCTGAACAAGCTCTAGGTTTCCCGTGGCACGTATCAGAACATACAGATGTACTGAGTTCAGATGGTCATAATGTAATTGTGTTTGCTACTGAGTCAGAAGTTATTGGTTTTGTTGTTCACTCGCGAGGTTACGGTGACTTCTGGAAGCTTTCAGGTAAGTGCTTATATCGAGAAGAGTCACAATTAATTAAAGATGCAGGAAGTGGGAACTGGCGAAACTATGTCCAACGAAAAGCTGCTATACCTAACGTTATAAGGCAAAGGGATAATCGATGACAATACCGCAGATAATTTTCATTTTTTTATGGTGTTGCATAACTTTACTGTCGACTTACTGGGTTTTGAGGGCAAAAAAGGTTACAACTGGAAAGAAAATAATGCTCATGGTAATTGTGATAGTTTTGCCAATATTTAGTGCTCTATTAGTATATTTTACACTTCATGAAACACGGGACCTCCCTTGGCAAAATAGTGCCACTAAAGACACGATGTGGATTGCAGAGAATGATATAAATGGGCACTCTCATGTGGATGATTAATACCTGTATACGAAAAGGCCTGTGGGCTGGACTCTTTTCACTCGCCGCTGCTAAAGCTTTATTTGCCTAAATCATCAAAGTATCTCAAATGTAGGAAGAGGAAATGAAGGACTCAAATAGCACTATAATTCCGTTAGAGCCTGATACTCAAAAAGAGTTAGAGAAAGTTTTGAAGGCAGGTGATTCTGCCAAAGTAATGTTAGAAGGTAATGATACGGTATTCATAATGAAGAAATCCGAGAAGGGCAATGACTATGAATTTTCTCAAGTTAACTCAGAATTCTCTAACGATGAGATGCACAGGGCTTTGGGGAATATAAAAGAACTAATCAAGTAAAATGCACAAAACCAGGCAAAGAAATCTGACACTTTTTGCGCATTATAGGAATGAGTAGAGCTCACATATGAAGTATATATTTCTTTTTATTGTTATAACCTTCACTAGCATCAACGTTAGTGCTAGCGGTGAAAGTGAAATTGCCTCCGCATACGCCACCAAGACTAGCGATTTACAGGTGAGCAGTTATGGAATCGTTGTTAAGTTGCTTCCAGATGACAATAAAGGTTCACGCCACCAACGGTTCATTCTCAAACTTTCCAATAATCAAACGGTTTTAGTCGCACATAATATCGACCTTGCTCAAAGAATCTCATCTTTACGCGAAGGAGACTCCGTAGAGTTTAGTGGCGAGTATGAGTGGAATAATAAAGGAGGTGTAATACACTGGACTCACCATGATCCAGCCGGTAGGCATCAAAGCGGCTGGCTAAAACACAATGGCTCTATATATGAGTGATCCTATAATGCCAAGCAACAAGGCCACTACAAATCTGCTTGTGCTGGCAACGTTAGAAGGTATTAAATGAAACAACTCCATGCTCTTATCCTGATATGTTCCAGTTTCGCTTTATTAGCGTATATACAAGATATCGTACCGCTAATGCTGCTAGGCACTTGGGGTTATCGTTTTATTGAATTTTGGTGGTTTTATATCAGTGTCTTTATTGGGTTTTCTTTCCTGTCTATCAAATTTCAAGCGTTAAAGGTATACAGCTTGCTGCTCGCATTGCCAATCTTGTCGACCATCGCAACACGAGCACTTTTTTGTCTCTGGATAGCTTTCTATTTTCCAATATCTACTAGCTTAACAACCAGCTTCATAGTCGGCTCCTACTTCGTTGCAATACTATTAATATATTTATACTCTCTTGGTGTTTATCAAGAATATTTCAAACCTGTTACTTTAGTTTTACTTATATCTCTGTTGCCTCTAGCCCATCAGTTTGCTTATCTAGTCAAGCATGAGGCAAAGTTCAGTGAAACCTCTAGTCGGGTAGTCGAGGATCCCTAAACCTCAGCCCCACAGCACCCTGCATGCGGTTCCGCACAGGTATAGGTCTCAAAAGTTTTAAAATAAGCTGGACGTTGGGTTTGAAATATAAAGATAACGCTTTGTGCGGTCATAGCAGTGGTATTTAATAATTCTAAAAGCGCTGACTTAGAGTGTTAGAAAAATAGTTAGCGATACTTTTTTTGTTTTGGCTTAACTAGTTTTTTTGTTCATAATAAGAACCTCATGCACAAGATATATGTGTCTACTTTTTAGGTAAGATCAGTCAAATAGAAGCATATGGATAAATTAGAACGTAAGCTGTTAATGGGTACTTTGAAGCAAAATAAGTGGGTTATACTTTTTTTCATTATTGTATTTATTCTTTTGTTATATAGTCGCCTTGACCTTCTAGAACCCAGAGTTTCAGTGCCATGCACTATCGTTTCAAAAGGTGTCAGTTTCACGCATATAGGTAATGATCCAGAAGTGCGTTGTGAGTTAAGCGATGGCTATCAAAAAGTTGTTAAAATAAGTAATGTAGGTACCCATAAAATTGGTGACATAATCTATGTTAGCGTCAGAAAAAGTGACACGCTTTAATTTAGAGTTTGGTGCAGAATCAACTAAGCGGCTCCTCCGGACAAATTTCTGCTGTCACCTTTTGTGCAAAAAAACGCATAAAATCCGACATCAAAAATTTGCTCGGTGAGCCGGGCGTTAAGTCTTTGTACCAATGGCCAACTTCAAGTTTTGTGAGAATTAAATGTATTCAGATTCAATGTTCATTGGTGAAATAGGCAGTCTACAGAAAGAACTCACTGATTTGGCTCTTCAAATTGCTTTGGAACATTATGAAATTGCTTTAGATTTCTCTCATGAGTCTATAATAGAAGTGGAAGTTATCCTTTCAAACTTGCATGAAAAATATACGGCAGATGGCGACGAAGAAGGTATACGTGGAATTGGGTTAGAGTTTGGTTTTTATATTGCTGCTACAATCCAAAAAAATACTAACTCTGGTCAGGTCGAAAAAGATCATCCGAGCATCGGTGAAAATACATTTCCTTTTAACTGGAATGGCAAATCTATTTTTCCATGTGCGTGGTGTGAGAATCGTATTTATGATGGTCCAGAGGATGATGTGTCAGTGAAATATAAGGCTTTAGTTCTGAATGAAATTAAGTAACTTAACAGGCAATCTTACGGAACTCCGTGGGCTGTCACGTTTTCTGCGGGAGGGTTTCCCCCATTTAAGTTTCACCAATAATTGAGAAACAACATGGAAGAAACAGAAGAAATTCTCAATAGAGTAAAGGTCATAAAGCGAGATAAAATAGTGCCGCTCTTGAAGCACCTAGCTTATAGGCCTACTTTTAATATTGACTACTATCGCGAAGCATTACTCCATCGTTTTGTTGATCTTTGTGAAGGGGCATTGACGCTCTCGAAAAACAGTAACAACGTCGCAGCCATAGTCTGCGCTCGGTCGGCTCAGGAAACCTTTGCGGTTATTGCCTATCTGAGCTTTAAGCTAGAAACGCTAGAAAAAACCAAAGACTTAAGGTCTCTCCTCGACACAATGCACCGCCTCAGTATTGGGTGGCGAGGTGATCATGAATTTCCAGAAATGATCAATGTGCTCACCTGTATTGATCAGGTCTCGAAGAGGCTGGACTCAGGATTTAGAGAGCACTATGACATGCTATCTGAGTCCGCCCACCCTAATTATCAGGGCGTTCTTGGGGCGTACTCATCACCGAACCACGAAACCAAAGAGGTTTGTATTGGCGTAGTACATAAATCTGATGAGAGGCTTGGTACATTGGTGAAAAAAACTATACAAATATGTGTGCATCTTTTTGAGCATATACAAAGTGAATTCGAAGGCCATATGAATAATGCTCTAGATATATGTGTTGAGTTACACGAACAGGGTAAGCTGAGTGATATTTTCTATGCAGAATAAACTTAATAAGCGGCTCCACCGGGCAAATTGGACTTCCCTCGATCTAGGGGCAAGTTTTCATGCCTAGTTCTCTTTTACTCAATCTGGTTGCCTTAATATAGTGATTTACTGAAACAAAAAGGTATCGCTTTCGGGATCTTACTAGCGGTTTTCTTGCGGCCTGATAGGTAACGCTAATAACTCACAGGTAGCGGTTTGATAAATTCAATTTTGGCCTTAATATTCAAGGTGTCGCTATGTGGTCGTTAGCGATCATATTTAGTTATTAGTAGCAAGCACAAAGGGTACAGAGTAAAATTGACCCTTCTGTTTAATCTATAAAGTGTCTAAAATTCTAGTGGGCTTGCCACTACCTGAATAAGAAGATGAACTAAAAATGCTTTAAGGGTTTGAGTATCGCACCATTCTACCATCTCTATGTAATACCCAAAGATCATGATTGTTTTTAGATTTTGGGGCAGGTTTACCGCGATTTAAGGCCGTGAGCAAGTCATTCAATCGACCAACAACCTGACTTCTTGATTCAGATCTGACGCGAATACACTCATCTAGCATTTCTTCCATCGTTGCTGCTTCTTTAGAGTTTTCTGACATATTTATGTCTCCTACATAGGCTAAGTATAGCAAACAAATTGCTCAGAGAACTTACGGTAAAGGACGCTGCTAAAGGGAGTTAAGACCTAAGATAGGCTTAGTTATCTTAAAAATTATAAAGGTTCAGCATCGTGTAAAGCCAAAACATTGTTTTTATCTGTTTGATTTTAAAATAAATAAATAAATATTCATTTTGGCCCGTTAACTTTTTGCATTGATCACCACATGCACTCCATTGCTGAGGCTAATCAGAGAGATTGTTACGAGTTTAAATCATAGATTAATTGCCAATAAAATTAGCTGGTAAAAGCTAATGATTGGTGGCTAATACTGGAAAAGAATAAGGTATATATTTATTATTTGAAATAAGTATATAACTAAAGTGAATAAATAGGTTTAGGTCCTTGTTTTTGAGACACTTCAGGCGTAAAGTCCGCGCTTCATCATTTTCATCACGCAAATATACCGAAAGTAGGAGGTTCAATATGGTTCAGATAGATAATTCAAATACTAATTTTATACAAACATCGTTGGGCTTCGCTGCATCCACTGCTATAAAGCATCTTTTTTAGATCTGTCATAGCCAGTTCAGTTAAGTTCATATAGCTGCTTTCTTGTAGCGATTGCCCAACATTTAATTCTAGTTCGTTTGCTTTAGATTTATTAGAGTATGGATTTTTGTAGCCGCTTTGCGCCTGTTACTTAATCCAGCATTACTTATAGTCTCTAAATCTCTCGAACAATTTTAAACCTAAAATTTATTCGCAAAAAAATACTTTTTTTGCACGGGATTCTATTGCCTAAAGCTTTGTTTATGAATGCTTTTGGTAGCAATAAATATAGTTGTCCCGACTTATATATGAGAAAAATAATGGGCACATTAATAAAAGAAATTTCGACTTCAGGTGATGCAGTAACGAATAAAGCAAAAGTTCGCATCGTGATTTCGGATAAAAACTGGCTGGAGTCATCAGCTATTGAACAACTTAAAAAAACGGCTGAGCTGCCAGGTATGTGTTTTGGTATTGGAATGCCAGACCTACATCCTGGTAAGGGTCAGCCAATTGGTGCAGCGTTTATATCTAACGATATAGTTTATCCTCATTTAGTGGGTAGCGATATTGGTTGTGGTATGGGTGTCTGGAAACTAGATGTTCAAAAGAAACGAGTAAAATTGGATAAATGGGAAAAGAAATTAACAGGTTTGGATGATGCATGGGAAGGTGATCCGGCTGAATGGTTAAAGACTTATGGGCACACGATAGAAGGTGAACCTACCATGATTAATAGTCTTCATTCTACGACTTCTGAAGCGATTAATTCGAAACTTGGGACCATTGGAGGGGGTAATCACTTTGCCGAACTTCAGGCGGTTTCAGAAATTTTTGATCTTGATATTTTTAGTTCAATCGGACTTGATCAAAACTCAGTGACATTACTAGTACACAGTGGATCACGGGGTTTAGGTCAAAGCATCTTGCAAGCGCACGTTGATGAATTGGGTTCGCAAGGTTTAACTGGCATAGAGAGTCATGACTACCTAAAGTTGCACAATCAGGCCGAAAATTGGGCTGTGTGTAATCGCGCTTTAATTGCTGAGCGATTTTGTGAGCGTTTAGGTGTGAAAGGTAAGGGTATTTTAGATGTTTCACATAATACAGTTTTAAAGCTTAAGGCTAATGAAGTTGAGGCTTTGGGATTGAGTGAAAGAAATCAGGACTCAGGTGAAACTGCCAAAGACTTCTGGATCCATCGAAAAGGTGCCAGTCCAACAGATAATGGCTTAGTGATGATTCCTGGGTCGAGAGGAAGTTTAAGCTATTTGGTAAAGCCAAAGAAAGATCTAGATGCCTTGGCTTTGGGTGGTTTTTCTTTGGCGCATGGCGCGGGGCGAAAGTGGAAACGTTCTGACGTAAGAGCCCGTTTAGAGAAAAACTTTCACGTTAAAGATTTGGAAGTAACCAAACTTGGGAGTCGCGTTATCTGTAAATCTCGTGACCTGCTATACGAAGAAGCACCGCAAGCATATAAAGATATAGATCTAGTTGTGGATGATTTGGTAAAGGCAGGCATGGTGGATTTGATCGCTTCTTTTAAACCGTTGATTACCTACAAAACAAGGAAGACGTAACATGAGTTATCAAGAAAAAACAGAACGTAAAAATCAGATGAGTAAAATTGAGGATGTAGTTTGGCTACAAATTACAGCAGGTCAGGGGCCGAAAGAGTGTGGCTGGGTAGTGTCTCAGGTATTGAGAAAGATAAGCCAAGAAGTTAGTTCTCAGGTGAATATAAAGCCACTTAAGTTACAGGTAATTGAGACATTAGCTTACGAAAAGGTACTTAGAAATCAAAATATGATCGAGCCAGATCAATATTTGTCTGTACTGGTACGAATTGAAGGCAAGGATGTTGAAGCATTATCAAAGCGCTGGGTGGGTGATATTAAATGGCATGGGAAAAGCCCTTATCGCCCCAAACACAAACGCTTGAACTGGTTCATTGGCGTTGTTGATATCAGTTCAGCGTTAAAAGCACCTTCTCGCAGTTGTGTGAATGAGCAACAGCTTAAACAAGAGGTGTCATTTGAAGCAATGCGTTCTGGTAGTCCAGGTGGGCAGCACGTTAATAAAACCAGTAGTGCGGTTCGAATTACGCATAAGCCAACAGGCATAAAAATAAGGGTCGATGCAGATCGATCTCAGCACCGTAATAAACAACTCGCTATGGAACGATTAAAAATCATTTTAGAGCAAGGGATGAACGACGAGCAGAAAGATCAAGAAAGAAATCGATGGCTAAATCATTACCAAGTTAGTCGAGGTAATCCCATTAGAACTTTTGTGGGCGTCAACTTTGAAGAAACGTACTTGAAAGCCAAAAACGTTGAAGTAAATAACTAACAACATTTTATTAAACTGCGAATATTTAGCTCTACATATCAATAAGTATGCGTCTGAATATTTCTAGAAGGAGAAACAATATGAATTATCAAAGTGTGTCCTTAGGCATCTGCACAATACAAAAATACCTAAAGGAACTGCCGATTAAAAAATGGCAGTTCGACTTTATAGGAACAATGGAAAAAAATTGGATTAATCATCATGAAATACGAAGATGTAAACGAAATAATATCGTGCTTAGGCAGTGAAAAGCAGGTATTTCATTACTTTAAAGACCGTTACTGTTTAGACAATATTAGCTATGAAATGACAAGGCAGAACAAATCAAAGTTCAAAGTGAGTGAATTAAAATCTAGCCAATTAAGTCGATTCATGCAAAAGCCAATTATCAATGACAAATTAAAATACTTCGGGCGTGGCGAAATACGGCAATCTGACTTGGCTCTATTTTGGCCTGAAAAGATGGAATCTTTTGTACTCGGTTTAGGGTGTTGGGGCGAATCTCAGAGAGGTTGCGATCAAACAACACGTAATCAGTGTAATCTGGTATTGCAGCTGAACTTTAGTAGTCAGCATATAAAAGATTATCAACGCTTGGTAAAACCTAACGATAGTAATGGGCCTTTTGAGTGCTGGGGGCACCCTGTATCAAAACATCATCGAAAAACGATGTCTTGGGTACGGATGGATATAGACTATGATACGAATGAAGTGTTGATTGAAGAAATACAGAATGACTGGTTGAGAAATGCCAAAGGGGTATTGACCCGCTTAAGAAAACGAAGAGAGAAAGCTCCGAAAACAAAGCCTAGCCAAGTGAATAGGTTTATCGACGCCAGCTACGACGAATTAGAACAATATGTTGAAAAGTCCTTAGCACCATTAGAAAAAATATGGGCTGAAGCATCTATGACGGCTGCCATTAACTTTATCAGGCAAGATTTAGGGATAGACAATATTTATTACCATAGCTTTGATACTGGGGTAAAAATAAAACAAGTTTGCGGGAAGCCACCAAGATCAATGTATACCAAACTGCCGAAGAAATTTGGCTTTGAGTTGTGTAACGAAGCACCGAAGTTTATTAGTGAAGACAAAAATTCAAAACGATATCTTAAAGCAATTAAGAATCCGATGTTTTATAGATTAGCGTCTTAATATGCGTAGTAAGAAAATTATAAATGAGACAGTAAAGTGAAAACAATATTTTTAGGCACATCATCTGGCACGCCAACAAAAACAAGGAATGTGTCAGCATATGCTATATCAGAAGAGCAGAGTAAAGATTGGTACTTGATTGATTGTGGAGAAGGGACTCAACACAGGGTATTGAATGCGCCTGTTTCTTTACTTAACTTAAAGGCGATCTTCATAACCCATATTCATGGAGATCACTGCTATGGTTTACCTGGCTTAGTGGCGAGCGCGGGGATGCTGGGTCGAATTACACCACTGACAATTGTTGCACCAAAGGGCATACAAGAATTAATGCAAGCAGTAATAACTCATACAGACTTACATCTTGGGTACGAGATTACGTATTTGTTGCCAGAATGCGGTATGTGTGTTTTCAAGGGAGCGGCTACAAGCATCTCAGCGATAAAACTTTCACATAGGGTTGAGTCCTATGGGTACAAGTTTATCGAAACGAATGTGGCGTCAACTTTAGATACCGCAAGACTGATGGAGTTAGGTGTAGAGAAAGGGCCGCTTTGGGGGGAATTGAAAAAGGGTGAAACTGTACAGTTGGAAAATGGAGATAAAATATGCGGAACAGATTTCTTATCCGTAACAAGAAAGCCAAGATCTATTGTGGTGTGCGGTGACAACGATAACCCTGAACTACTAGCGGAAGCTTGTGTTGAAACAGATGTCTTAATTCATGAGTCGACTTTCACCGAAGAAGTTTTACTTCAGGTAGGGCTTGCAGTTCAGCATTGCTCCGCAGAACGATTAGCAAAATTTGCGGAACGTATTAAAGTGAAGAATCTAGTGTTAACACACTTTAGCCCTCGATATTCTGACAATGGGAACGCAAAGGTCTCAATCAAACTGATCAGAGACGAGGCTAAACAGCATTACTCTGGCAATTTGATACTGGCAGAAGACTTGGCTGTATATGAGTTAAACAGACGCGGTGAATATATGCTTCTAAATTAGCCTTATCAAATACTGATAGAAGCCAATTTTGATGGTTGAGTTTGAGGAGTAGTTAGCTCCTCATATATAAGAGCGGGAAGTTACACCTTTTGTTTTCACCCTCCTATAAGCCTAAGAAGCTACTGACACCAGACTCTAATTCTTGTATTAAGACGGAATCCATATATTGATACTCATCAGGAATATCCAAAACGTGAATTGTTTTATGTGAAAGCAATCTCGAGAAGTCCGCTTTAAGTCTATTTTTATGCTTTTCTTCCATAACAAGGATTATGTCTGCCCATTGAATATCATTTGAACTAACTGTCTTTCGTGCCTTTTGACTCGTACCTGCTGACCTTACATTTAACTCAGGATGTTTACGCCAAATTGTTTCTGCAGTAGGGCTACGCCATTGATTTTTACTGCAGATAAACAGGATGTTTCTCATGCCTTTTTCTCTTTAATCGATGAGTAATAAACCCAAACCAGCACAACGATCGGTAGGTTTTTGGTCACTGGTCCGAAAGGGTGAAACCAATATGAGGTGTCAATAACTGTTAGCAAAACAGTGAATAAGGTGATCACGAATATTTGTATTTGATAGCAGAGTCTTTCTTTAATTCCTGTAAGAATCCAAATACCAATCATCATATCTGATAGAGAGCCACTAATTAGACAAAAATCTGCAAAGCCTCCGGTAACCCCTCCGGTTTCTAAAATTTGGTATCCCACTTCTGGCGCAAAGAAGAGGGAGGTTAAGCCGGTGAAAATCCATAAAAAAGCAAGACTCAGTTTTGCTATTAGTTTTTGGTTGTTTGTCACAAGAATACCTTTGTACTTTATACAGCTGTTTTATATAACAGACAGAGGTTTAAATATCATTAGCCAAAAGATGATGAGTATTGAAATAAATGCGGGAATACCTAAGGCAGTCCAAAGTTTCATCGTCTTTTTAAAGGCGTCATTTAACACGCCATCTTGTATTGCTTGATCAGCATAATGTTTTAGTTTGTATTGAAGGTAAACAACAGGCAACCAACAAGCACCAATAAATAGAAATAAGCTAATGACAGTAAGAAACCAAGCCGAAGAGTAGGAGTAGTTGAGCATATTAACCAAAACCATACCGCTGATAAATTGAGTCACGACAGCGGGAAAGGTAAAAATCCAGTCTGCTAGTACAACATGTTTCGTGGTGATCGCGATGGCTTGGATATTATTGGAGCGGTTTGCCATATACATAAAAAACGCAATACCCGTTCCAGTCCCTGCGACAACGACCGCACTTATGATATGAATTAATTTTACAGTTAAATAATATTCCATATATGGCTTACTCAATTATTACCTGTGGTAGGTTGGCTAGTCATTTCAGTGTGGTAAATCCCCCAAGTCTTCGCATACTCATCGAACTCTTCAAGGCTATACATCCCTTGGCATGCCGTCGCGCCAGATTTATTGATTGATTGGTTGATCAGCTTTTTGGCCAGAATGATCGTTGAGATAATCGGTATATAAGGACCTACACCGTCTTCAGCAAACAGAGTCCAATCGATTTGAAGTGGGTTTCCATTATTGCCTATGCCTTTCAATGTTACTTGCATACCGCCGTTGTCAGTACCAAAAGGTAACAATAGCTCGCTGCCTTTCACTATCCACTTGGTTAATGGGGCCCAATTCTTAATGAGTTTTAATTGCACGATTTTAGACATCAAGCTCATACCATGATGAAGTAGCGATACTTCAAGGCCCGCTTGGAAGTGTACTGTTTCTGCAGAAGGGTAACGATTTGGAAAAAGCTCCAGATCAGGGATATCAATGTTCGCTAACCAGCGAGTACCTATTGATCCACCGAAACCTCTTTTACGTGATTCTCCCCAGCCAAATACGTTGATCCATTCTTTGTTCCTCAAAACTTTAAAGGGATGCCCCGTATAAGAAAGAATCGCTCTAATAGTTGCTTCACCGCGTTCGGCTTTGTTTCCTGGAGAAATAGCAAAATCTATTGTTTTTAACTGCTCGAATTTCGGTAAGTAGTGATCTACGACGGTTGAAGATAAACCTGGAACCGAGCTGGCACCGCTCACGATGAGTACTTTACTTTCTTCAGCAGCTGCGTTGAGTTGTTTGATGTCGCATACAAAACGCCGATCATCCGCCAAATCAATGTAGTGACTACCCGTATCTATACAAGCTTGCGGCACAGTGTAGCCTTGCCCTTGGAATGGGCCGCCGGTATGGATAACTAGGAATGGCTCTAAACAAGCAAGTTTCTGTTTGAAGTCTGATCTATGAATATCCAATTGAGCTGCCTTGAGTTGAACCTTAGGCTTTCGTTGCTTTAATTGATCGCAAAGTTCTGTCGCTTTATTGAGACTTCTGCCGGATATGAAAATAGTTACGTTTGGTAGATCTAGAAGATTTTCGGTAATTCGCTTGCCGAAGTTTCCATAACCTCCAAGTATGATAATGTTTTTGTTTTCCATAACGTTTATTTATTAACACTCGCCTTAATTATTTCAAACACAGATTCTGCTGCATAATTTTGGGGCATGACTTCATTTGCTGTAGCAGATAATTGAAATGCGCCTTCCATTGTAGCAATAATGATAGCGCTCAGATGAACTACTTCTTTACTCTTAGCAGACTTGCTCTCCCATACATCAGCAATTAGTAGCTTCAGGAAGTTTAATTGTTGCTCAATCAGGCTCTGGTAAATCTTTTTGATTTCGGGTTGTCTGATCGATTCTCCAGCAATGACGACCCAGGCAGAAACGACTTCAGGCAGTTCGGTCCCTCCAGTTGCTAATCGTGCATTGATGAAAGCTGATAGTTTATCCCATGGATCAGTGACTTCCTTTTCCATTTTCTCTAATCGTGCTGCTGCTGACGCTGCAATCCAATTAACTAATTCAAGCAAAATTTCTTGTTTTGTCTTGAAATGGTAGTGAATTAAGCCAGGCGCTAACCCCGCTTCTTTAGCGATCGCTTGTATAGAGGCTTTTTCATAGCCGCGTTCAGCCATCACCCTGAGTAATGCATCAACAATTTCTTGTTTTCGTTGTTTGGTATTTGATGGCCTGCCCATGATTTGAGATCTCTATAAATTGTTGTTTGGTTATTTAACCAAATTACTTTGCATTTCTCCAGCTCTTTGTATAGTGTTGTTAGTAAGTTGGTTGTATGACCAATTTAGTGGTTCGAAATTTTCCTAAAGTTAAGTCCGAGAGGATCGTTTGTTATGAATAAAGATTTCAATTTAACAACGGGCAAGCAATGTAAGCTTTTAAGGATTCGTAGGGACTTAATTCCAAACTACTACATCCTAGCGTTTCCGGTCAGTCAGGGAGAGCCAACATCTAGCGAAGTGACTGAAATGCTTAACCTCGGCACAACTCATGCTCAGGCCTTGGCTCTTGATTTCGTGGGAGATGCTGAAGCCTTTTCGATTTTGTATAGTGGTTATAGTTCCAGGCGAGAGAAAGGGTGGCATATCCACATTGTTCTATTAGGAAATCGTTGGAAGAAAGCATGGCTTTACATGATTCTGTCAGGGAAAAATATAGTCCAAGCAATTGGGCTGAGAAAGGATGATGCGCCGAGGATACAATCATGAGTTATGAAAGATGGCTTCTCCTTATGAAAAACTTAGGGCTTGATGAAAATCAGGATACTTACGATGCTTTGGTTAAAGCGTATTCTGAGTCACACCGTTATTATCATGATCAATCTCATATTAATACTGTTCTGGCATACTTTGATCGCTTTTGTGAGCTAGCAGAAAACAAGTATGAGATTGAAATAGCATTATGGTTTCATGACGCTATTTATAAGCCTTTTTCTTCTTCTAATGAAGCTGATAGTGCCGATTGGGCCTGTAAGTTTTTGAGTCAGAATTACGCTCAAATTGAAACTCAAACGACAGTTCACGATCTCATTATGGCTACTTTTCATTCCCAAGTTGCGAGTGGAAATGATGAGATGCTAATAATAGATATAGATCTAGCAATACTGGGGAGTACAGAAGATCGTTATTCTCGATTCAGGGCCGAAGTGAGGCAAGAGTATAAAAAAGTACCTGATTGTATCTATAAGAGAAAAAGACGAGCTGTTCTGAAGGGGTTCTTAGATAGAGATCGTATTTATTCTCATGATCTATTTCATAACGAGTTTGAAGAGCGTGCTCGAGTAAACCTCGGTAAGGAGTTTAATCAATTAAGTGGAGGTGATAAAGAGTAGATGATTTAGCACTATCTTTATTTTTTATGTAAAAGCTTCAAGCTGAAGTTAGGTTCTAATTCTTAAATTTCATATTGATAAAGTTTTGATATGCACGATTAAAGCCTGAACCATTCTAAAGAAATAAAGAATGATATATTCATTTGGTTTTCAGGCTGTATGAGGAAAACAAAGCCATCTGCTAAACACAAATTCCTTTATTGAATCCTGTCTAATAAATTAGGTTACAGCTAACTCGGCAAGTTAAGAAATTTAAATAAAACTTGTAAATATCCCAAAGTAGTATATTAATTAAATGGTCGCTGTGCAAAATATAAACAATTTGCTCCGTCTGGGTAATAAGTCTCTGTTACTAACGTAGCACGTAATCTTTTAAGAGTTTTGCACCCATTGCTTCTTGATAACTTGGTGTTTCAACAAACCAACGAGAGGATCATTTATGAAAATTGTTGAAAGTAAGAAGAAAATTACGTGCTCGCCAGTGCATATCGTAACTCGAATTCCATCTTTAAAAAATGGTGTACGTGTTGCAACTATGTCTCGCAATGAGCGTAATGTGGGTTGGATGCTCGAGAGCAATAGTTCAGTCCGATGTTATACCTCCCAGCCATTTACCTGTGAATTGGAAATGGACGGAAAGACGCGTCGCTATACACCAGACTTTCAGGTTGATTTTACGGATGATGCAACGCCATTAATTATAGAAGTAAAGCCTGCAAAATTCCTTGAAAATCTTTATCTTCAGAGAAAGTTAAAAATCGTCGCAAGAGAGTTACCTCAGCTTGGTTATCGATTTATGATAATGACTGAGAAACAAATCCCATCTTTTATTAAATATTCTAATCTACGTTTTCTATTTCATCATCACTCCCGGTTACCTAACCTGAATATCCGTCAAAGTGTTATTAAGCTTGTAAAGAAAGGTATAACTCGCGCAATTTATTTAGATGAGTACATTCGTCGCAATGATGATGAACAAAGCTCTGTGTATGCCATGATTTCCCATGGATATCTTAATTTTGATGCATCCAAACTGCTGGATTATCAAACGCCACTTCAAGTCTCGGAGGGTATGTAATGTTCATCTTTGCAGAGCCAGGACAAATATATATTCGCAATGGATTACGTTGGGTAGTTGATGCTATTGAGGGTAATCTCGTTAAATCACTTAGTACAGATTATGATATCAAAGACATCGAAGTGCTGAAAAAATTTAATAAAGAGGTGATCGCGGGTGATATCACGTTTCCTGATGATTCGATTTCTGCATCTTCATTAGATCTGGAGGTGAATTAATATGGCTCAATCAGTTTGTGTTGCCTCGATTGGTGACGAGTATGAGATCGACAAGCGTTTGTGGAAGGTTACAAACATTGGAGATGACCAGGTTAATTTACGATGTGTATCTAAAGCGTTGGAGGAGGAATACACTTTCTTTGAATTTAATGCCGCTGTTTATGAGGGCGATATTAAGATACCAAATTTTGCGATAGATGGTATTCCACTACCTGACTTGAAGTATTCAGACTTACCTAAACACGTTAAAGCAGAAATATTTAAAAAGAATGCTTACGTGCGACGATATTCGACTGACAAGAGTAAAGCGTCAGTATTTACAGACGATGTTATCAAAGAAGTTTCAAAGAAGTTGGATGATCTAAAACGGCCTTCAACTAGGACACTAGAGCGCTGGTATGCACGATGGTTAGAGTTTGATGAGCACTGGATTGCTTTCATACCAAAACGGTATTTGGTTGATGTTTCAAATCGCGTAAATCCAATAGTTGAAGAACTAATGATTGATGCAATTGAAAGTTTGTACTTGGTTAGAAATTCAAATGCTTCTCTCGAAATGGTATGTACTGACATAAATGGACAATTAAGAAAGCCTGAATATGCGTTTCTTGATGAAAAAACACCCGTTAAATCAACGGTTAAACGTCGTATAGACAAAGTGTACGGCGCAATTGAAGTAGTTCGTCGTAGAGAAGGTGAACAGGCTGCTAAGAGACTAGAAGAAACCCTTGGTCTGCCTGAGAAAGCGACTCGTATTCTTCAATGCGTTGAGATTGATGAGACGGTTGCCGATTGTTTTGTTGTTGACGAATATGGCATCCCCATTGGTCGTCCAACTCTAGTGTTAGTAGTCGATGTGTACTCCAGAATAATTGTTGGGGTGTACGTGACATTTCAAAAACCGTCAGCACCAGTCGTACTTCAAGCAATCAAAATGTCAATTTTACCTAAGGATACTGTTATTTCTGATGTGGATGACATTGCTGGAGACTGGCCTTGCTACGGTATTCCAGAATCAATTCGTACAGATAATATTAAGCACTACCTCAGTGACTCTTTTGATGAGGCGATGTTTGATCTCCAAATTGAACAGGAGCAATCTCGCGTACGAAAGCCGAAGGGAAAAGCAGCAGTTGAGCGATCATTTTTAACAATTAATCAAGGCCTACTTAATCGACTTCCTGGTTATGTCGAGAAAATTGAAAGCAGGATTAGGGAAACAAAGCTGGATCCACAAAAAGCTGCAGTATTAACGCTTGAGGAATTTAAAGCACATTTATATCGCTGGATTGTGAATGAACATAACTATAGGCAGTCAGCAGGGTTAGATAAACGTCGCCCCATTGATGTATGGAATGAAAGCTTAGCATTTCATAAACCTCGAAATAATCGCTCACTTGAATCGCTTGATGTCTCTTTGCTGCCGACAGTTAAAGTAAGAACTATTCAAGACACTAAAGGAATAGCATTCAATACCACACAATACACATCAGTGGAGCTTATGCGTCTTCGTAGACGCCTTTGGGGCCGGAAAAAATTTAAAGATAATAGCATAAGCCCAGTCGTTAAATTCCGCTGGAACCCAGATGACTTAGGCTATATATGGGTTCAAGACCCTGAAACCCTGGCAAATTTTAAGGTTAAGACTAATGATACTGCGTATCACGGACTTACAATGCCGTTGTACAAGTGTGCAAAAGAGTTGCAAGCAAAAATTCGTGAACAGGATGGTGAACGAATTAACGTTCAAGAGGCTGTTTGCCGAACTAGGCGTGCGTTAGCAGAGATGGTTGGAGCGAATCATAAAATTGCTGAGAAAAAGCGCCTTGCAGCAGCTCAAAGTAAGCTAGATCAGAAAAAGCAGGATGAGCCTTTTGTCGATAAGGGTGATGATTTTGCTAGCGCAATAAACAATGGTGCCGCTTTAGTTTGTGTTAAATATGGTACTGAACAAGGTCAGACAGACTTTGGCCCAAGCAGTTATATAGAGGATTAGTCATTATGCTAACAGTAAAAAATGCATTTGTTCAGTCTACTGGAATATCGCAGATTATTAATGAAATTGAAATGAAGAAAGGGGCTGGGCATCGTCGTTGCCCAGAGCACTTGGTGGTTGTTGGGCCATCGGGTTCCGGTAAAACTACATTAATAGAACATTTAAAACAAAGGTTCCCTCGAACTGTTTCTGAAAATGATGAACGAGATATTCTCCCCTTATTATCAGCATCCTTTCTTAAAGATGTGTCTACATTGGCTATGGTAAGGCATCTCCTAAAGCAATTGGGGGACCCAGATTTTGAAGAGAGGGACCTTGATACAGCTTATAACAAACTTTGGCATCTGTTAGAGGCGTGTCAGGTAGATTTTATTTGTTTTGATGAGTTTCATAATATACGAAAGGGGGAGTCGTTAGCTGTTTCGCCCGCATCTGAAAAATTTATTAAGGATTTGAGTAATCATAGCAAAGCTGTACTTATAGTATTTGGAACACAAGAGGCTGAGGATCTTATTGACGCTGTAGATGAGTTAGACACACGCTTTAATGAGTATTTATACATGCCGACCTATTCAGTCTTCGGTGACCAGAGAGCTGAGTTTGTGGCCTACTTAGAGGGGCTTAGTGGTTATGCGGAAGTTGATAACCCTGATTTTTTGTATTTGAAGGATCTGCCAGAGCGCCTCTATGTTGCGACTAAAGCAAACCCTAGAGCGATCGCACGACTGATAGATCGTGCCGTTGTGTTCGCCAAACGTGATGGACGGAGCCTGCTTAAGCATGATGACTTTTATCAGGCGGCCTTACGCTTTAAATCCTCAAAACGACAAGCTCATGTTTTTAGGTTAAGCGACAAAAAATTCGAGAAGCTATTCCAGTCTGGGTCATTTAATTCCACAGACTGGAAACGTAGTTTTGAAGTTCTTAAAAACTATTTCAGTAAGAAACACAACTTTTTGGAGTCTTATTGTTAAATAAGCTTAATTGTTTTGGAGTCCAAAGGACGGTTGCTCGATTTGTTTCGGTAATTACGTCTTTTGGCCTTTGTTGTTGAAATAGATTAAGCAAAGATTGTGTTTTTTTGACTTTATTTTCGGTTGACTTTAAATAAGAAAATACTTGATCGAGGTGGAGTGAAAATTCAGTTAAGAGGTCTGTGGTAAACGGTAGTAGTGACTGAGAATGCTCAATCGTCCCTGTTGCCATGTAGCATTGATGCCTATGGCATATTTGGTATGGCTCTATGTACCATTGTTCGCGTATTAGGTCTGGTTGAGCAGCAATACATGCAGGGCATTTTCGTGGTGAGCGACGTAGGTCTGACTCATTAAAAAATAGGCCATGCCATACAAAGAAAGGGGCGATGTTATGGACAGGCATTATAATCTTATTTTGGATAATAGTCGGCTCGATTTTGAGTCTCGATTCATATGCTTGCGTGATCTCGGTGTGTGAAAGTGTTTGGTAGTGAGTTGGCTTAAGTTGGTAATGATGAATTAGACCAAGGCTATGAGCCATTCGGTTAGGCGAAACTAGATTTGCCCTAGCACTGCGTAATAAGTGGCTATAAATTGACTCATCCGCTTCTATACGAGGCCGAATTAAATAAGGTTGCATTATTTGTATCCTGAGTTCGAAAATTACAGGATACAAATCTGAGAGCCGACAAAAGATTGTAATGGTTACGTGTTATGTCATCGAGACTGTTAATTAGACCTGAACCACTTGAAGGGGAGTCGCTTTACAGTTGGCTTTCTAGATTATCATGTGAAAACGTATCTCGGAACAAGCGCCGTACTCTGGAACTGGCTAATCTTCTGGGTAGTAATAAACGAATTAAATCAAGTCCGGTATTCAGCCAAGATAATTTGAATGACCTATCTAAACTAACAGGGGTGACAGTATATAAAATCAAGGACACCTTATGGTCGAGATATTATCGACAGTTCCTTTTTAACTACAGAGCGAAAATATGCCCACTTTGTGTCGCGGAAAATCAATACTGGTACAAAACTTGGCAGCTTCTACCTGTCACGACTTGCGTAAAGCATCGCGTTCGATTAACGACCACATGCAAATGCGGTAAATCCATCGACTTCTATCCAGTATTAGTTACTCACTGTGAATGTGGTAGACAATATTCCAAACAGAAATTGATTGAGTCGACACAGTCTGAACTGAAGTTGAGTAGTTATGTTCTCAAGGAAGGCTATGACAAAATTGATAAAGAATTTCAGGATAGGCTATCAGAAGTTCAGTTCTGCCTCTGGTATTGGTACCAAAGCGTCAGGGGTCATGATGATCAACTCATTAGGTCATGGAGTTATCGCCGTGTTGTTAGTGGTTGCAAATATGTTGGCTCATTATTTGACAGCGGCAGTATCAATATAACGCCGTTGATGAGCCGCTACATAGATTCTGTTGGTAAGAATCTAACTGGCTTTAGAGCCGCGATGGGGAATTGCCATGATTACATGAAACGACTTGTCGACACTGGTTATACGGGAGATCTAGCTAAGCAGCTTCATGATTTTGAGGAGACCGGCTGGGGTGGTGCAAAGTTGCTGAGGCGTTCACGATATGGTGCATCCTCATCGCTAAGAACCAAAAATGAAATTGCTGCAGAATATATGTGCGACAGGACGAAGGTTGAAAGACTCATAGAATATGGGGTTATTGATATAGTGGAGAACAATAAGAGAGCCCACTTAGTTGAGTTAAATAATACTGTTGTTATATCTGAAAAACTAGCGGCATGGTTGTCACTGAATGAGGCAGCGAAGCTATTAAATATATCTAAAGATTGGGTAATACAGCTTGTCGAGTCCAAACTGATAGACGGTAGAAAGAAAAAACGTCAGAGAGATTGGTTAGTATCTAGAAAGACCTGTAATTCGTTGGTTAACAAGATGAACGATAGAAGTGTTGCTCCGGTATCTTGTTTTCTGCCTTTAAGCTCTTTGCAAATTTTCCCTGAACATAAGTTTTCTCAGATCATCAGAGGTTGTCTGGAAGAAAAGGTCGCTTATCAAATGCCGGGTGGCGACGCTCAGCTCGACGGTATGAGAGTGGATCGATCATATATTCAAGAACTTTCACAGCGTGAAAAAGGTGCCTTGCTCACCGCTAGTGATCTGGCTGAGTATTTGAGAGTTAATCTAAATGCCATTTATTATTTGGTGGGTAAAGGTTATATGGTCGTCAGCTCTCGTCGTTGTCGGAACAGGAAGGTGTATGGATTTTCTCTTGATGATATTGATGCTTTTCAGAAGAAGTACTGCTTTCACTGTATGGCGAAAGACTTTCTACTTCAATATGAAAGATCTGACCTTGTACCTGTCTTAAAGCCTTGCAACCGACGTTGTGAACATAGAAGTAAAGTTCGTATATATAAGTGGAAAGATATTAGAACCTTGCTAAACAAGCCACTCGACGATCTAAAACTAAGTCGGCTTTTTGGGGTGGAGGCTGCTGCACAGTTTATCGGGAAGAGTGCACATGAACTACGTTCATTAGTGAAGCACGAATATATCACTCCATACAAAGTACCAAGTCATCATTCAAGCAATCACAAGAGCCTTCAATTTACTGGTACAGATCTACAGAGACTAAAGGTTTTGCTGGATGGTTACCCGGAACTGATGCCAATTAGAGTCGCCTCTATATATCTTGGTTATGATCGATCTCATGTTAGAAGGCAATTTGTTTGTTCTGACTCTCTGTGCACAGAAAGGATAACCGAATATCCATCAGAGCTATTTTTAAAAAAATCTGAAGTATTCTCTCTTAGGCGGTTGATTGCTCGGACTGTGACTGGGCCGGAATTAGCCGCTTTACTCGGAGTTACTAGAAACACCATCTATAGATGGATGCGCTCAGGTAAATTAACCCCGCTTATTACTCCTAGTGATGATGGGTTTGGTACGTATAGGTATGCCATCACGAGTCAAAGTCAATCGAGATAAGCTTGGTATCAATTAACAAAATCGTCAAACGTGTGGGAGTGGAATATGGGCGTTTCTATTTATGTGGGTTTTTATGCCCAATGCGTACAGTATGATCCGGACATCGCATTGACTATTGATCAGCAGCTGAATTCAATAAATAAGGTACTATCAGAGCGTGGCCTTGAGGAACATGTTGAGCCAAGAATCCTAGGTAAAATGAATAACCGAGCAGATAGCAGTGACTTTAGTTATGCTAAGCTTTTTCAGTTACGCCAATTTTATTTGGATTTAATTGAAGGCTCACCGTCTGAGAGTCATCTTGTTTGTCATAGTGATTTCGATGGGTTCTATTTACCAATAAAGTTCGATACGGTAATTAAAGATAAAGAAGAGAAGATAGCAGGTACATGGCTGGGTTCTAGTTACGGGTTAATAAAGGAACTAATTCACGTGGCTCCGGTTTTGGGTATTATCTTGACGGATGGCCTCCTTAGTGATGACGCTGCAGACGAAGTAAACGATAAAGCGTGGTCGAGCAGTAGGTACAGCGACGAACTTATGGCGTGGATTGCATTGTACGAAGCTGCAAGACTAAGTATTGAGCATAACTCTGCAATAGTTTTTCGCTAAATTTCCAATAAAATTATCGCTACTAAAATATTTATAGAAGGGGTCGCAAAGATAATGGCAATTTAGTTAGCATAATGATGTGCAGGGCTGAATTTTAGAAATCTGCCAAAATATTTTGTTTTTGAACGGGCTTAAAACCAGACTCCTTATAAGTCATTGATTCTAAAGGAAAATAAAGTGCGACATTTTGAGCGAAACAAATTGGTTTTTACGACAAAATAAGCGAAACTAGCGCGTCAGCTCTATAAAACAAAAACGTAGGTATGCGGCTTTCGGAGCGTTTTTTGCGACACGTTGAACGAAACCGCATAACTTATGTCGGACTTCATTTAATTCTACCCTAAACCTCATAGGTATTTCTTCACTTGTCATATGCGTTCCTTAGTGCAAGGAAGGTGGGAAATTTAGGAGAATGCTATAACGAGCTAAATTA
>Ga0105353_1000317_pt1 | contig 29876 bp, 27 predicted proteins | sample EN1Hudsemesocosm_2_FD_83657 | JGI IMG/M metagenome (GOLD analysis project Ga0105353, IMG submission 83657) | Methane-oxidizing microbial communities from mesocosms in the Hudson Canyon - EN10B Hudson Canyon | ecosystem: Environmental > Aquatic > Marine > Cold seeps | place: Hudson Canyon...
ATGTTATCGTTTTTCATGGTGCTGGCCTCCAATTTTATAGCGTAAGAAACTATATTATGGCTCTGGCTTTGCTAACCCACGAGAAATTTGAGGTCAGCACTCTAGTGGGAGTCATTATGTCTAGCTACCCAAGGAAATTATGACTAGGTTTCAGAAATATACGATACATGGATCAACGGTTTTCGGGATAGCAACGATCCTTTTGGGGTTGATAATGCTGTTTACATTCCCTATAAGTGCAGATTTATCTGAAGGTTTTCGAACGCCAATTATTGCTTTTGAATTCGCTAAAACTGAAGCCGATTTATCATTCTTATCTGGAAACGGTGAACTCAATAAGCTGAATCGAGAAAAAATGGATGCTGGTCATTTTTGGGATATGGGGTTTCCGTTTGCTTATGGTGGTTTCATCGCTCTAATGTTGCTACAAATCAGGAAAGGCGGTCATCGTTTTATATGGTTGGGTATATTATTCGCCGTATCAATTATTCCTTTCGACATAAATGAAAACTTTATACTACTGGAGATTACTAAAGCACTAGGAAATTCAGCTTCAATTGAAGTTCTTCTATTAGAACTGCATATTGCTACTTGGCTCAAATGGGGTGCATTGGGCGCTTGTATCGCGGTTCTAGCAGCGGGGTTTGCAGTGAGCAAGGAGTACTTGTCAGCGGTGGTAAGTTTACTGGCAGCTTTGGGTATTGCTGTTTGCTGGGCTTCCAGCTCTGAATCCAGCACTGCAGAGGCAATGTCCACGCTTATATTTCTATTCTTTTTAGTTTTTTCTATAAAGGCATGTATCCAGTCATGGACACTAATTCGACAAAGAGCCTAAGTTGCTGCAGTCGGACTTGAACATCCCCCGCTTTAACGGATACCTTCGTTTAAGATAATGGTCGCTTTCGGGGTAGAGCGAACCTTAAAAACAAACATGTTAAGGGCTTTTTTTGTACTTAAACTACATAAGCCGAATGAACGCTTTTGCTCAATATTAAGCGGTCTCACGAACTTCAAAATAGGTTCGCTTTGGGTCGCATAGCGATCATTAATTAGCACTAATATCACTCTCCAAAGAAACAAATTATACCAAAACGAAAGGGTTCGCTTTCTGTACTTAGCCAGCGGTTTTTAGCGAACCTAAAAGGTAGTGCTAATTCTCAAGAGCCCCCGTCCACTCAGATCGGATGTTGGCTGAATTATCCTGAACAAAATATGACAATTTAGTGTCTAAGTGTACGAACTTTAGACGTTTCTAGTTGGTTGTTATGTTTCCCGCTTGTGTATTTTCAAGCAACTTATCAGTAAATCACCTAGCCCATAACCTCCCAATCTATGCCTAAGTAGCTTCTCGAATGAGCTGTCGGACAATCTTCGGTCCCAATAACACTTATTAGCCACACCATGTTTTTTTCAAATAGAGTTATGTGATTTTATTTGGCAGATAACAGTCCTTTATTGTCATTTATGGCAAGTTTGTTTGTGCATATAATGAAGAACATTAGTATCCACCATTTAGGATCAAACTTAAGCATGACTAAAGATATTATTATCAGAAGGCTTGTGCCGGAAGATGCACCTGCGCTGACTGCACTTATTCGACGGTGCTACGGGGAAACTTACGGCCCATCTGTCTTTTATGATACGGTTTCATTGACTGAGATGATTTCAAAGCGAAAGTTATGCTCCGTGGTCGCTGAAAATGGCCTTCAGATAGTTGGTCATATGGGACTTACTGTGCGTCATTCGGAATCGATCGTCTGTGAAACGGGTAATACAGTGGTGGACAAGAATGTCCGAGGCCAGGGGTTGTTATTAAAATTGGGAATGGCCTTGCATGACCTTGTTCTGCAAGCAAAGTATGTGGGGTACGTGCATTATCCAACAACAGCACATCATATAATGCAGCGAGCATCAGTAGCCTATGGAGGGAAGGAGACAGGAGTGATGCTGGCTTATGTGTCGGAGACAACTGATCCTGAATTGGCTAGTAAACGTTCTTTGGCGGCGACTGTTGTATACCAGCCGATATCCCCAGTACCAAAGAGGGAAGTGGTGTTGCCCGCTAAATACCATGCTGTGATAGAACGTCTCTATAAAAAACTGAATCTCGATAGAATGGTGATATCAGCGCCACAGTCTCTTTATAAAAACCTAACAATTGATGACGCTCCAATTGACGCAGATTACTGTTCCAAGCGTGGGGTACTGCATCTTTTTACAAAAAAAACTACGTCAAATATGACAGAAAACGTGTCTGCTTTGATTGAAAAATACCAGCCAAAGATAACCCATATTGACCTGCCTTTGGATAACGCAGACATAGATTCCATAGTTGATAGTCTGAATGATATTGGATTTTTATTTTGTGCGTTATTACCTGAGTTTGCACATACGGACCTTCTTAGATTGCAAGCTATCACCTCGTTAGCACCTGATGATTTAGCGCTTAATTTAATAAATGAAGACGCTATTAGTTTGGGTGAATTCATTTGTCAGAGTGTTTGTTGAGCCGTTACCGGTCATGAGTGTTTACTAGGTTTAGTAGGTTTAGTAGGTTTAGTAGTAATATAGATAATTAAATCATGGAGAAATTAAATCATTCTGAATGTCTTGCTAGCATGAATGCTGCTGCACCAATAAATGAATTATACAGCTCGGTAATGACGGTGACGGAAAGGTGGGTGTCTATGTATGTTATAGTTTTAGCTTAATACGACTCTTCTGCGATTCGCTCCCCAATTGCCAGGTGTTGCCTCAAAAAAGCCTGCGCATGAGGCGCCACAATTGTTACAGATCCCTATATGGTTTCCTTGATAGCTTAAATTCCATTCACCCAGCTGATACCAATCCCGACTGATTAAATTTTTGCCGCATTGATGGCAAAAAGTGCTTCCACCTGCTTCATCGTGTACGTTGCCAGTGTAGGCATATCTCACTCCAGCGTTCATCGCTATTTTTCTGGCTATGGTTAACGTTTCTTGTGGGGTATGGGGTGTTTTATTCATTTTGTAGTCAGGATGAAAGGCACTGAAATGCATCGGTATATCACTTCCTAGCTCACTAACCACCCATTCTGACATTTGCTTAAGTTCATCGCTTGAATCATTCAACCCAGGAATAATGAGGTTGGTAAGTTCTAGCCAGACATTGGTTTCGTGCTTAATGTATTTCAAAGTGTCTAATATAGGTTCAAGATGTGCACCTGTTTGTTTCCAGTAAAATTCATCTGTAAAGGCTTTCAAGTCAACATTGACGGCATCCATGAAAGAAAAAAACTCTTTTCTAGGTTCTTCGCACATATACCCTGCAGTAACAGCTACATTTTTAATACCGAGTTTTCGGCATTCTTTAGCGGTATCAATGGCGTATTCGTGATAAATAGTGGGATCATTATAGGTATAGGCCACACTTTTACAGCCTAAATCTTGGGCATTTATTGCAATCATGGCAGGCGACGCGAAATCCATCACTGTGTCCATCTCTCTTGATTTGCTGATATCCCAGTTTTGACAAAATTTACAGGCGAGGTTACACCCAGCGGTTCCAAAAGAAAGGACTGAGCTTCCAGGGTAAAAATGATTGAGTGGTTTTTTCTCTATAGGATCAACTGCAAACCCACTTGATCGTCCATAAGTGGTAAGGACAATAGCGTTATTTACTCTGCCACGAACATAGCAAAGTCCTCGCTGACCTTCATGAAGTTTGCAGTATCTAGGGCAAAGGTCACATTGTACTTTTGAGGGTTCAGTTGCAGGCAGGATATTTTGATTTACTTTATTCGGCTCCACCTCATCACATACATGCCAATACTTAGTTTGCATAACGCTTGCATCACAGGGGTCTATTTTGTCTTTAATTGAGCAGGTAGCCATATTTACCTCCTTGATACTACAATAGAGTTGGTTGTTTAAATTTTAACCGCTAAAGCTATTGAAAGGGATAGGTTTTTATCTATAGCTTGAAATCGCTTAAACAGCCCTTACCTTTTAACTATACACCTAATAAAAGGGCGTTAAGATGTTATCGATTCGCAAAGCAGCTGTTGCTGGGCAGTTTTATCCTGATGACCCACGACAATTACAAGAAACAATCGCTGGTTTGCTCTTAGAAGCCGGTTCGTCGGAGAATAACAGCGTACAACCAAAGGCTATTATTGTTCCACACGCAGGCTATATCTATTCTGGTTTAGCGGCTGCATCTGCTTTCGCGAGCTTATTACCATTCAGGAAAAAAATAATACGCATTGTTTTACTTGGCCCTTCTCACAGAGTTAGGTTCAACGGGCTAGCTGTTTCTAATGCCGATTATTTTCAAACGCCTCTTGGGAATATTCGTATTGAAAAGGAGTCAATTAATCAAATACTGTCACTACCTCAAGTTTCTAGCATTGACGAAGCGCATTTATTCGAGCATAGCTTAGAGGTAGAGCTTCCTTTTTTACAAGAAATACTCGATGACTTTAGTTTAATCCCAATTGTAGTGGGCGATGCTGATAGTCAGTCTGTGTCGGAAGTCTTGGAGTTACTATGGGGTAGTGAAGAGACTCTGATTATTATCAGTTCTGATCTTAGTCATTTTCATGATTATAAAAATGCTCAGCAACGAGATACAGCGACATGCCAGTCAATTGAAAATTTATCTCCAGAGTTAATAAGCTACGATGATGCATGTGGCAGAAATCCGATTAAGGGCATGTTGGTGAGCGCACAAAAACATGACTTAACAGTGACTACTCTGGCACTGTGTAATTCTGGTGATACAGCAGGGGACAAAGACCGAGTGGTTGGCTATGGAGCTTGGGTGCTTAAACATTGATAACATAACTGGTTCTTTGATATGGATGAAAGACACTGTAAGCAGCTTTTTAGCATTGTAAAAAAATCTATTAAATGTGGTTTAGAGAATAACTCGCGGTTAAATATTAACCCAGAAGAGTTTGACTCTGTTCTTCGGGAAAAAGGGCTACTTTTGTGACCTTAAATATAAATGGAGCATTGAGGGGCTGTGTAGGTAGTTTAAGTGCGGATAAATCTTTAATTGAAGACCTTTCAAGTAATGCTTATAGTGCGGCATTTAGAGATTTACGATTCCCGTCACTTGAAGATAGTGAGTTTGATCAACTGAATTATCATATTTCTATTCTAACTCAGCCTACACCGATTTTGTTCAAGTCAGAAAAAGATCTTATAAACCAGTTAAGACCTAATATTGATGGTTTAGTATTGAAAGAAGGTACGAATTCAGGAACTTTTCTGCCTTCAGTGTGGGAACAGCTCCTCGATCGGGAAGTGTTCCTCAAACACTTAAAACAGAAAGCTGGCCTGAGCAGGGGTTATTGGAGTGATAGCATCACAGTAGACCGCTATGAAGTGGATAGTTTTGAGGGCTAGTCGTTTAGATTTGATTAACTTTGTAAGTGACTGCTTGGTAAGCTAGAGCGGCCATTTAAGCATTATCCATTATGTATACCTTAGAGCGCTCATGATGCGTAAGGAACTTGATTCCTGGTGGCCGCTTTTGGCACCAAGGGTGCTAGCTTGTGCCAGTTCGAGACACTGAGGGTTAATGCTGGACGGGTTAAATACTTATAATATAATTTATTTCAATAATCTAGGTTTTGTGAGCACAGCAAACTTTTTTGATTCTCTATATTGTTTGAGAGTTAAAACGAACCTTTTCCAATAAGCTAAACAGCGCCATTGTCTCAATCAATTAAGGAGTCAAAGCCCTTTGAATGTGCGACATCTTTCTCAGACGTATTGTAATACCAAGGTTTTTTGTAGAGTAAGTGTGGACCGCATTACTTTAGTTTTCCAGCCATCTGTACAATCAATTCCCGAGTGAGGTTGTTCAGTTCTTGCGAAGGATGTTCAAACTTCAGGCCTGCGTGATAGAGGTCGATATTACCCATTTTGACGGGCTCTAGGCGCACCACTCGAGCACGCAGTTTCAAAGAACAGGCCTCGTCGAGAGTGCTTATAACAGTCTCCAAAGACTGGCCGATTTGCAGTGGATCGGGTACGGTAACGCCCAATCCACCAGCTGATATATCATCCAGCGTGGCGTGCAACTCATCGGGCCCGTCGAATTGTATATCCAGACGTTGAGTTAGTCTGGCGTGCTGCCTAAGACCTGCGTTGTCCTTAGATTGTACCAGCAGATTAAGCACATCTTCGAATTCGTCCTGGTCTTTGGTGGCTAGGCTCGAAAAGCGTATGGCGATACCTTCTCCCTGATTTGCGGATAATTCCCAGGTTCTGAGCACCTTTGCCTCAATGTTGATAGCGGAGGAATTAATGCCGGGTAATAGCACCCGCAAGGTGTCGCCGGAATGAGGGCGAGCTTTGTTTAGGGTGATGGAGGCGCCGCCCCACGAAATATTTTGCAGATGCGCGTTGATAGGTTCATCGTACCCAGGCCAGAGTAACTTAACCGGCGCCATGACATTGATGCGCAGTTGCTTGCGCTTATCAGACGGTTTTTCTTCAGGAGTTTTAACTTCCTTTGGCGGGGCTTCTGCGGCGAGCACGCGGACCATTTCCAGAGCCTCTTCGATGATGTTCCTGCTCTGCATGAACAGCTCCGCCTTTTCTTTGCTATTGCTCCTGGGCTTGAAGTACTCGGCGGACTCCCTGAGCGGTACGAAGTCACATTTCTCCCGGTGTTGCACCAGACTCAATGCTAGCAGTCGTATACAAGCGGCCTGTTCTTTCTGTGTCGTATCACTGAGGAGAATCTTTGCGCGCCCTGTCATATATATGCCCTGGTTGAACTTATGTGAGTTTTGCGTTTTAAAATCTTCAGCCCTACAGCTTGGCCGTTAAGTATTAGTCTAGACTAGTGGTGCCGCCGGGCAAATATAAAGTAGGGAAAAAGAAAAGATGTAAATTTTGATGGGTTTCAAGCAAGCCTAAATTATAGGTCTCAGTCTAGCCTTTAAACGAAACATGAAGCTAGCTATTGCAACCGCAGAAGCGAGCTCGTGCCAAATAAAGTCACTAAAGGCCAAAGTTAAATTATCCGATTTTTATGGAACGATAAACTATTGGAAGCATGTGACAAGAAGCCTCTGGTTACCTGCTCAGCTTTGTAGATCAAATTGGAGTAACTCTTTTACCGCTAAGGATTCATTGGTGAGTCGGTCTTGGTTGATAACGAGTTTTCCAGCGATGATTTTTTTACTAAGCATAAATTCTTGAGGGCGATTAACGCATTCAGCTGAAATTAAGTGACCGCCTTTAAAGTAAAAAGCTGCGAAGCTACGACTTGTGAGTTTGTCACCTCGAATAATCACCTGATCATAACCTTGGCTCAGACCGGCTATTTGTAATTTTAGATTGTATTGGTCGGACCAAAACCAGGGCAAACTCTTATATTCCTTTTTAACCCCGCATATTGAGGCGGCTGCTGTTTTGCCTTGATCATTAGCGTTTGGTACTGATTCTAAGCGAATGCGACGATCATAAATTTTGTTAAAATGACTGGTACAATCTCCTGCTGCAACGATATTGGGGTCATTGGTACCACAGAACTCGTCTACGATTATACCGTTATCTACTTTAATTCCGGCTTTCTCAGCAAGTTCAATATTGGGTAAAACACCAACGCCAATCACGACTAAATCAGCTTGAAACTCCGAACCGTCAGCACAGACAACTTTTTCAACATGAGTCTCGCCAGAAATGCCAGAGACAGAGATGCCGGTATAAATACTCACGCCTTCTTCAGTGTGGATGCGCGTGTAGAACTTAGACATTTCAGGGGCTGTTACGCGCTGCAAAATCCTTTGTGCCATCTCTAACACAACAACGTTCATGCCTTGGTTTTTTAGGGCGGAAGCAGTTTCTAAACCGATATAGCCTCCACCAAGGATAACGACGTGCTTACCTTTATTTATGTGCTTTTTAATGCTTTCAACGTCAGCTATGTTACGTAGATAATGGACGCCTTCTAGTTCACCGCCAGGTAAAGGTATTTTTCTGACTCGCGAGCCCATGCAGAGGGCGAGTTTGTTATAATGTAGCGCTTGGCCATCGCTGAGAGTAATGGTTTGATGGTCTCTTTTTATGCTTTTAACACGATTATTGAGAAACGTGATGTTATGTTTTTCATAGAATGCTACTGAGCGAATAGCTAAACTTTCTGCGGTTTTATCTCCGGCTAAAAAAGTTTTAGACAGTGGCGGGCGATGATATGGAAGGTAGGGCTCATCGCCTATCACTATAATTTCGCCATCCCAGCCTTCTTGCCGTAAACTTGGAGCCAGTTGCGCTGCCGCGTGGCTCGCCCCGATGATAATGCATTTTTCTTTAGTCATGGTGTTTTAGCCGTAATTTTAACCATCAGTTCGGTATAACCTTTGACGAAATTAGATTGTACATACTTTGGGTCGTCAACCACTTCAATATTATCAAAGCGTTTTAATATCTCCTCCCAGAGTATGCGCAATTGCATTTCTGCTAAACGGTTGCCCATGCAACGATGAACGCCAAAGCCGAAGGATAGATGGTTTCTGGCATTTTTTCGATCAATCATAAAATAGTCTGGCTGATCAATTGCTCGCTCATCGCGATTACCAGATACGTACCACATCACGACTTTATCGCCTTTCTTAATCATTTGTCCGTTTAGCTCGACATCTTCTTTGGCTACTCGACGCATGTATGCCAGTGGCGTTTGCCAACGAATAATTTCAGACACCATATTAGGAATTAAACTCGGATTGTTTTTTAGCTTCACAAACTCGTCTGGAAACTGATTCAGAGCATGAATACCGCCGCTCATAGAGTTACGTGTCGTGTCGTTACCCCCGACTAACAGCAGTACAATATTACCTAAAAACTCCATAGGGCGATTGATCATATCTTTAGTGTTTTCATTGGCTAGTAATAAGCTAATCAAGTCAAACCCAAGTTCTTCACCTGCCGCTTTTTTCGCTTCCTTTTCACGCCAGAGTAATGAAAACTGTTTTGCTACTTCAGCGGCGACAGTAAAGGCTTCATCTGTTGATCCTGGCCCTCCGGTAGTTTCTGGACTACTTGCCGCTACATCTGACCAGTAAGCAAGTTTATGGCGTTTTTCGTAAGGAAAATCAAATAGGGTTGCCAGCATTCTGGATGTTAATTCAATAGATACCATCTCTACCCAGTCAAAAGGCTTTCCAATAGGAAGGCTGTCTAACACATCAGCAGCACGACTTCGAATAAGCGCTTCCATTTCCTTTAAATTTTTTGGTGCGACTACCGCTTGTACGGCTTGCCTTTGTACATCGTGTTTAGGAGGGTCCATCGCAATAAATGTTTCAATCGCAAGCCCCTCAGGCTGGCCTCCAAGAGAGATAATTGGTTCAGCTGAGAACAGGTCATGATGTTTGTCTACAAACATAATATCTTCATAGCGTGTGACTGACCAGAAGGGACCGAAAGGACTTTCCTTTTGGTAGTGGACAGGGCATTCGTCTCGCAAACGCTTAAAGTAGGACTGCCAACGATTCTGTTTAAATAGAAAAGGATTGCTGACATCTATATCTTCAATAGCAAGTGTGGATACATCAGGTAGTGAGGTCTCCTTAAAAACATGTACAGGAGAACCTTTAAATATTCTTTTTTTTGCTTTTTGGAATAAGTGAGCACCTTTAATTTGTAAGTGTATTGGAATCAATGATGCGCTTTTTTGGATAACTGGAGATATTTTATTCATGTCGTTGCTCGCTATTTACAAACATTCTGTCTAACAGCATTTGAATGCTAGCTGTTAACTTACCAGAGATTACATTTGGAATTCCGGTAGGCGAACAACCATGCCACCCATCGTTTCTGTTATTGATATTTGGCAAGATAAGCGAGATGTATTAACTTTTTCTGGATTCATATCTAACATTTGGTTTTCTTCCTCAGTGGAGCTGCCAGTAGTACTTATCCAGTTATTATCGACTATCACATGACAGGTTCCACAAGCACAAGCACCACCGCAATCTGCATCAATACCGGGTATACCATTATCCATCGCTGCTTCCATTAAGGACTTACCCTCTTCAATGTCAACAATATGTGGAGTTCCGTCATGTTCGATAAAAGTAATGTTTCCCATAAAATCCTCTGCTAAATGTTATTTACTAAATACTTGAAAGATAGCGAGTACTATTTGGGTGCTAACCGATCTTGCAAGTCATTGAGTCTAGATTACGGCGACAAGTGACTGGGTTGGAGGTCATTTATTGACATAATAGAGTCATTTGTTGACATGTTAGGGTCATTAAAAGACACTGACGCGACTAGCCATTTGATGTAATTGTTTTTGGCATCCATATTATAAGGACCATACTTGTGCTTGATAATACAGAAGAGACAGTAGAGTCTGTCGCAAATATAGCGTGTATACCCTCAAATTATTCACGCCTGATTGCCCGAGTTTTGGAATTACAGGTCCGTGAATTACCCGATCTATTAGCCTTAACTCAGCTGTCTATCGAGCAGTTTATGCAAGAGGACTTTCTACTGACTTCACAGCAGCAAATTCAGATTTTACATAACAGCTTACGCATGACTGATGACGGTGCATTTGGTTTACGTTTAGGAAATCGACTAACGCCTCCAACTCATGGGGCGATGGGATTTTTGGCTAATAGCAGCCCTAATTTGCTTATGGCATTGAAAGGTATTCAAACTTACTTACCTACACGAATGAATTTTGCTCGGCTGGAGTTGGTTACTAATCAAGAGTGGTTGGAGTGTTATTACTATATAGATTTAGACGTAAGTGCAGATATTCGCCGTTGCTTGGCCGAGGTCTCCGCGATAATTTTTTTCCAGTGCGCTGAGTTCATCGTAGGGCGTCCTTTAGATGAAGCAATAACTTATTTTTCTCATAGGGAGCCTAGTTATAGTCAGCGTTATTCAGATTATTTACCTGGCCGCTTGGAATTTTCTACACCGCACATCATGGTTAAAGTGCCGATGCATCTTTGCGAAATACCTAATGTATCCGCTAACCATGAAAACTATTTATTGGCATTGCAGCAATGTGAAATAATGCTGAAACAACTGCACTCGAATAAGGGGTCTTGTAAATACCAAATACAAAAAATGATGTTATCTCATCCACCAGGAGTGTTAAGCGAAGGGGAGGCCGCTGCCGAACTGTTTGTCAGTAAGCGTACTTTGGCACGAAGACTTCAGCAGGAAGGTACAGGTTTTCGCCAAATTCGGGATGAGATATTATCGCAACAAGCAAGTGCTTATTTAGGTGATAGTCACATGTCAATAGAGGCAATTGCTGCTTTACTCAATTATCATGACAGTGCTAACTTTCGACGTGCATTTAAACGTTGGTTTGAATTGACCCCGGACCAATATCGGCAGCGATTAAATGAAAAATGACAGATATTTCTTAGTAACAAAGTCACTATCAAAATATTCCTATTGAGGTGTTCTAAAAGGCCAAAACTTTTTTAAAATCAGAATTGTTATAAATAATATCGATAGGCGCATAATCAGCGCAACACAGACTATTTTTCCTTTGCCATAATTAATGATAATAGTTTGCTACAATTATGAATATTTTTAAATTTTGCACGCTTCTGGCTCTATAAATTAAATAGGCCTATTCTTACCACTTTTTGCACGCCTCTTATTATCAGGATCAATATATGTCCTATCAGTTGTATCCATACTAGCATGTCCCAAATCTACTGAAACTTCTTTCAAATTTCTTCCGCGTTCAATTTCAATACTAGCGCCTGTATGTCTAAGAAAATGGGTTGATGCAATTGATAGTTCTTTAGCTTCTTGATGATCAATTCTGTTCTTAGAAGATAATAACCGTTGAACAGTTATATCAAATATTTCTTGTACAACTCGGGTAAGTTGGCGCGACGTAAGACCTCCACGGCCTTTGAATTTGTGGAGTAGGGGGCTTGTATCATTTTTTCCAGGAAAAGCATCCATACCTCTAAAGTTTCTATATCGTTCTAAGTACTCTAGAAATGTATCAGGAACAGATACATCCCTTATTTTACGACCTTTGCCGTAAATCTTTAGCCATGTGTCTTTGTTTTTATCTACCCAAAAATGCGACATTATTGGAGACCAATCATCACGTTCTGATAGCTCGCTAACTCTTAGAAAAAGAACTTTTAGAGCGATAATGATAAATAATGAACGGATATACTTGTCATCTTGATCCGCTAAATCAAAAGCAGTATCTTTAACTTTTTCCCACTGATTTTCAGTTAACCGGTCAAAAGATTTTACCTGAGCATCTTTGATTAAGTGTTTACAGTCCTTCTTAGCGATTCCAGATGGGTTTCCATAAACTAACTCAAGATCCATAAGGTGTTTATAAAAAGCCGATAGGGCAGTAAAGATACTCAATAGCGATTCTCGGGATGGTTTGTATTCTGAAATATCTTGAAGCTTGCTACCTATCTTTGTTTCATTAATGTCGTTGTCGTATTCCAGACCTTTAATCGATCGTAACTTGAAAGGTTTCCATTTTTCGCTTGGGAGATATAGGCCTTGTGATGAAATGAATCGATCGGAGTTAGCAGTAGAAAACCATTCTTTGGGCGGTTTCATACAAAAATCGATATATTCGAGAATTTGTGTCTTCTTAAATTTATCGATAGGCATTTTTTTAATTAGGCATGACCACAGAATGAAACGCTCAATTTCATTTCGGAATCGAATAAAGGTTGGTTTAGCTTTATTCTTGCCTATGTACGTTAGAAATTCTTTTCCCCAGTCCCAAAGTAAATGCGCGAACTCTGAGTCGTTTTTTATAAAAGATTGAATACTGGGATACTCAGAAACATCAATAGAGACCAATTCATCGTAGCTGGGGTAAAGCGGTGTTGGTAAAGACATGAAACTCACTCAAAACATCATTTATATGAAGTGTAGACGGGTTAGCTCTATATGTCGAATACTGTCTAGTATTCGACATATAGAGCTAAGCGTTCCTAGGGCTGTTCCACTGCTATTTATAGATAGTTTGTATGTGAGATTTTAGACTTCAAATATATGCGTACTCAGAAATAAACCGTCACCTGATCTTCCCTTAAATTACTATACAAGCAACCACAACCGACGAATTAATAATTTAATAATGCTCACTTGAACAAAATATTTTTTTCGCTATATCATTAAAGTTCTAAAAAATATGGAAGAAGCCAATGAGGTTCAATAAATGAAATGGATTGCGTGTAATGAAATAATATCTAGCATATAGAGATTTAAATCATAGAATTATTCAAGAATTAAGAACGAAAGTAATATGTTCTGCATATAAGGTATATTCAAGGAGTGCAGGTTAAATAAAAAAGCTGCTCTAAATATATTTAACAGATTTGTTAAGCTCACTCAGACGAGTAAAGAATTTAAAACTCAGCCCAAGGTAGACTATTAAAATTGAATACAGTTAACAGTACTTGTTGTGAGTGGTGTTAATCTCAAACTCATGATAATTCAATACTCCCTGTGTTTAAGTAGTGGTCAAACAATTTAGTTCTTGTTGTTGAAGTTGTTAATCTCATGCTACTGAGAAGTCAGCACTCCCTATGTTAAGAGACTAATTGAGCGTTTTAGTGTTTATTGAGAGCAATTTAGCATTTGTTGTTGAATTCTTTAGACTCCACTGTGTACAACCACTATTAGAATATTAATTTAAATACCCTTGTAGGCTATATGTTATGTCCTATACTCTTTAGTATACGACATAGTGTAATATACCCATTTATCATATACAGGCTCAAATAATGCCCACGCCATTAGCTGTACCATTGTTCCCAACCTATAACGAACTTAAAAACGTTGATTTCTTAGAGTACCCACAACTACAAACGTTATTAAGCCAGCAACCAGATTGGTTCAATAAACATTGGTTCTGGGCGCAAGAATTTTTATTATATATAGGAAGAAACAAATCAGAGCATACTTTTTCTAGATTCAGAAACGAGGTGGAAAGATTTCTGTTGTGGACATTCCTTGTTAAAGAGAAACCTTTAGATGAACTTAGAAAATCTGACATATTAGAATATGCTGATTTTTGTTGGCAGCCTCCAGTTTCATGGATTTGTTTTGCAAGTTATGAAAAATTTCTACCTCAGGCTGGCGTTTATATGGCGAATAAACAATGGGCGCCATTTCGTTTAAAGCTAGCTAAAGGCGATTCAACAACTAAACCTGATAAAAATAATTACAGGCCATCTCAGCAAACACTTACCGCATCTTTTACCGCCGTTATCGCATTCTATAAATATTTAATGAATGAAGAATATTGCGTTGGTAATCCTGCACAAATTGCCAAAAAAGATTGCCGGTATTTTATAAAGGATGCACAAGTTAAAGAAATTAAACGACTTACAAGCTCTCAGTGGCAATATGTATTAGATGTCGCCGTTGAATTGGCAAATTCAGATGCGAACCATGAACGTAGCTTGTTTTTAATTGCAGCTTTAAAAACAATGTTCCTAAGAATTTCTGAACTTTCTGAACGACCTGGTTGGTCGCCGACCATGGGGCATTTTTGGGAAGATGATGACAATAATTGGTGGTTAAAAATATACGGCAAAGGTAGAAAATTAAGAGATGTTACGGTCCCGATTCATTTCATTGAATTTTTAAAGCGATACAGGTTATCTCGTGGCTTAAGTGGACTTCCAGCTCAAGGTGATACGACACCTGTGATTGAAAAAATAAGAGGTCGTGGTGGTATGTCATCACGACAGTTAAGCAGAATTGTGCAAACCGTATTTGATCAAGCTTATGAAAAAATGAAAGCAAATGTAGGCGAAGATAAAGCTAGAAAGTTAAAAGAGGCTTCAGCTCACTGGTTAAGACATACAGGCGCATCAATAGAGATTGAACGAGGGCGAGCGTTAAAGGACGTTTCAGAAGATCTAGGACATTCAAGCATGGCTACAACTGACACGATTTACGTTCATTCAGAGGATAAAAAACGTGCTGCAAGCGGCAAAGAGCGAAAGGTAAATTAGGGTCTGATTGAAGTAATAGATTTGTTGTATGGGCTGAAATTTAGGCCCCCTACTCTCGATTTAGACCTCTTAGTCGAGGGAATTGAAAACAGGTGTTTGGAGCTGAAAGTCAAAGAAGGAGACAATTTAATTACCGTTAAACTATCTAAACTAGAAAGATCAACGGCTTATTATTAAACTTTGCAGAGAGTTTTATTTTTCCGCACGGCTCACAAATTTGCGTTCTTCGACACTGATCGTAATACGCTCGCCAGTTGCAATATGCTCGGGTACTTGAACGGACAAACCCGTAGTAAGTATTGCAGGTTTTGTTCTTGCAGTCGCAGAACCACCCTTAAGTGCCGGGTCTGTTTCAACAATATCAAGATCGACGTTCGCGGGAAGATCAAGCGCTACCGGCGACTCACCAACAATGAGAACTAGGATTCCATCCGTATCTTCATTGATAAATTGTAGTTCATCAGCAATATTTTCTTTGTTGAAACTATATGAAGAATAATCTTCGTCATCCATAAATACATACTCATCGCCATCGGAGTATGAAAATTTAGCAGGTCGACGTGTTAAGTCTGCAAAATTAAGCATTTCTGAGTCTTTAAATGTTTCATCAATTTTATTGCCTGTTACGATATCGTACATACGCATACGATAAATGCTTCCTCCAGCACGGCCTTGTGGTACTGAGCGTTCAATCGTTCTGATGATGTAGACGTTGCCGTTATACTCAACAGCTGCATTTTTCTTTATATCACTTACTTTTGGCATCTTATTTTAGCTCTAAATCAAAATTTTAAGGGTACTATAATTTACCGGTGAATCAATAGTTATTAAATTAATCCGCTGTAAATTACAAAGTTGTTCTAGTGGTACTAGAAAATACCGTACTGTGTTTTGAGTTGTTTAATATAGGCATTTTCTTTAATCAGAAAAGCATTTAAGTCTACAATTACCTTAGTATTGCCGTGAGAGGCTAAATGATAGTTGCTTGTGGTATGAGGTAGGCTTTCATCAAATACAATATTGTTATTATTGCCGAATACTTTATTTACAATATAATTTGCCACATTTACATTGCAATAAATACCATCGATTCGACTTAGATCGAGCATTTTTACCAATGACTCGAGGTTTGATCCTTCTGTGATTGTAACTTCACCAGATTCTATTTTGTCTAAAAAATCCCAAGCTGTAAATCCTCGGACTACCCCTAACCTCTTTATGTCTTTGCCTTTATTCCCTTTTTTTACCAAAACACCGTCAGTAAATTTAAAAATGGGGTCTGAATATACCAAGCTCATCCCTTCTTTAGCTTTTTTCGCCCAGTTTGGGTTCGCGGGGAATTTATAATCGACTTTTTTAGAAAGGAAAGTTGGTAATAAGCGAGCAACGGGAAGCGCTTTGAGCTTAATTTCATGTTCTGAGTAGTCATTAAATTTTTCTAAAAGCTCTACTGCAGCACCTTCTTTATTACCATCTGAAGTATTGTAATAAGGAAAATAATTAAGACCTTCAATGCCTACAGTAATTGTGTCTGCTTGACTATATGAAATAGCCAGAAACGATAATACAATCGTAGAAATCATTTTTTTCATTTATTATCTCCAGTGCATATGCACTTTAGTTAAATGTTAATAACTATATTTACTATTAATATTTTAGTTTAGTACTAAAAAGTTCAAAGTACCTCCTAATGAGTCTTCTATAGCAGATGTATTCAATAAATAAAGAATTGGTATATTTACGTTATTGATTTTTATTAACGTGTCATTTTTTTAACGAAAACAACCACAAACAAAGCCAATGAAAAACTACCTACAAAGGCTTCTATGGCAGCAAAAGCACGCGTCCAGCCATGCGGCGAAAGGTCACCGTAACCAAGAGTTGTAAAAGTCACGACACTAAAATAAAGGCTATTTAAAAAGTTGACCGCGTTCTCTCCAAAAGAATTCATTGATAAGAATTGAATAACCTTATCGCCATGCGCTATACCAAGAAAAAAATAAATTAGCGCAAAGCTAAAAATAATTAGCATCGAGAAAATAATGACACGTAAGGGAGCTTCACCATAGCCGCAAAATAGTTCTACTAGTTTAGATAGGATTCGTTTGGATGAATATCTCGGCCATTGCTTCCGACGCATGACCATTTCTCGCTGGTAAAATATCCCGGTTAGCTGAAAAAGCCCCTGATCTTCTGTCACTCTACGTAGATTTCTGTATATTTCTTCGGACTGCTCAAATAAATCAAGTCTTTCATTTTTATCCTTGGATTGATGCGCTTGAGACTCTTGACGTATTTTTTTATCCCAGAGGATGTTTTCCATTTTTGTATTTAGCAGTTGAGTGCCTAAGAGGTTTGTATCCTCAAGTATTGCGCTGTTTAAATTAGCGTGTTCTAAATTTGCTTTCATTAAGGAACTGCCGGTAAAGTCGAGCCGAAAAATATGTGCTTCTCGTAAATCACAACGGTAAAGGTCTGAGTGAATGAGCTGATAACGCTCTTTATTATTATGATTAACAAGGTCTATTCCACGAAGATCAGCTTTTCTTAATTGAAATCCTATCATAGGGACACCCGTTCGGGCGCGTTTCTCCAAACGTTCAATTAAATCAGGCTCTTTCTTTACATCCACTCTATTATGCCAATAGCAAAAGCCCTTCTCTTCTGGATGGTCTTCACATACCTCTCCATTTGGACCACTGTAGTGACAATATTTTTTCGTCATTGAAATTCTCAGTTTTTATTAATACGCAAAGGAGTTGGAATATAAACAGAATCCAAAAATAACAAACAAAATGTGAATTAAAGGAATGGGGGAACTTTTATCTATCTAGAATAATAGCTCTTATGGCGGAATAAGAAAGTTAACGGCTCGCAATTTTTTTACTTACGGCTATATTGAAGTTCATGGATAAAAAAACAAGTAAAAAGATTCTTCAATCGATACATTCTCTCTATTTAGAGTCTTATAAAGATGGTCCTTTGCCAGAAACACCAGACAACATATTTTCAGAAAAAATCCTTACAACCTTAGATCGTTCTAGCATTTTTGGAAGCTCGCCAAAGGAAAAAGACGTTACTATTTTACTTTCTGATTTACGTGGTTTTACCTCCATGTCAGAAAATTATAATCCACTAGAAATCATTTCTTTTCTCAATCGATACTTTTCAGCCATGTCAGAAATTATTCAACAATACGACGGCACTATCGATAAGTTCATGGGCGACTCAATTATGGTTGTGTTTGGCACACCAGAGAGTCGAACTGATGACATTGAACGTTCATTAGCATGTGCGATTGAGATGCAGATTCGGTTAACCAGTATTAATGAAGAAAATAAAGAGCTTGGTTACCCTCCTTTATATATGGGAATAGGCATTAATACTGGTCGAGTTGTTGCAGGAAAACTTGGGTCCGATTTATATAGTCAATATACGGTAATTGGTGACCATGTAAACTTGGCATCCCGGATTGAATCATATAGTTTACGAGGCCAGGTGCTTATCAGTGAACATACATATGATCTGGCCAAAGATTTTATTAAGACAGGTCAAGAGAACACATTACATTTAAAGGCAAAAAAAATCCGATAAAGATGTACGAATTGCTAGCATCAGAGCAACCTACGTTACTTGAGGTTCCTTCAAGAGAAGGTCGAAACAGCCCTCGTATTGATATCAATATGCCATTAGCCTTTCAGCTTGTTAAAGGGAAGCTGATAGATGAAGCTATTTATGAAGGAGATATAATTGATATCGGTTATGGTGGCATGCATATCACTAGCCATAAAGAAGTTACGCTTTATTCTGAAATTAAATTCCCATTTTCTATATCTATAGCTGCAAACACCCAAAATGATGTTTATGCAAAAATTATTAAGCTAAATTTAATTGATGATTTATATCATTACCACCTTGAATTTAGCAGTATTTCTCAAGAAGCTGAAGTAGCGATAAAACGATATATAAATCGTATTATCGAAGGTACTTAGTTAATATCACCCTCTCCATACACCACTAAACTAATCACTCAATGTATTATAAAAAGTATGCAGACTTTATTTTATTTTCATGATCCTATGTGCAGTTGGTGTTGGGGATATCGGCCTACCTGGTTGAAGCTTCTTGAACTACTACCAAACTCTATTCATATCGAATACATCGTTGGCGGTTTAGCTCCCGATTCTGATCACGATATGTCTAGAGATATGGCGAATAGTATTCAATCACATTGGCAGCGTATTGAGTTAGAGTTGGGTACGTTGTTTAATTATAATTTTTGGGTTGAATGTAAACCTAGACGTTCAACATATCCTGCTTGTCGAGCAGTCATTGCTTCAAAACTCCAACATGCTGAACAGGCAATGATTTTAGCGATACAAAATGCTTATTACCTTCAGGCCAAGAACCCATCAAATATGGATACATTGGTTACTATTGCCGGTGACCTGAAGCTTGATATCAAACGTTTCAAAATAGACATTGCATCAGTACAAACGGAAGCAGCACTAACTGAACAAATTAATTTTGCTAGGGAATTGAAGGTTCCAGGGTTTCCTTCGTTAGTAGTAAAGAATGGTACATCAAACTACCCAATCAAAGTAAATTATCAAGATGCATCGGTAACATGTAAACAAATAATGAAATATATAGCCCTTTAAGTAATAGCAAGGCAGAACGATCTAAAATAATTAACTACCTTTAGGTACGACTAAAATAGGTACATGAGAATTATGTACAACTTCTTCACTGATGCTACCTAGAAGCCATTGGTGAATAAAGCTGTGTTGCTGTGAACCAAGAATAATCATATCCACGTTTAATTTTGATGCTTGTTTCAATATAGTTTCTACAATAGTTCCCTGAATCATTAAGCCGGTGGTATCTACGCCTTCCTCTCGAATATTTGCAGATATTGTTTGTATTTTTCGATGATTTTGGTGCAGTTTATTTGAAATGAAGCTCCGAATGTTTTGTGAATTTGATTGGGACTCTATTTCATATTCTAATACTCCCATTTGTGAAAGCCTTGCGTGCTCATAACCGATAAACCCCTGGTCAGGACTAACGATATGAATTACCCATAATTTGGCTGATGTAGCGGTAGCAATTTCTTGAGCTTTCACTAATACATTTTCGGAAAGCTCTGTCAGGTCAGTACAAACTAAAATATTCATAGATCTCTCCTTTCAAAATACAGTGTTAATCACCCATTGGCTTTAAGCTGAATTCTTCAACTTCAATTGAGGCCATAAATTTATTAACAACTGCAGAATATTCATCAAGATTACTGGTTCTAATTGTCATTTGGTAAGAAAGCACCTGCCCCGTTAATTTGAATGAGAAATTACTGACATCCATTTTATGGTTAATTAATAATTTCTTAATCTGTTCTTCGGACCAATAATGCTCGCGAGAAAAACGCACAATTAGTAATGCATAGTGCCTCAATGGTAGTAAATTGATTAAACGATTAAATATTGAAAGCGTGACCAATGTTAACAACGCAGCAGTTAGTGCTGCACCATAAAAACCCGCGCCAATGACGAGCCCTATAGCGGCAGTTATCCAAATAGATGCTGCAGTAGTTAGGCCTCGGATTGTTTGTTTATCTTGCATCATGGCGCCGGCACCTAGAAAACCAATGCCTGTCATTACACCTTGAGCCATCCTGGCTGGATCCATTCTTACCATTTCTTGATAAGCTATCGGTATAGTTGCCCATTGATAATTGGTCATAACCATTAGTAAGCACGAAGCAAGGCAAACTAGGATGTGTGTTCTAAAACCTGCTGCTCGCCCACGATATGCTCGATCAAGGCCTATTAGACCACCCATAAACACTGCGACAATCAAACGAAAATATGGCTCGAACAAAAGATGACTAAGCATGCAATCACTCTATATTTTTTTGACTTTATTTAAGTATAGAAGAGCTAACGAATTCAGTTATATCCGTGAATTATAAAACCACGTCTATTAGACCAATTGGTGTTAATAAGACTGATCAAGTGGATAAACGACTATAATGTCATTAAGAGGTAACCATTATATGGGGGTTGTTATGGGAGAAGTAATCAAATTTCCATCGAATGCTCAACAAGGCATGGCATTTCTTGAAAATGGCATACGAGAATTAATGTTATCGAAAGGTGAAAGTGAAGAATCGATTACGATCACGCTAAACATTCTTAAAGATGTATTCCGACAGTATGGCGACATAGGAAAACAGTATTTTCAACTTAGACTTCCGCCGTACATTAAAGATGAGCATATTCAACTCATTAGCCAGCAAGTTACTGAAGGTATTCAAATGCTCAATAAGGAGCACGCTAGAATCATTAACAAGCTTGCATCTGAACTAGTATTAACTAAGTTGAAGCTATATCAGTCTTATTTGAGTCGTGATAAAGACAGTCATTAATCAATTTCTCATGATATTTCTATACTCTGCTTTGTAACTGTGAATCCTTTGCTCATTTTAATGATTCACATCATACATATGACTTTTTCCTACTACTCAAGATGGCTAATTTACGTTAATGTGGAAAGCTAAATATAATAACATAAAGGATTTATAGTATGTTTCGTAAAGAGTTAAAGGTTCTAGATTGCACCATCCGTGATGGCGGGCTTATCAATAACTACCAATTTAGCGATGAGTTTGTTAAAGCAGTCTATGCAGCAACCTGTGAGTCAGGTGTCGATTATATGGAAATTGGAAAAAAACTTTGCGTTAGTGATACTTATACTCGAGAAAAATTTGGTAAATGGAATTTTTGCGATGAAGATGATATTAAAGCAGTAGTCGATTCGTATGACGGAGAGTACCGCCCTACACTTGCCGTTATGTATGATGTAGGTCGCGTTGATACTTCAATTCTTGCTCCTGTTGATCAGAGCGTTATAGGTATGATCCGAACAGCTTGCTACGTTGCAGACATAGATAAGGGGCTTGATTTAGTTAAACGCTCTAAAGATCATGGTTATGAAACAACTATAAACATAATGGCGCCGTCTGCAGTAATTGAATCGGATTTAATCGAAGCACTTCAGCAAGTTGAAGAGTCCCCTGAAGTAGATTACCTCTATTTTGTAGATAGCTACGGTGCTTTTTATTCCGAACAGATCACATCCTATTTAAACTTATTTAAAAAATATGCGCCAAGTAAAGAGCTGGGCTTTCATGGTCATAATAATCAGCAGTTAGCGTTTTCAAATACTCAACAGTGTATTATCGAGGGGGTTAATCTTCTTGATGCAACGGTAAATGGGATTGGACGTGGTGCCGGTAATTGTAATTTAGAACTGTTATTAAACTTTCTTAAAAACCCGAAATTTGATACTCGTCCGATTTATAAAGTCATTCAAGAGCAAATGATTCCTTTACGAAAAGAAATTGAGTGGGGGTTTAATGATATTTATGGAATAAGCGGCCATTTAAATAGACACCCTAGAAATGCAATGAAGCAGCGAGCAGATGAAAAAAATAAAGATAACTGCTATGACTTTTTTATAGAAAGTTTAAGTGATAGTTAATTATGACAAGAAAACTAAAAGGTGCTATTGGTTGAGCCAAAGAGGCTTTATAGTAGAACCAACAAGGTTAGGAAATAGTACCGTCAAAACGGGTTCGCTATAAATAACCTAACTAGACGCTTTATAAAGCGTCTAGTTATCGATTGTTAAACTAATAAGCTTGATCTAATCGATCTAATGTACCTTTCATTTTTTGCCAGCATTCATCCAATAGCTGATTACTGTCATCCAACGTCATGCCAGTTGTTGGAATAGGTTCCAATACCTCGATATTTACTGTTCCACTATTTAATTTATTTAACGATAATTTTCCTGAATAGCTTTGAATGCAAATTGGTACAATCGGTACTCCTGCTTCTATTGCCATTCTAAATGCACCTTTTTTGAAAGGTAAAATGTTATCGCCATTATTACGAGTGCCTTCAGCAAACATCCAGATAGAGCGATTACCTTTGGTTAAAGCTTCGGTTGTTACGCTAAGTGTTGAGGTAGAATTCTTCTTATTACTTCGATCAATCAGCACATTGCCTGCTAGCCAATAAATAAGCCCAAAGCCTGGTAAGAGTAATAAACTTCTTTTACCCACGGAGACTGTTCTTTCTGGAATGACAGCACCACAAATGACGAGGTCTAAATTATCCTGATGGTTGGCGACTACTACAGATGGAGGCATCTCTTTACAATATTCTGCCCCTACAATATTAACTTTAATACCTAGTATTTTTGTCCCTAACCAGGAAAAAGAACGTGCCGCAAGCCTCGTATTATCAGGGTTAAAAGGTCTAAATAAAAAAAAGAAAGCGCCTATAATGGACACACCAATAAAAGCAATTAGTGCAACTGGAATCCTTATTAGATATAACATTAACCTTGCTCATTAAACTCAAAGCATGAGAGCGTACATGCGTATTTCTAATATATCAATCAACAATAAGAATAGTACCTGATATTTTTAGTGGTATTTGAAAATGATTTTTGAATGACATTAAAGCCAATAAGTTAAGTTTTCTTATCTGCTATAACGCTAAAAAGGTAAGACTATGTAACAACACTGTAATGTTCTGTTGAAATGTGATTTTGTTTTAAACTTTGCAGGACGGAGCACACTGTTTAATTCTAATTAGCGTCGTATAGTTCATTTAAGTCATTAAATGGTTTGGAGTCTTGAATGAACGAGAAAATACCCACTAAATTTCTTAAATTAAAAAAATTAACGGATGTTCCTAGATCAGAATATATAGATGGTCCTTCACCCAAAGATCTTCGCGATGCAAAAAAGAGAACAAGTTTTCTAAGTATGTTACGTAAAGCACCTGAAAATGCGAAACCCGCGATTAGTAAGTTACCAATTACATTAACATTTAACACGGCGGCTTGGGTGAAAGTTCCAAAGAGTTTCAAACAGTCCATATCTCTCGTCATTTCATATAAGGACGCTACTGGGGAGTATGCGCTAGTTATCGATGAAGATGAAATCAGTGATGGTTTCTCACTAATGTTAACAGGGTGTGTCACCTTAAAGTCTAAAGGTACACCTGAATATATCCATGTTTCTGTGGCGGGTTTAAAAGAAAATCAAATAACAATTGTTGATGACCTTTTTGTACAAAAAGTTAAAACAGAGGTACAAAATAAAAAAATTGCTTAAATAAATTTTCTATTGATCTAGCTCGCGATTTTAAAACTTAGAAATTGTGTGTGAAGTTTGGGTGTACTTAAAATTATTGCCATGTATGACCATCCCATTTGGTAGCAGTGAGTGTGGGTATTCGCTCCATGTTAAGTTTGTTAGCCTGTTTAATGCTTCAAGCGCTTCACTCGGTTTCAGTGTCTCAATTAACTTAATATTTAAATTTTTCATGATCCACCCTACCCTTTGTTTTATAAGGTCAATGCAAAAAACAAATCCGTTACCATAGATACAAGCGATTATTGTGCCAACAATAAAATATTCGTTTAATCAGTGAGTTAAGATAAAAGGCCTTAGATTTTAATTAAAAAACTGACAATTTGGGTCAGTTTCTAACCTGTAATAACGATATATCTTCACTTTCGTCTATTTCTAATAATTTTGTTTGATACAAACATTTATTTTACTAATGATTTGGGTGCTCCGGCACAAATTGTGCCTTGAATTCATTATCGCTTCTGAGCAAAACCCGACCTTTTTGAGTGCCGCTATTTTGTTTTGCTTGCTTTCATCAGTATCTCGGTTAGCTATCCTTATCGTATTAATATTATATTTATCGATAATTAAAAACAGCAAACGATATCAACTATTCATCATTGAGGGTGTTCATGCCTCGGATTTTGATCATCAAATATGCCAACAACTTCTCAAGTGCTTAAGATACTGACCAAATATTGCTAAATAGTACAATGCAGTGTTTTTTTTATTCCATAGAATTTTATTGCCAATTGGCTTAACTATACATGGATGAAAATAATGAAAAAAATACGTATATCTCTTACAGCTTTACTTCTCGGTTTATGTCTAATTCCCAGTGCTAACGCTGGTTTTTTTGACCGCTGGAAGAAAGAGCCTACTTATGCAAAAACACAATACCCTATTGTGATGGTCCCCGGAGCTTTTGCCTTTGATAATGCCTTTGGCATTTTAGATTACTGGCATGGTATTACCGATGAACTTCGCGACGAGGGCGCAGAGGTTTATGTAACCAACTTAAGTTCGTTAGCTCTGCATGAAACACGTGGTGAAGAATTGTTAACCAGTGTTGAAGAAATCATGGCGATTACTGGGGCAAAAAAAGTTAACTTAATTGCCCATAGCCAAGGTGCTACCGCATCCCGCTATGTTGCAGCATTAAAGCCAGAGTGGATTGCATCGATAAGCTGTACTCACTGCATGAACGAAGGTACTCATTTTGCAAAAAATCTAGATGAAGCGATTGAAGATGGCACCTTCCTTAAAACGGCTGGGGTCGCAATGATTAGTGGCTTATTTAACTTTATTGAATGGGGCTCTACGGACGCAAGCGATGGCGATTACAATAGTTCTGCTAACGAAAACCAAGATGCTAAAGCACTATTAATTTCTGCAAGCCGAGACGATTATGATCGTTTTAATGCTTTATACCCTCAAGCAATGCCTGCTGAAGATTGCAGCATAATTAATGAAGGCATTGATGGTCATACCGGTGGTGGTGAGCATGTCGTTAATGGTGTGCGTTATTATTCTTGGGGCGGTAAAAAAGAAAGTACTCGTCTACTCGACCCTCTTGATGCGCTGATGGTTCCTATTGTTAAGATGTTTATGCCAAATGATGTGGTTTGGGATGGACTTGTCCCTTCATGTGGGCAGGCTTTAGGTGAATTTCTTCGTGATGACTACCGCACCAATCATTATGATGCGATTAATCAGACCGCTGGTATGACTGCAGCGTTTGTAGATGTTCCTTCAATTTTTGTAACTCAAGCCAATCGTTTAAAGAAAGCCGGTTTGTAATAAAACTCTCGTTTAGGGGAGTGCATTATCGCCTCCCTTATTCCTCCCCCTATTCCGCTGAGCTTACTTGAGGCGCATTGAAGATGAAGACTCACTATAAATGGTCAATACCTACAGGCATTTCCTTTCTGCTCGCTGTGCTTTGGTATAATGCAGGCAGCACTCTAGAGACGAGCACTCTAACTAAAAATTTGACTACAAAAACCCAAACTCCAGAATTAACCCAAGAATTAATTACAGGTTCAGCTTCAAAAAAGTCGCATGCAATCAGTAATGCTAAAGACCCAGCTAACCCTACCAGCCCTTTTCAGAACTTTAGAACTAATCCCCCAAAATATTTAAGCGATACTGAGTTAAGAGGTCAGCTAACCACATCAGCAGATGGCTCATTATTAATTACTGACGGGATAAGGAAGCGTTTTGATTATTTTTATATGATGACAGGGGATCGTTCTCAACAGGAAATTGATGCGATAATTATTGATCATATTCGCCAACAACTTTCTGAACCAGCTCAAAGTCAGGCATTAGAATTATTGCAGCAATACACCGGTTATTTGAATGAATACAATACCTTTAGTCAGGGGTTGGATATTCAAATAATGCAAGATGACCCACAATGGGTTGCGGGTGAAATTAACAACCTACGAATTTTTCATTTAGGAACAGAAACCAGCGAGATTTTTTTTGGTCAACAAGAAAGTTTGAGAAGTAATTATTTACAGCAAGAAAATAGCTCCTTATCTTCTCAGACTTTGGAAAACCAAGATAAAACGTTACGTTTAACTAATTTACAGCAACAAACCGCTACATTAAAAGCCAATAATGCAGATAAAGAGATGATTTATAATATGAGAGTTAAGCTTGTCGGTGAAGAAGCTGCTAATAGGCTCTCTCAGCTCGATGCTGATCGTCAAAAGTGGCTGCAAAAACAACAAAACTACCAAGCCTTAAAAGCTCAATGGGACGATGTAGCAGGCTTGAGTGACAACGATAAAATAATCGCTTTTGAAAAGCAGGCAATACAAGATTTAGATCTGACCGACAGTGAATTAAAACGCCTTAAAGCCCTTGATTATATTCAATCAAAGCGCAGTTAGTTAATAATCGATAAGAAGATCATTGCATGGACTGTTTTAATACATTGAAAGTTGATACTAGCTTGTTATTAAATCTCTTCAATATTAGGAGGAGACTATTAAGAATAGGCTAAATACTTTCCCCTCAGGTCAATATTCTATTAATTTCAGACACTATCAACTGGCCCTATTTGGTATCAGGGTAACTCGCCCGTTTAGGGGCAGAACTGCGGAGAATAAGGGGGCGGAGGGGGTGAAGTTTGACCAATTGAAATCACAGCTCTTAACCACCGGAATGGAGTAAACCAGAACAAGCTATTTACTCCATTAAACTATCAGTATCAAATTGGCACTCAACTTACCTTGTATATGTAACGGTCTTTTAGAGATAGTATAAAAACAGAATTCCTGAACAGTTCGTTTTATTCCAACTTTTGGAACGATAAAGTTGTATTGCAAACCGTCATTATCTAGTAACTCACTTACCCAATCTTAACTTCTTTACACCTAAATCACCAATCGATCCTAAATATAAACTACCTTGATATGCTGTCACGCTAGTCAGCATAAAAGCATGCTCTCCATTTGGATCTTGTATACTCCTGATAATCTCTCCACCATGATTTAACTCTACAACGAAACCATATTTAATTGGCTTGGGTGGAGGTAATAAACCACCCGGTAAGCGCATTAGAATTCTCCTCAGAAATGGATTCGCTTGTAAGCCTTCTACTTCAGAGTTGCGAGGTGCAGATAAAGCCAGCCAATAGGAGTCATCTCCACTACTATGAGCTATATTATTTGGAAAGCCAGGAAGGTTGTTCGCAAATATCGACGATTCACCTTTGGCGCTGCCATTAACTTCAATACGCAATACACGATAAGTCATCATTTCACTGACTAAAACGGCTGCGCCATCATGACTCATGGTGATTCCATTAGGAAAAAATAATTCATCATGTATTACTTCTACTTTTTTTGAATGAGGATCATAAGACAATAATCGCCCTAATGGCCGCCCGTCCATAAATGAATTCAATACGTAATCATCTTCAATGCCGTAGTTTTTAGATGAATCGACAAAATAGATAACACCACTGTCTGCGATCACTAGATCATCGATAAATTTAAACGGCACCCCATTGATATCGGAAGTTAGGACTTTAATCTGCCCACTGCTGGTAATAGATAAAAGCCCTCTTTTCGCGTCCGCAACAATTAAATCACCTTGCTTATTGAACACCAACCCTAGTGGTCTGCCACCGGTATTTACCCAGTCCTCGTTTAGGCTTGATTGCAAACTGTGCCGTATTATCTGGCCATTTTCTAGCCCAGAATACATTCGCCCTCTTTCATCGAAAGCTATATCTTCGGGCCCTAAACCTGTTTGAATATTGGTGACGTTTTGTAAATTCGATTTAGGTTTTAATATTCCCTCAAGAGCAGGAGCAGGCTCAGGCACAAACTTAGGCGATTCAAACCCTACTGGCCAGAATAGGAAATAACATACTAATAAGGATATTATTAATATAATAAACAGCGGTACAGTTCTTTTTAACATTTGGAGTTTCTCGACTTATATTCGTTTTTCGCTAAGCGTTTCCAGCATTACCTAATAGTAAAACTACTTATATAATTCAATGGATTTCGTTAGCATTGTTTTAAAGCAAATAACTTATCTTAAATAAGTGTACTGATAAGGCTCGTGTTATTGGCTCAAAATTTAGGGAGGTCAAAATAGGGCCAATTATTCGCCCTAAACTCATTCGGTAACTCTGAATATATTGAATGAATCGACTTTTTAGCAGGAACTTCAATTTGTCGAGGCGTTGCCTGTAAGGTATGAAAATCCCGTACACCATATTTCTTAGCAACAACATCGAGACATTGGCAATAGGTGAGGGTTTGATTCGTTTTTTTTAGGCGCTTAGCCTGAGATTTGATATGTCTAATTGTTGACTGATCCATAACTAACTCCGTCATTTAATTATCTCGTTTGGCCCACTCCGGAGATTGTCGGATGCTAAAATAGTTATTTACTTTTCAACACAAGAAGTATGATAAAGCTAAGTAATACACTGAGTGCTTTGCCAATGTGGGCGGCAGGCTTTACTTAAAACCGAAGCAGACTATATGTTCTAGCCCAGTAAAAATCAAGTATTCTGATTAGGGGTGGAGTGGATAATAGATAAATTTAAAACTGTCAGCTGAATAAATAAGGGGTCGGTTTCTTACTTTCACCATCAGTTTCCGAGCCACTCAAAGTGGTAGTGTTTTGCTCACGAACTAGCAGTTTATTGTTACCTAGAAAGTGCACGGTTTAGGTTTGTCGTTATTAGTCGGCCGGAAATATGATTTTAAAACAATGGTAAGTATTCGCACTAAACAGACTCTTAGTAACCTTCGTAATTCAGGTTAATACAGCCAGTTTCAAATTCGTGATAACTAACGGAAGTGATTAAAAGCGATCCTTATTAGACCCTCTATAAACCGCTAGGAATGAGTTAAAAGCACTACCTCTTAGAATTTCAGAAAACCCATAGCTATGGGCCTCAAAGCGATATCTGTTGTCTTCTCTAGAATCTGAGCTAAATTAGCTTTTGTAAAGTACAGCTAATGGAAGCTTTTGAGCAATAGCGAATGCTTTAGGAAAGTACAGAAACCTCTAGCTTTGAGCTGTGATTTCACATGGTCGCTGCAACACGCTATTTTTATGTAATAAGAATAGGAGTGTTACTTTATGGGAAAGCATTTAAATTATTCGCCAGAGTTAGTATCCGAGCTCTGGGATAGATATAAA
>Ga0105353_1000320_pt1 | contig 29469 bp, 26 predicted proteins | sample EN1Hudsemesocosm_2_FD_83657 | JGI IMG/M metagenome (GOLD analysis project Ga0105353, IMG submission 83657) | Methane-oxidizing microbial communities from mesocosms in the Hudson Canyon - EN10B Hudson Canyon | ecosystem: Environmental > Aquatic > Marine > Cold seeps | place: Hudson Canyon...
CCTAACGGCAGCAGCTGGATGAAAGAAATGAAAGCCGCGGCAAAAGAAGTAAAGCAAAAGACCGACGGCCGAGTAAAAATCAAATATTACCCTGGCGGCGTCATGGGCAGTGATAAGACCGTATTACGAAAAATGCGCTCTGGTCAGCTTCACGGTGGCGCAATTTCAGCTGGCGCTTTAGCGCACATCTACAACGGTGTTCAGCTTTATAGCCTACCGTTTACCTTTAAAAACATTGATGAAGTTCGCCACATTCGAACTACATTTGACCCAATTATCTCTCAAGGCTTAGCCGATAATGGCTTCCAACTATTGGGCTTATCTGAAGGTGGGTTTGCCTACCTAATGTCTAACAAAGCACTCACCACAGCGGCTGACATTGAAGGTCAAAAAGTTTGGGTTCCTGAAGGCGATTTAATCGGCAACGAAATTTTCACCGTCGCAGGTATCAAACCTATTGCATCACCCATTTCAAACGTTTACACCGGATTGCAAACTGGATTATTAGACACAGTAACCATTAACCCATCAGGTTCTATCGCCTTGCAGTGGCACACTAAAGTAAGTCACCTATCCGACGAGCCACTATTAATGATCATGGGCATGCTAGTGGTTGATCAAAAAGCATTTAAAAAAATCAAAGCTGACGACCAAGCGATTGTGAAAAAAGCCGTTGCTTCTGCATTCAAACGCTTAGATGATCTCAATGAAGCGGGCAATATTAGCGCACGTGAAGCCTTACAAAAAAATGGTGTTATTTTCGACAAGCCATCCGGCACTGAATGGCGCCAAATCGCAAAACAAGCTTTAGAAAACCTAAAAGCGCTTAAGGCTTACCCTGCCGATACGTATCAGCAACTACAGCAAGTCCTAAAAGACTATCGCAACAGTCAGCAGCCAGCATCTCACTAGCTGCTTGCCCAAACATTCCCATTAATTTTCCGCGAACAACTCAATGCCAAATACTACAATCCAGCGCACAGTGCGCTGGTTACATCACCTAGAAGACTTTTTACTAGCCGCCGTATTACTCACAATGCTTATGCTCGCGATTGCAGACATTGCTATGCGGTTAATCACTGGCGGCAGCCTGATCTGGATTCCTCCCGTTTTACAGGTATTGGTGTTATGGCTAGGACTGTTAGGCGCACTGCTCGCAAGCCGTAGCCAAGAGCACGTTGCCATCGATGTTATCAGCCGCTTTGTTGGGCCTTTAGGTAAAAAAGTATGCGGTATTAGTGGCAGCCTTTTTGCAGCGGTTGTATGTTCCGTAGTGGCTTATTTTAGTATCGAATTTATACAAACCTCTATTGAATATAACGACATTGCCTTTGCTCAAGTACCTGCTTGGCCATTACAGCTGATCATTCCATTCACGTTTTCGTTGATGGCGGTACGCTTCTTTTTACATACCTTAGGCTTTATTCGCATTAAGAATTATCAGCCTAACCCTGCCCTAGCAGGAGATACACTCTAATGGCCATTATTGTCTCAGGATTATTTTTAATATTAGCCTTAATGGGCGCGCCACTGTTTGCAGTTATTGCAGCCAGCGCACTGTGGGGATTCTTTCAGCAAGACGTAAATCTACAAGTCGTTGCAATTGAAATTTATCGTCTGACCGAAATGCCGGTATTAACCGCCATCCCTCTGTTTACCTTTGCCGGATATTTATTGGGTGAAAGTAAAGCCCCTCAGCGTCTCGTTCGTATTACTGACGCCCTACTAGGTTGGATGCCAGGTGGCCTTGCCATTGTTGCACTGATTGCTTGCGCGTTATTTACCGCCTTCACGGGCGCTTCAGGTGTGACTATTGTTGCCTTAGGTGCTCTTCTTTATCCAGCGCTAAAAAAAGCGGGTTATAGTACCAACTTCAACCTCGGTTTAATCACCACATCCGGTAGCTTAGGCTTATTGTTTGCGCCTTCCCTACCACTGATTCTTTATGGAGTTGTGGCGCAACAATTAGCCCTAGATATTCCTGTAAGCATCGGTGATTTATTTTTAGCCGGAATCATTCCAGGTACCTTGATGCTAGTCGCGCTTTCGATCTACAGTGCGTTACAACCAAGAGATCCAGAGGCATTACAGAACAAAACAACGTTTGATGCCAAAGAAGCTTGGGCAGCGATTAAAGATACCGCATGGGAAGCACCACTCCCCTTCATCGTATTAGGTGGAATTTATGGTGGCTTTATTGCGGTATCCGAAGCAGCAGCCATTACAGCCTTTTATGTGCTATTAGTTTCGGTTGTCATTCGCAGAGAAATTAGCCTGCGTAAGTTGCCAATAGTAATGCGTGACTCAATGAAACTTGTGGGTGCCATCATGGTGATTCTTGCAGTCTCATTAGCATCAACAAACTATATGATTGACGCTGAAATACCGACCTCTATCTTTGACTTCATCAGTGAACACATCGATAGCCAGCTAACGTTTTTATTATTATTATTCTTCTTCCTGCTCGTACTCGGCATGATGCTCGATATATTCTCTGCCATTGTGATCATGGTGCCCATCATATTGCCAATCGCAATAGAGTTTGGCATTCACCCCGTACATTTAGGCATACTGTTTTTAGCAAATATGCAGCTGGGGTACTTTACCCCGCCGGTCGGCATGAACTTATTTATTGCCAGCTTCCGCTTCCAGCGCCCTGTGACGGAACTGTATCGTGCAACGATTCCTTTCTTCTTTATACTGCTAGCAACAGTATTATTAATTACCTACGTACCTTGGTTAAGCCTTGTCTTCATAGATTAGAGTTATCGACTAATAGCAGCCCTCAAAGACGCTATGTCAGTTTTTAGCAAGCTGACATAGCTTTACCTCGTACGTACCCATCTTTGCGCTCAACCCAGTATATTAAAGACATGTGATCGTGCCTATGGAAGGGCCATATTAACATCGTCTTGATGTCACCATTAGCCATTTGGCTAATGGATTTTTTCTTTTCTATCATTATCCGTTATCATCTACTTCCCATCATAAACGCCATGCCTTAAATCATGCCTAAAAGATCAATCTGTCCCGATTGCGAACGCCCCAAGAAAACCTGCTTATGTTCTGAAATAGTCCAACTCAGTTGCGACTACCAACTTGTTATTCTACAAGATCCAAAAGAAGCCAAACATGCTCTCTCTTCAGCACCTATTTTAGCCAAATCAATTACAGGCGCTCGACTCATTATTGGCGAAATATTTGATCCAGTTAATTTAATGGGAAAGAATTGGCAGTATGAAAGTCTATTAGTTTTTCCAAGTGATGATAGCCTAAGCAGTACAGAAGCGGCGCAATTAAAGTTCAAGTATGTAATTCTGTTAGATGGTACCTGGCGTAAAGTATCTCGTCTTTTGCACCTAAACCCTTGGCTTACAAAAATCCCTAGCATTGCTATAAAGGCTACGAATGCCAGTGAATATAAAATACGCAAGTCACCCAGAGAAGATGGACTATCAACAATAGAAGCTGCCGTCAGTGTTCTAAATGACTTGCAAGCAGAAAAGGATTTTTCTCCTATATTAACGGCATTTAGAAAAATGATAGCACTGCAAATTATGGCAATGGGTAGCGATACGTTCAAGTCGAACTATTAACAATATTTGTAATCGCATTTTGAGAATTCGTTCTTCACACTTTTGCATATTGAAAATGTAACCACTCTATTTTTGCAATTTGCAAAAGAACACATCAAAAATCTCCTTTAACACACCCCCCTCCCCTTAAATAATTGGTATAAAGACTGCAGTAACTTATTCAAACTACTGGAGGTTACTATGAAAATATTATTCTTTTCTTTTTTGACTTTATTACTTATATCATGCGGAAAACCCAAACCTGAAAATAATGATTTAGAAATCGACATTGAAAACCCTAGTGCTTTAAACATACCCGATGGTTTTGACTATAAAATGGATCGTGACATCCAATTTAACCTGCAAGTGCTTGATCATAACGGCACTCCTGGAAGATTCATTGGTATACGCATATACGAGCCTTCGAATCACGAGCTATCTAATAATGATACCGAAATTCCAGATATAGCAGACAGTGCAGCTCTTATATTTTCAGGTCAAACAAATAACATGGGCTACCTAGAAGAAACTGTTCGTATTCCTATGCATTTGGAAAGTGTACAAATACAAGCCTCACAACTAGGTATCAATAACCTAGTGACTCTCAATTTGAATAACGACGTTATTTTTCACGAATTTAAGTAGAGGAATACCCCATGAAAAATTTAATACGAAACATCGCTATATTAGTTTTATGTCTTCCATGGACAGCATCCCATGCTTGGACCTATGCTCTCGGTGACTACTCTTCAAATTATTCAGACAAGGGCATTCCTAATACAATGGATGCGGATATCGCAGTATCCTCCGAATTATTAAATAAAATATCGACAGCCCTCCCCGAAAGAAAAAACGTAACACTGACAAATCCAGATTATATTGCCAATGATGAAGGGGCGAATATAAGCATTAAAGAAACGGGAGAAGTGTTTGTTACGTTTCTACATGAAGGCGCTGGATATAAAAATGGATTTGGATATTTCACTTATACTGGCGCAGCACCAACTAGCCGTGATGATATCAATGAAGTGGTATTGCTACCCAATTCATCATTCTATAATAGTGGCGGTGATGTGAATGGCATGCGTGTAGGTGATACTCTCAGTTTAGGAACTCATAATGCAGGAACAAAAATTGGTTTTTTTGTAATAGCGAATGGCTTCCATTCAAACTACGGAATAAAACCTTGGCAAAGTGAGGACTGGATTTTCTATACAGTAAAAGATTTAAACAATGAAGTTGATAGTAATAACGAGAATCTAAATGCACATACCGTTATGCTGTACGATGATGAAAGCGGAAATATCGTATTAGGGTTAGAAGATATTCTACGAACAAATGCAGGTTGCGATCATGACTTCAATGATCTCATCTTCATGGTCAGTGCGACGCCCGGTAGCGCTATCGACAATTCAACGATAACCATTCTTCCTGAAAATCAAGATACTGATGGTGATGGCGTGCTGGACAGTAATGATGATTACCCAAATGATAGTGAAAGAGCCTTCGATGTTTTCTATCCAAGTGAAGACGGTCAAGGGACATTAGCCTATGAAGATAATTGGCCAACTGAAGGTGACTATGACCTTAACGACCTTGTCGTTAAATATCGCTACAAAGAAACCCGCAATAGCTTAGGTAGAATAAAATCACTCAATGTTATCTATACGCTAACCGCACGAGGTGCTTCAAGAGCCAATGGTTTTGCTTTGGCCCTTAACAATATCCAAAGTAGCACCGGCTATAATGCAACATTAGCCATTGATAACACAGTCGCTGAAGTACTTATAACAGACGAGAAAAGTAGTCATTTGAATTTTGTATTAGCTGGAAACACAGAAACATTAATGCCGACTCCTGAAGGCTGTCAGTTCTATAATACCGATATGGATTGCCCTGCTGCTCCAGAAGTAAAGCTTGAGTTTGACCTTATCTTTAGCAACGCTAAAACAAGAACTCAAATGGGCAATGCTCCTTATAACCCTTATATATTTTCTACCTTTGACCGTGGAAGAGAAGTTCATTTACCCAACCATAAACCCACTGCACGTGCAGACAGCAATCGTTTCGGCAGTGGTGATGATGACTCAAATTTATTTGATTTTAGCAAAACCTATGAAACTGCCGCTAACTTACCCTGGGCATTGAACATGCCCTACAGCTGGCTGCACCCAACCTCTGGCGATAATATCGTTGATGTATATGGAAACTACCGTAATTGGGCTGAAAGTGGAGGCTTGATTTCAACAGACTGGTATACCAACAATTATAATTCTAACCGAGTCTATATTGGTGAATAGCCAGAAAGCATAAATCACGTCAGGCATTATTCGGTCGTCTAAACGTTTAAATATGCCTGACACATCCCGAATGAAACCCTCCAGAAATCACATTTTTTGGAATATAGTAATAATAAATGATAGCCTGTGTCGATGAAGCAATCTGCACATGAAATATATAGAACTTACGATGAATATGGCCCTATTCAAGTTTTAGACGATGGCCATGCACGCTATCTTACCTTTGGTAATGATGACGAACAAAGCTGCCAATTAATTAATCAACCACACCTACTGCAACATGAATATACTAGAGCGATCCTGCTCTCATTATTATTAGTTGATCCGAAACACATAACAGTGATTGGTACTGGCGGCGGAAGCTTATTAACCACTTTTCACCACCTCGTTCCTGGCTGCCAACTAATTGGCATTGAATTACGCCGAGAAGTCGCACGGCTCGCTTTTAAATACTTCCAGCTGCCAAAACACCCTGATATTAAAATACATATAGAAGACGGTTTTGATTACTTGCAAAACAGCGAAGCAAAAACGGATATTATTGTTGCCGACATGTACTTGGCCGAAGGCATCGACCAACAACAACTTTCGACCCAGTTCATTGCTAATGCTCACGACAGACTCAATCATGGAGGCTGGCTAGTACTTAATTATTGGTTAGAGCATAAAATGGAAGATCATCTCGCTAATGCTTTGCATGATAACTTCGACCAAATTTACATGTGTGATACTGGAGGTGGTAATTGGGTTGTTTTTGCTGGAAAAGTTAATATTAATCAACCCTTAATAAAGGAAAATCTAATCAAACCCTTATCGAAAGCCGCAGGGTTTTCGTTTAATAAGTTCCTTAAAAGACTAGTAGTCCTGACCTAATGCTAATGCCTCTTACTTGTAAAAACCTTCAATTTTAAATTTACCGTCTATACTAAATTTAAAAGTAAATCATAGGCAATTTATCGTGTATTCATTAGGCATTAATTTTTTAAACAATCTTTCATTTACCCGTAAATTTCAGGTGATTTTATTAACCTTACTTTTACCAATACTTTATGCTTCGGTTGTTATTTATCAAGAAAACAGTCATAAGATTGACTTAATTGTGAATAAAATAGCTGGGCTTGAGTCTGTAAATACTTTAAAACCTTTAAGGGTATTAGCCGCAAAACACCGTGGGAGCTCTGCTCAATGGTTTTCTGGTAATAAAAATATTGGATCAACAATTAATTCGTTAGAAGATCAAATGGCAAGCGCTATCCAGCAGGCTAAAATTGGCTTAAACAATGATATATATTCTGAACTAAGCAGACAGAGCCTAGATAAATTACAACAAAATTGGAAAGGCCTACTTTTTCAGGAGATTAAATCACAGCCCGCTAAAGATAGCTTTAAGCGCCATACAGACTGGATTACTCAGGTTGGCATACTAATTAATCATATTGCTATCCAATCTGGACTCTCCTTAGATCTTGAATTATCAACCTACGAACTTATGAACATAACCGTTTTCAGTTTACCAAAGATTCAAGAGAGTCTAGGCCAATTAAGAGGTATTGGTGCAGGTGTCGCAACCAAGGGCAGTTTTGATGCAAGTTCTTTTGTTGCGGCAAGCACTTTAAGTAATACCATTAGAAATGATATGAGCATGATCGAATTAGAGTTCGATATTCTTAGTGAGCTATCATCTAAGTTTGTGCCTAAAGAGTTTCAACAAGCCAAAGAAAGCATACAAAAATTTCAACAAATAACTAAAAATAAATTATTAGATCCTGACTCACCTACTATTTCTGGTAATGATTATTTCTCCATGGGAACTGATACAATTGTGCAAGTGACAAACTTGCATAAAGCGCTAAATACTACTTACCAAGAAACGCTAGAAAAAGATAAAGCTGCAATGACGAGCTCTATGATTTTTTCTCTGGGCACTTTTGCAATCCTCTTCCTAATCGCCTGCTATTTATTTATGTGCCTGCGAATCACGGTTGCCCAGAACGTAGGGATGACCCAGCGCATGGCCGCTGACTTAGAAGCAGGTACGTTAAATCAAGAATACTATTCAAAAAGCAAAGATGAACTAGGTAGAACGATTAACGCATTAAAAAATTCATATTCAGAGTTAAGAAGTGTCGTCTCTAAAGTGCGTAGCCATTCAGGAACGCTGTCAGATTCATCCAATGTACTTCTGACCGTATCCGGCGAAGTTAATACCTTAGGAGAAGAGCAAAAAAATAGAGTCGCCATTATTTCGACTGCAGCCACAGAACTTGCAGCCACCGCACAAGAAGTCTCTTCTCATTGTGACAGTGCTTCTAATAAAATGCATGAATCACAGCAACAGGCTTCCTTAGGTTCCAAGCATTCTCACTCATCAGCACAAGTCATTCGAACGCTCGCGAGTAATGTCAGAAGTTCAGGAGAAGAAATCGAGCAACTCGCGAAACAAGCAGCTTCCATCAGCACGGTAATTGATGTTATTAAAGCCATCGCAGAGCAAACAAATTTATTAGCATTAAATGCAGCAATTGAAGCCGCCCGTGCGGGTGAACAAGGTCGAGGATTTGCCGTCGTTGCCGATGAAGTCCGTACCTTGGCAACTCGAACTCAAGATTCTACCGACGAAATTGAAAAAACAATTGCCAGCTTGCAGCAAGTTGCCGAGAGAGCGGTTAGCGCGATGACTACATCTTGTGAACAAGCAATAGAAAGTGAAGAAGAGGCCACCAAGACCGGAGAAGTATTGGGTGAAATAGAAAATTCAATCAACGAAGTCAGCAGCTTGATAGAACAAGTTGCTACTGCTGGTGTTCAGCAGGCAGCTGCAGCTAACGAAATTGCGCAGAATATTTTAGCCGTAGACAATGCGTCTTCAGACCTATTAAGTAAATCACAAAACATGTCTAGCATTGCCAGCGAAGTAGGTGAACATAGCAGCGAGCTTGATGGACAAATGCAAAAGTTCGAAGTCTAAAACCTTCATAACAAAAGTCTCAAACACAAGAGATAGTGCAACGCTAATTTAGCGGGCTATAGACCATTGTTAATGGTCTATAGATTGATCTAAATTGTTCTTGCACACCAAACGATTTTTCCGGCGATAGGATTTGCTTCTCTAGCAGAGGCTTCTATCGTCCAGTTTTCGTACTCTGAGTTGTCACTCACAACCAACAATTCGCCTTTATTATCACTTAAGCGCTTCGCCATTAAGCCATCTTCACTTTGTAATAAGTACAAACCTTCATGATTCACCGTTTTCTGTGACATATCCACCAGCACACGATCAGCATCCTGCAAGGTCGGTAACATGCTATCGCCGCTGATGGTGACAAATACCAACTGCTCACTTGAAACATTTAACTGACGAGATAAGAATGATTTATTAAACGCAAAATAATCTTCAATATCTTCTGCCACCACATCACTGCCCATACCCGCAGATGCTTGCACATCAAACATAGGCGCAAAGACCAACTCACTATTATTAGGGGTTCCCGCAACTTGTACCCCGTCACTCTGCTCACCGGTTAACAACCAGGTTAGATCGATTTTGTATTCTGCGTAGAGCGCTTCCAAATACGCCATAGAAGGCCGACTCATACCTCGACAAATTTTATAGATATGAGAAGCAGACTTGCCAGTGAGTTCAGCAAAGTGTTTTTTATTACCATTCGCCAGTTGATCAACAACCAACTGAAAGCGACGAGAAAAAGCAGTAGACATTTAATACCAAATATAAAACAAGAAAGTAATAAGAAAGAATCCGCGCAGTATACGCAGCTATGTTCAGTGAGCAATCAAAAACGATCAACGTCTATTATTGCGACCACCTGGGCGGTTACTTGCGCCCTTCTTACCATTAGCACTAGCACTGGATTTATTGCCTGTTTTAATGCCATAAGCACGGTCTTTCTGACGACCTTTCTGTGCACTGCGAGAATTCTTCTTATGCTTTGGCACTGGCTTGGTTAAATCAGGTTCATACCCTGGATACCAAGACTGTGGAACTCGATCATCGAGCACCGCTTCAATTTCTTCTAATAAGTACTCTTCACCCATACTCATTAAAGAAACGGCTAAACCCTCTAAGCCAGCACGACCTGTACGACCGATACGGTGGATATAATCTTCAGCGACATATGGCAATTCATAGTTAATAACATACTGTAATTGTTGAATATCCAAACCCCGTGCCGCGACATCGGTTGCGACCAAAGCACGCACCTTACCGGCTTTGAATTCTTCTAAGGCACGTTCGCGCGCACCTTGAGATTTATCCCCATGTATGGACTGGGTCTTGATGCCATCTTTGCACATCTCTTTCGCAAGGGCGTCTGCACCTTGTTTAGTACGCACAAAGATTAGTACTTGCTGCCAGTTCTTAGAACCGATCATGAACGACGTTAGCTCACGCTTTTTATCGTCATCGACCACATAGATCATCTGCTCGACTTTCGACGCCGTGGTATTACGCGCATCAACCTCGATCAACTCTGGCTCTTTAAGAATATTTTTGCTTAAAGTAAAAATTTCTTCATTGAACGTCGCTGAAAACAGCATCGTCTGTCGGTTATTCGGAACATGCTTTAAGATGCGCTGAATATCGATAATAAAGCCCATATCCAGCATACGATCAGCTTCATCAAATACTAGAAACTGTAATTGCGACAAGCTCACGGCTTTCTTCTGCATTAAGTCTAATAAGCGCCCAGGTGTTGCAACCAAAACATCAACGCCATCCGCTAGCGCATCAACTTGTGGGTTAATACTGACACCGCCATAAGCAAGGGCGCTACTTAAGCCCGTATCATCGCCGTATTTCACAAAGCTCTTATAAACTTGCAGAGCCAACTCACGAGTAGGAGCTAGCACCAATGCGCGCAGCGGCTGCACTTCATCCGAGGCTAATGGATTCTGTTCACGAATCGACAATAACTGGTGCAAAATAGGCAAAGCAAACGCCGCCGTTTTACCGGTACCGGTTTGCGCCCCTGCCATCACATCTTTCCCTGCTAACAGAGCAGGAATTGCTGACATCTGAATCGGTGTCGCAGTTTCATAACCAGCAGCTGTCAGCCCTGATAACAAACGAGCATCTAAATTTAAAGAAGAGAAAGACATAATTGAACCTACTATTGAGACGTTAATCAAAGCGCCTCTTGAAACTTGGGAAGCGGATCACCCAGAGATACAGGATTATTCGCTAGAAACAAAACCAGCGCTTAATGAAGCGCTGGATAAATATAAAACAGAACGTTTAGCGCTTACTATTTTTTGTATAATTTTGAACGCCCTTCAGGACGACGACGAAAACGTTTATAGTTCCACTGATATTGCTCAGGGCAGTCATTAATACACTCTTCTATACTCAAATTTAAAGCCGTCGCCGCAGCAACCTCATCCGTATTTCGAATGCCTTCCTGAGCAGGTTTTAATACCACCGCAAAATTACCATCATCTAAACGCTTAGCGTAACAACACAACAAATAAGCCGACGTATTATTCGCCAACTCACCAATCAATTTACCGGTTAATGCTGATTGACCAAAAAAAGGCGCAAATACACCACTCTTTTTCCCAGGCTCTTGATCAGGCAGAACAGCCACAACACCCTTATCAGCCAATAGCGAGAATAAAGACTCTACACCACTGCGATCAGCGGGAACTAAACCAACATCCACACGCTTTCGAGTACTAAATATAAAGTTATCCAAAGCAGGGATTTTCGCAGGCTTATACATCACCGTCATAAACAAATACTGACGGAAGAAGTGATTTAAAACCTCCCAATTGCCTAGGTGTGGCGCGATTAATATAATGCCGTTTTTATCTTCAAGGGCTTTCTCAAGATGTTCTAAACCCTCAACCTGAGTGATCAATTTTTGTACTTTATCAATAGGCCACATCCAAGACACGCCCATTTCAGCGAACGTTTTACCCAACGCAATCAAACTCTCTCGCGCTAACTGATCAACTTGGTCTTCACTGAGGTCTGGGTAACATAGGCGCAAATTAATCTTCGCGACTCGTGCATTATCGGTAAACCACATCAACTTACCCATGGCAGTGCCTAAAGCATGAGCCGCGGGTAATGGTAAAAATGAGACTAAACGAATGAGGCCAATGCCAAGATAAACAACGAGATTTTTCACAATGATTCCTAAGCGTTATTTTTATTACACAGTAAAGAGACTAATTATTGGCGATAGAATAGCATTTCATCGGCTAAATCTCGATAGCTAGCGCGATTCAATCATGGGCATTAATTAAGCGGAAAGGTGTACAGGCAAGGTAATAGTAAACATTGTCCCTATGCCGAGCTCACTAGAACAACTTACGTGTCCTTGTAAGGTTTCAGTCACTAGCTGCAGAATAATACTTGTGCCTAAACCACTGCCTCCCTGCCCCTCGCGTGTTGTGTAATACGCTTCAAAGACCTGCTTTAAACTTTCAGTCGTCATTCCTTTGCCATCATCACTGCAATTTATGTGAACGTTAGACCCATCTAATAGAGTACGAATTAAAATGTGCCCTTTTTGATCGTCATCATACGCATGAATAATGGCATTCATGATGATGTTCGTAATAACTTGTGAGAGGGCTCCGGGATAACTATCGATTAATACGTCATCACCTGCGACTTCAACAGTATGAAGTGTTTTACGAATTTCAGGACTTAAACTGTTAATCACTCTTGATAGATAATCATGCAAAGTAAATGATCTCAGTTTCTCACTCGAAACATCCACCGCAACCATTTTAAAATTATTAACCATCTCTGTAGAACGGTGCATATTCGCCATAATGAGGTCTAAAGTACCATCGATATCATCGATAAAAGTGCTCATACCCTCAGAGGATAACGTTTTATTGCTAAATGACTTTTTGACCTGATTATTTTTTTCAATGAAATACGACGTAGCGGTGACACATAAACCCATAGGGGTATTCAATTCATGAGCAATACCTGCAACGGCTCGCCCCAATGAAGCCATTTTTTCACTGGCGAACAACTGAGATTGCAATTCAGCTGCCTGCTCAAGAGACTCTTTAATTTGTTCGCTTTTATCTATTAGTGAGAGTTTCATACGCTTGATGGCCAAATGCGTATTAACTCTCGCTAATACCTCATTAGAGCTGTAAGGCTTAGTAATAAAATCTACCCCACCAGCCTCGAAACCCAGCACGATATTATCACTATCGTTCAAGCCACTAATGAATATGATTGGGATATCTTCGGTCTTAGGACTGTCCTTTAATTGCCTACACAAATCAAAACCATCAATACCAGGCATATTGACGTCTAATAAAATAAGATCAGGTAAACTTGCAGTAATTAATTGCAGAGCGGTATCAGCATTATAAGCTTGGCGGGCTTGGTAACCATCTAACAACAATATATCGACTAATAGTAATAGGCTTGTCTTCACATCATCAACGACTAGAATATCAATTTGGCTTTTATCTTCATCAATCATATTTGAACGATACCGAGTGAATGAATCGCTCTCTACTGTAGCGATTAACTAAGTATAGGAAGATAAACAAGCTTGTCACCTAGGAAGGTCTAATAAAACAAACAATCATCAATATTCTTAGCGATATAATTCATCGCTCTAAGAGCTTGGTTTCTTTGTCTCTAATTCATCAATCATTTCATTGGCTAATGCTAACCAATCTTCGATTAGCGCCATAGCGACGACCCGAGTGCCTGCATCTTCAACTGAATTTAACTGACTACGCTTTATTAACCCCTCCACAACCGCCCTCACCTGAAGCGAATCAATATCAACAAGAAAGCAATCAGTAATAACACTTTCCACATCCCCCTCAAGCTTAGGCAAGGGTGATAAAGAGGTGATATTACGAATCAACAAAGCAAGAGATGGATTTGCATTTCTGAGCAGGTCGTACGTCAGCTTAAGGCTGCCACGACTGAATACGTAGGGATCGCTATGGTTCATAGAATACACTTAATAAGTTCGATCAAATTCAATCACTGTCTTATTAAGTGTAGATAAAGCTAGCGCTTGCGCTAGTTAACCTTTTTTAAACAAGGAATGCGCTTAATCAAGGTAATAAACTTAGTCTCCCGCGACCAAACTCGGGACTTGGTAACCATCAGTTAAGGTTTTCATAAATGCTACAATAGCATCTACCTCACTATCATTAAGCTTTAGATCGCCTAGTTCTTCACGATTAATGTTATCGCTCACTTCCGCCTTAGACCAACGCTGCTGGGAAGCTGCTTTATTCGCTTCAACATCTCGCTGATTATAAAACTCCACCACTTCTTTTAAACTAGTAAAAGCACCATTGTGTAAATAAGGGCCGGTTTCAGCAATATTCCTAAGGCTTGGGACTTTAAACTTTCCTTTTTCTTCATGAGCATTATTGATATGTGGATTACTGGCCAAACCCAAATCGATATAGTCTTTTCCCTGGGTATTATACAAGGCATCCATCCCATAGAAGGCTAACTTTTTATTCGCAGGTTGGCCTAAATTATCGTAACTAAAGTCAGTAAATAATGGCCCAGCAGAGTGACTATCCTGCTGGCTAGGATGACACGCCGCGCAATTACCTTTATCTTCCGCTTCAAATAGTTCTAGCCCAATTTTTTCTTCCGCAGTTAGCTCTACTTTTCCTTGTAAATAGTAATCGTATTTAGAGTCAAAAGGTGCAAATTCAGGCCCCTGCTCATAAGCAACCAAAGCCGCAGTAATCGCGTTAAAAGCGGTCTCAATATCCTGCCAAATAGTAACCCCATAATATTGCTGAAATAGCTTGGCATAAGCCGATTGCTTAACCTTTTCGACAACACTACTCATAGTTGAATTACCCATTTCTAATGGGTTCAAAAAAGGACCTCCCGCTTGATCTTGCAGCGTTTTCGCTCGTCCATCATGAAAGAACCCCCCCATCCATAATTTCTCTTCGCCATTCCAGAACAGATCAGGATTAAATTTCACATAAGACAATGAAGGTGCATTACGATTACCAAAACGCTCTGGATTAGCACCTGGGCTAACTTCCTTCCCCGGATCAGCAAAGAAATTCTCAGATTGATGGCAGCTGGCGCAAGACTGGCCCACGGGAGAAGATAGGTTCATATCTTCAAACAACAGCTTGCCGAGCGCTTGCTGCAAAGCGCTGTTCTCTGCACTGGCAGAGCAAGAAAGTAATAGTACAAGTGAATAAACGGCCAAGCGAAAGTTCATGGATCAGGCTCAAACAATAGATTAAGGGCCAGTATATCCTGAGTTAAACAATTATTAAACTTAATGATAACCATTACCAATAATACTAATAACGATCAACCAAAATACCCTCCGGCAAATTGCTTGAATAGTTCGGCTGCCATACAACCTGATAATCAACACCACCCCAAACGATATCCGCTAAAACATCACAACTTAAACACATGCCCCACATGATTCGCCCTTGGTGAAAGTACAAGGCTGAAAACCCGGGTATATCGCTATCAACTAATAAGGTCTGCAATATACTTCCAGTCTCTTCATCCTGAATGATTAAAGCCTTGGCATATCCTCCAGTGTGTAATTTAGCGACAGCAATAGACCAAAGCTCATAACGACCATCTTGGTTAGCATCGATCGTCATGTGAAAATGCCCACCCGAATCAGCGACTTGCTGACATTGTTGGTCACTAAGAACTTTCCCTGAACAATCAATAACTTCGATAGCACTCAATTCTTCATGGAGCTCAGTTAGGCTCGTCCCAGACAACAAGGTGCGACTTGGCTCCAGTGAAAATTCAACCGTCCAGCTAGGGTCAAATAGTTCGGCTCGTGCGAAAGAAGCGCTGAATAGCAGGCTTATAAGCAAACATTTCAATGATAATTTGAATGGCATCATGTGAATCACCTTGAGTGCAATGAGTGGGTAGAACACCACTATCAACTAAGGCTGTGAGTAATTTGTGAGTATATAAAAAGACTCACGCTATACTGAAGAGTATCTGCATCGATATCGCCGAGAGCTGATATCAATGGAACACTACAAAACGATTAGAAAAGAGTAAGCACTATTAACGTTAACGACCTACTTTGCTTTATTGTAATGACTTGCTTTGCGTCTATTGCTCTCGCAGAGAATGCCCCTACGATACAAATTCGTACCATATCCGTTGCGCCTTATGGCATAGAAGCTGAAAACAGGAATAGTGGTATTTACTATGATTTGGCTAATGCCCTAGCAGATCACCTTGTTTCTCGAAAGAACATAAAAGTGAGCCACAAAATTTATCCTTATGCGCGCATCATTCACGAGCTAAAAAATGGCAAAACCGACCTCAGCATTCTTTTTAAGTACGAAGAATTAGAACAGCATGTGCATTATATCGCTGCATTACCCGAGCTTAAAAATGTCGTTATGGGTTTAAATGGCCAAGCATTCAATTCAGTGGCGGATCTAGAGGGGAAAACCATTGCCTATTTACGAGGAGCCACCTTTAGCGAAGAGATTGATAACAACCCAAAGATAATAAAAATCACCACCAATAATTTTCGGCAAGGGATCGACATGCTAATGGCAGAAAGAGTTGATGCCATTATCGGCCCCATCGATCCCATTTTATCGGCAGCACAAAAACTTAAAATCGATAAAGATCTATTTGGCCCCGCGCTAATTGTTTCCACCAAAACCCCTTGGTTGCAAATATCAAATCTAAGTAAGCTTCGGTATTCCATAGATGACATCAAAAAATATTTCAATGAAATATTAGCAGCCGGAAAATTAAACTCATTGCGAGAAAAATATTTAACATATGAAGACAACTTCAATAAAACAAACTGAATCTAGCAATAAAATGTAGATTCAATCTTATTTTATTAATCCTATTGTTATATCAATAACTTAAAGACCTAGCTGCTTATGTAAACACGTCAATAATTGATCTGTTTGCTCCCAGCTTAAACACGGATCAGTAATCGACAATCCATATTCTAGCCCTGCGTTATTTGGCCCTTTCATCCCCTGATTACCCGCCTGAATGAAGCTCTCTAACATGATCCCAGTAATAGCCTTATTACCTGCTTCTCGTTGCTCAACAACCTGAGTCGCGATATCCATCTGACGCTCATGCTGTTTCTGTGCATTCGCATGACTGCAATCAACAATCACCTTGGCGTGAATATCATTCTTCACTTTCGCCTTATTCAGCTGCATTAACGTTTCTTCAATACTGTCAGCATCATAGTTCGTTAAGTTTCGGCCGCCGCGTAAAACAACATGAGTATCAGGATTTCCAGGCGTATCCAACATGGCAATATTGCCATCTACATCCATACCCAAGCAATGATGACTGCGGCTGGCTGAAACCATCGCATTGATCGCCGTATCCACCGAACCGTCGGTACCGTTTTTAATCCCTACGGGCATTGAAAGATGACTGATCATTTCACGATGAATTTGTGACTCCGCAGTACGCGCACCAATCGCAGTCCAACTGATTAAATCTTCCAAGTACATCATCGTCATTGGGTTCAACGCTTCAGTTGCTAATGGCAAGCCCATTTCCACCAGCTGCAATAACAACGTACGAGAAACGTTTAACCCTTTATTGATATCACCCGCACCATCATGCGTAGATTCACGGTCAGGATCATAAGCAAGACCTTTCCAGCCTGTGGTCGTACGAGGTTTTTCGACGTACGCACGCATCACAATCAACAAACGATCAGAGAGCTTTTCATTTAGCGCAACCAAACGACGACCATAATCCAACGCCGCTTCAGGATCATGCAAAGAACACGGCCCAGTAATCACCAACAAGCGATCATCTTCTCCCGCTAACAATTTACGAATCTGCTGACGCTGCTGATCAACCTGCAATTGCAGCTCATCTGATAGCGGCAAAGTCTGTTTAAGCTCGCGTGGGCTCGGCAAGGGCCTAATACCCACTAACGGTGTCTGCGCCGATACGGTCTGTTTTTCAATCGTACTGTTTGCGCTATGGGTTGTGGTCTTGCTGCTCATATTCAACTCCTAAAATTATTTTCCACATTCCCCAATGCGTCATCACTATGATGTAATTACTATAAATTAATGGCAAAAAAAAACCCCGACCAGCTAACAGCTAATCGGGGTTCATTAGCAGTCGGCTGATTAGCCGGACTGCTTATTGAATTCTATAAAACGAATATCAAGTGCAACCCGACTTGAAGCTAAAATAACTCCAGGAAAATTCGGTAAAGCACCAATACTGTTTAGACATGCACACAGAGTCACCACTGCAAGAAGCAGAGCGAGTAAGGTATGTCAGTTGCGTAACAGCATTTAAAATATTCATACATTCATCATAACCAAGTAATGTCAGATTGCAAAGGTTGTAATGTAACCGGCATACCTGCCTAAGTAGTCAGCTTTTAACCCTTCAACATTTCATCTATACTCAACCATACATTGCTACAACACACCTCAATCTCACATAAAATTCATCACTACAGCGCTAGAGAAACTCAATGACTTACCCACGCGACATGTTGGGCTACGGCCAACACAGCCTAGACCCTCAATGGCCTAACAACGCCAAAGTAGCCCTACAGTTTGTGATCAACTACGAAGAAGGCGGTGAGAACTGCATCCTTCATGGCGACAAGTCATCAGAAGCGTTCCTGTCAGAGATCGTCGGGGCGCCTGCGCTTGAAGGCGTGCGTAACATGAACATGGAGTCTATCTACGAATACGGCGCCCGCGCTGGCTTCTGGCGCCTACATCGCATGTTCACCGAACGTGATATGCCGGTAACCGTTTATGGCGTAGCGACTGCGTTACAGCGCAACCCAGAGATTGTAGCGGCAATGAACAAAGCCGATTGGGAAATCGCCTCCCATGGCCTCAAGTGGATCGATTATCAATATGTGGATAAAGAAGTTGAGCGTGAACACATGGCCGAAGCCATTCGCATTCATACCGAAGTCACAGGTAAACGACCACAAGGCTGGTATACCGGCCGCATGAGCCCCAATACTCGCGACCTAGTCGCTGAAGCCGGTGGTTTTGCTTACGATGCGGATTCGTACGCCGATGATCTACCCTACTGGAACTACGACTACGAACAGCCACATCTTGTTGTGCCTTATACGCTTGATAGCAACGACATGCGCTTTGCGACTAACCAAGGCTTTAACTGTGGCGACCAGTTCTTTAGCTACCTAAAAGATTCGTTTGATGTGTTATACGCAGAAGGTACAGGGACTGAAAAGAACCCTGCGGCGCCTAAAATGTTGAGCATTGGTTTGCACTGCCGCTTAGTTGGCCGTCCGGGTCGAGCGGCAGCATTAGCGCGCTTCTTAGACTATGTGCAAAGCCACGAGGATGTGTGGGTAACCCGTCGCATCGACATCGCCGATCACTGGCGTGCAACGCACCCGCCAAAAGACAAAGCTTAATATGCCGATCTCCATCAGGCCTCACACGTCGAGGCCTGACTTCACCTTCATCCTTCTGCTTCTTACTGCTTTAATATCAGAAAAACACAGTTAAATCTGAACAACTGCTACACTAATTTGAGAGGTATCCAATGAGATGTGGCGACTATTAATACTACTATTGTTTGTTTACAAACCTGCATTGGCACGCGAAGTCATAATTAGCCCTGAAGCTAGTACTGTAAAGATAACGACGCAAGCAGGAGTGGCAATCGACACATCATCGAATCTTGCTATCGAACAACTCCAACCAACCCAGTTTGAATACCATCATACGAATATTGACTTTGGTCGAACGGACAATACCGTTTGGATCAGACTTAACATAAAGAACCTGCTAGAAAATCCAAATCTTATTATTCATATTAATAACCCAACGCTAGATAAAATCTCACTCTTTCAGAGATCTCAAGGTGAATGGTTAGAAACCGAACTCGGCGACCTAAAAGAGTTTCACCAACGTATAATAAATCTGCCGACCTTCGCTATTCCAATTTTAATTGGACAAAATTCTTCTAAGATAGTCTATCTACGAATACAAAGCATCGATACATTAAGCATTCCGATTACAATTTTTAGTCAAAATGATTTTAGTAACTTCCTATATTCACACTATATATCTTTCGGTATGCTCTACGGCATCCCTACGGGCTTACTGCTCTATAACCTATTAATATTTATTTCAGTGAGAAAGCGTACTCTTCTTTTATATTGTTTAGTCATTATCTCCAACACATTCGTTTCATTAAGCTGGGACGGAATCACCTATTCATTTTTTCCAGAATCTTCATATTTTCAGCAGCGCAGTATTCCCTTAGCCATGTGCCTATCAATCATATGCCTCATTTTATTTGCTAAAAGCTTTCTACGAACAAAATTCAATACGCCTAAAATAAACACTTACTTAAACAGTATTGCCTTTATTGCCTTACTACTTTTATTACTCGTTTTTTCGCCCAATACGAATCTATTTTATGTCCCCATCGTTATTCTAGCAATATTAATGATACCGGGATTAGTCGCCGCAGGAATCGTACGAATATCTCAACAATACACCCCAGCAAAAATCTATTTACTTGCAACAGGAACATTTCTTTTAGCCGTTGCGTTATGCGCACTAAGTGTTTTAAACATACTGCCGTTCCAAGAAGAAATTACTTATATCTATAAAATAGGCGTTGTATCTGAACTAATTCTTTTATCTTTAGGTATTGCTGCAAAAATGAAAGCGTTAAAAATTTCAGAGCAAGCAGCAATAGAGGTTATCAGAACCATCGAGCAAGATAAGCTTAAAAATGAAAACATAGCATTATCAAAAGCAAATCATCTAAAGGACACATTCCTAAGCACCATCAGCCATGAACTTAGAACACCCATGAATGGCGTAAAAGGTGCTTTGCAATTATTAGATGGAGAAGATAATGAAGCTCAAAGAAAGCAGCTTATTCATACGATAAGCCATTCATCGGACACCATGATAAACCTCATCGAAAGATTACTCCTATTTACCGAACTAAAAGCGGGGCGAGTCAAAAACAACGCTTGCTCTTTTTCTATTCGAGAGTTAATTCAAGACGAAATTAAACATTGGCGCGAGCGGTGCAAAGAGAAAGAAATTTTACTCGCGTCTAATATAAGTATTGAAAAAGATATTCAAGCAGACCAACACAAAATAAAGCTGATCTTATCTGAAATAGTCGATAATGCGATAAAGTTTAGCAATAGTGGAGAAATCTTAATTTCTGTCGATATCACAAAGGCAGGATCGTTGAGCATTTCAGTACATGACCAAGGCATAGGAATTCCAGAAGCGCTCAGCACAGAACTTACAGACGACTTTCGTCAAGAAAACGAAGCCTTCAACCGAGAATATGAAGGCTTAGGCTTAGGACTATCAATCACATCCGAACTGGTCAAGTTAATAGGCGGACAACTACACATAAAAACTCAGCAAGGATTCTCTACATCCATTCTCATTGAAATACCTTTTAGCAGGGCTAAAGCATCAACACTAAATAGAGCTGATACAAAACCTTGCCATGTGTCTCACCCATTACATGTACTAATCATAGAAGACAATAAAACGAACCAGATGATATTAGAAAAAACACTTAATAAACTAGGACACAAGACGGCCATAGCTAAAGATGGTAATGAGGGATTTAACATGACTAAGAGCCTACCCTTTGATCTAATATTAATGGACTGCCAAATGCCGAAAATTGATGGATATGAATGTACACAGTTAATTAGGAATAATGATAACTTTAACAGTGATACTCTCATAATCGCTATCACAGCTAATGCGTCTGAAACTGATAAAGAGCATTGCCTAGAAGTAGGAATGAACGACTATAGAAAGAAGCCTATTAAATCCGATACAATTAAAGAAATTTTGAATAAGTACTTTATTATTGAAACTCGCCCTTAATACTACTAATACTCTCCGCTATTACTGCTTATGCTTGAACGCCCACAAGCGCCCGTCAATCGCTATCAAACCTAGCATAATAAAAAACATACCGATTACATGAACATATTCAAGCGTCTCTTCCAAAACAAAAATACCTAAGACTACTGCAGATACAGGGATCAAAAAAGTAACCAATAATAAGTTGGTTGCCCCTGCCGAAGCCAATATATGAAAATACAATGTATACGCAATCGCAGTCGACAAAATTGCTAGCCCTAATACGGCTATCCAAGCCAGCATTGAGACCGATGATAAAGCCATCGTTTGATCTGAAAGATACAGCAGTGGCATTAAGAATATTGAAGAGGCTGTAACCTGACCTGCTGCTGCAACCGTAGGATGCAAACTCATAGCTTTAAAACGACGTCCATAGACCCCTGCAAAGGCATACGATAAAGCAGCAGAAAGAACTGCGGCTTGAGCAATAATATTAGATCCTAAACCTTCCAGCGCAGAGGGCCCTATCATTATTACCGCCCCTAAGAAACCCATACCGACTCCGACGAGTTTAAGCTTGGAAGGCCTTTCATCTGTCAACAATAGCCCAGCAACCACCACAGTAAATAAGGGTGTTGTCGCATTCAATATCGAAGCAAGCCCCGAGGCAACATGTACTTGTCCCCAAACAATCAAGATGAATGGAATCACATTATTTAAAATGCCCATAACAGCAAACGCTTTCCACACCTCCATTTTTTTGGGTATAGCAATTCCCCTAATTAAAATAACCCCCCATAAAGCCAAAGAGGCCAAGCCCACTCTCAAAAAAACGATTACCAAAGGTGCTAGCTCAGAAATAACAACTTCAACAAAAAAGAAAGACCCACCCCACAATAGCGATAATAGAAGCAGCATTAGCCATTGTTTAGTATTCATCTGCTGACTGATAATTTTATTCATCCATACCCCTTATTTATTCATTTGTCTAAACGTCAGATTAATTCTCGGACAACTTACTTTTTTCGTTGTCGGAACGTTGTGTAACCAATGACTCTGGGTTTCACCCTTCATCTCGATTAAGTCCCCAGCATCCAATTCAAATACCAGCCGCTCTTTTGTCATTTTATGTTTCATTGCAAACTTGCGCTTTGCACCAAGACTCAAAGATACAATAGAACCACCTCTTTGCAGTTCCCGCTCATCATCGCTGTGCCAAGCCATGCCTTCTGCGCCTGTTGGATAAAGGTTTAACAAACAAGAGTTATACGTTTGTAGAGTCTTAGCTTCAACTATCTCTTTAAGGGCTAATAAATGAGGCGTCCACAACAACGCTGTGCGATGAATTTTTGAATATGTATATTGATAAGGCTTATCCGCATACCATGCGACCTTTCTTTTAGTCACAATATGCTTGCCAAAAATAATCGCTTCATCATTTTTCCAAGCGATTTCCTTTAATAACATTTCATAATGTTGGAAAGCATCTGGCTGACTGAATATCTTGCCCCAATAATGAACATCGCCATCGTAAGGTAATTGGTTTACTTTAGGGTCTATCAAGTTTTGAAACAGTGGCATAAGGTATTCCAAGCAGAAATTATTAGAGAAAACGTAGCTAATTACTCAGTAGCTTTAGCGGCTTCCCAAGCAATAATCGCTTTCTTACGAATAGGATTCCAGCGATAACCCCCCGTCTTACCCGACGACTGAATAATACGGTGGCAAGGAATGAGATAAGCAATTGGATTACTGCCAATAGCCGTTCCTACAGCTCTTGATGCCGTTGGTTGATCTATACACTTAGCAACTTCACCATACGTCACCAACCCACCTTGAGGTATACTTAATAATGCCTGCCAAACTTTCAATTGAAAATCAGTGCCTTTTAAATGCAACTTCATTTTATTCAAACGGTGCTCACTTAATGCTTCCCAATCATGCTGAAAAATGAACAAGCAATCTTGTTGGATTTTATTTACTTGCTGTTGATACGTGGCATTAGGAAACTGTTTTTTTAGTTGCTCTAAAGCGTCCGCATTATGACTACTTTCTACGAAGGCCAAATAGCAAATACCTTTATGAGTAGAAGCAATAATTACATGTCCGAAAGGAGTGTCAAAAAAACTATAACTAATGGCTAAACCTTCTCCGCCATTTTTATACTCCCCTGGGGTCATCCCTTCTATTTTCACAAATAAATCATGCAGCCGTCCAGTACCCGAAAGTCCTGAATTTTCGGCCACATTCAACAAACTGTTTTTATCAGTAGAGAGCTGGCTTTTAGCATAACTTACGGTTAGAAATTGTAGATATTTTTTCGGGCTAATACCGACCCATTCGTTGAATAAACGCTGAAAATGAAAAGGACTTATGTGCAGCTGTTCAGCAACCTGATCTAAGCTGGGCTGTTCTTTGAAGTGCTCATCTAAATACTCAATGGCTTTTGCTATTTTATCGAACTGCAGACTTGTATCGCTCATGGTACTGACTCAAACCGGTATAAAGCTCAGTTTATGCTTTGGTCTTATTTAAACAACCCGTTTCTTGCGCTTTTAAATAATCAACAACCTTCACTTGAAATGAAGCATCAGAATAGAATTGTTTTACCAAATTTAAAGAAGAGATTCCGGTACCCGTCGCGGTAACAAAAGCATAAACCTGCGACAACCATTCGAAGATATTCCACATTTTCATATTATTATTGTCTAACGCGAGCATCTCGTTCGCACACGTTTTGACATTACACTGTTCAAACCTCAGCATCAGATCGACTTAGACACCGTCCTCTGGGTTCATCGCCCTCATGCAGCACAACATCAGAATGCAAAAATTCAGCAGCCTCAGCGGAACCCTGCACTTTCGTCGCACTGCGTTCCAACATCTCAGCTTCAAACTCCGTTAGCACACTCTGCCTCACCCCCGCCTCACGCCACTGAGAGAACGATCCACAGTCTTTTGTAATTCCCCTAGCCAGCGCCAACGCATCCAATAACGCTTGATTCGCGCCCTGACCTTTAAACGGACTCATCGGATGAGCCGCATCGCCGATCAAGGTAACTCGATTACCTTGCTGCAATAACTCAGGCTCAAGAATCGCGCGATCATAGGCCGGATAACCCGATACCTGAGCGGCCGCCGTCGCGGCTAAAACTTGAGGAATAGGCTCGTGCCACTGACAACGTCGACACGCCTCATCCTTAAGCGCTTGAGCACCCTTCGCACTCAAGGCTTTCGCCTCTTCTTCAGGCATTGGAAAACTCAGCTGCCACATCACCGAGCCCGACGCATACGGCATCATGTACATGCGTTCATGGCCATTGGCGGTTTGAAATACCGTCGCACCATCCAACAAGGTGGCTGATAAAGGGCCCAATAAAGTCTGATCAATATCAGCCAAAGGACAAATCCCCAAAATCACAATACAGCCGAGGTAACGTAATGGCGAAGCTTCTTCACCCAACAACAATCTGCGCACCGTGCTTCGAATACCATCAGCGCCAACCACGATATCGGCACGAGCCTGCTTCAACTCGCCTTTCTCCTCTCCTTCCACCTGAAAGCTCAGCTCAACACCGTCACTTTTACTTTCGCACTCTTTAAAATCGACCAGCTGATGTCCCCATTGCACCGCATCATGCCCACCCAGCTGTTCAAGCAGCGCCAAACGCAATGACTGCCGCGCAATGTGTATATTCGTACGCTTAGGGGCTGTTTTAGTAGCTGCTGGCACCCACTTCCTTATTCCCCACTCTCCAATCTGCTTACCTTCAGTCGTATGCACAACATGCCGGGTAGAGACCAAACCATGCTCTAAAGAAAGAATCCCCAAGCCTTCAATCGCCCGACTCGCTTGCTGCAAAGTAAGACCATAACCCTGAGAACGAACATCAAAGCTGCTATCACGCTCATACAGAGTAAAAGGAATACCACGATGCAAACACGCGACCGCAAGCGCAACTCCACCGATGCCTCCGCCGATAATCGCAACGTGTGGATAGTCTGTTGGAGAAGGTGTTGGAGAAGGTGTTTGAGTAGCAGCACCCACCAAGCCAAGCCCTCTACAGTTCGCACAGGGTTCAAGATGTCCTTTAGGACGGACAGGTGCGACACCTTCGCCATTCGATTTTTCAAATTGCTCTAGCTCACGCAGATAGCGAAGCTTCACCTTTTTACGCAGGCCCTTACTTTTTTTACCACGGCCCTGGCATGCCAAACACATCGTCCAGCGATCATCTTCTTTCTTCAACGTTCTCACCCACCCAATATTTAACCAGCGATGCTAATTAACCCATGCTATAGTCAAAATTTGGACCTATAAATGGCAATTTCCGAGCACCCCTCAAAGCTGAGTTTACCGCAGACGAACCCCGGAGTCGCCACGGTGCTTGAATACTTGATCATTAAATTCCCCTACATCGATGCACAAGTTTGGCATCAACGAATGGCCGATGGCAAAGTCCACTGGCACGACGGCACACTCATTACAGCGCTATCACCCTTTAAACCACAGCAGCGGGTCTATTATTATCGTGAAGTTGAAAATGAGCCTGTCATCCCCTTTCAAGAAACCATACTCTTTCAAGACCCACATATTTTAGTTGCCTACAAACCTCACTTTCTACCAGTCACCCCCGGTGGCATTTATGTGAATGAATGTTTGCAAAATCGCTTACGAAAAAGCACAGGGTTAGAAGCCTTACAAACGGTTCATCGCCTAGACAGAGTAACCGCGGGCCTAGTCATGTTTTCGGTAAACCCCGATTCGCGCCACCACTATCATGATTTATTTAAAACACGACAAATACAAAAAACCTATCAAGCCATTGCTAACATCAATGAAGATGACAACCTAGTAGGAAAAGAGTGGCGCGTTAAAAATAGGATCACACAGTCTGACCCTAAATTTCTGATGCAAATAAGCGAAGGCGAAGCCAATAGCCACTCAATCATTCGATGTCTAGAGCAGACAAATAAAAAAGCATTATTTGAATTAAGTCCTATCACAGGCAAAACACATCAACTGCGCCTGCACATGAAAGCACTGGGATGGCCCATATTGAATGACAAATACTACCCCCAGCTACAATCGCAATCAGCTGATAACTACTCAGCACCCTTGCAGTTACTGGCGAAAGAACTGAAGTTTATAGACCCTGTGACACATCAGCCAAGGAGCTTCACTTACGATGGACACTTATCATTGGCATAAAGTCTCAAACCAACTGCACAGAGACGTCTATATTATTAAGAGTGCTGAAATAAAATGAGAACGAATGTAATGATTGGGTGCAAAAATCTTTTTAGCGGAGCCAAGCTTGCCATATTGCCTTTACTACTCATAGCCGAGCTTGTTTTGGCTGCGACACCCGAGAGGACCATTGTTCTTGGCGTGACTGCACCTGCCTTGAAAAGCCCACAAGTACAATTTGCCAAAAGAATCTTTAACGACATATTTGAAAACCTAAATTATGCATTGAAGATAGAAGTATTACCTTCTATTCGTCTAGCAAAACAAACCCAAACCGGTGCCATAGACGGTGAACTCATTCGCATGTCTAACTACGGAAGTACTCATCCGTACTTAACCAGAGTAGACGAACCCATTTTTGAATTTGTCGTCGCTATTTATAGTAATGACGCACAGTTGAACTTAACTAGTTGGCAGGATCTTAAAGGCTTAAAAGTTGGTTACAGGCGAGGCGTAAAAGTCGTTGAAAACGAGTTACTCAAGATTTTCAAAGAAAGTGACCTAGTCCAATTCACTGATGTTCCTTATGCGATAAAAAAGTTATCGACGAACAGAATAGACGCTTATGTTGGGGTTGAATCCCTCACCGATGAAATTTTAATGAGACAGCCTGAAGAAACAGTTTCTAATATATTCAAAGTATTAAAGCTAAAGAAAGAAAGTGCACACCTTTTTTTAGGAAAAAATGCCTCCTTTCTAGCCCCGAAGGTTTCTATAGCGCTTAAAGAAATGAAGCTTTCTGGTAGATATGACGAGATTAAAAAACAGGAAAAGACGCCGCAATAAAGTAGGCGTCTACTTTATTGGGTAAGCTCTCTCCCAGTCCCGAAGGGACGATCACGAATGCCTTGTATGGATAATAAACCCTGTTTTAGGGTAATGTGAGACCCAAGCTTTAGCAGCAACTAAAGCTTTCTTATACAGTAGCTCGCCGAATGCCTGGTTCCTCTATTGAGAGGCCGATAACAAGTAAGAGCGCTGTATAGGACTCCAAGCACTAAACTCGGATAGTCAACTGGGCCTCGAGCCCGAATAGCAAGGCAGAGTCAGCTTATTATGAATAGCATAAATAATCAAAATGAAATTAATGTCGGTGTTGATACAGGCAAAACTCAATTAGACATTTACATCAGGCCGTTAGACATTTACTTCACCGTTACTAACGATGAAAGCGGCATCAAACAAGCCATTAAAGAATTAAAAAAGTACACTATTACTCGAGTTGTCATTGAAGCAACCGGGCGTCTCGAGCAACCATTCATTATGGCATGCGCTGAAGCTAAAATTCCTTTTGTTGTATCCAACCCTGTTAACATAAAACGCTTTGCAGGTGCCATAGGCCAGAAGGCTAAAACTGACAAGCTTGATGCCAAACTTATTGCCCACTTTGGTGAGGTAATAAAACCATCGCTATCGACTTTAAAACCAGAGCAGATGCGATTAATGAGTGATTTATTGTCGCGAAGACGCCAGCTCATGAGCATGCAGACGATGGAAAAGAATAGATCTCAGATAATGCCTAAAACAGTTTCATCACTCATAAAACCAATATTGACGGCTCTAAAAAATCAGATTGAAAAAGTGGATAATAAACTTCAAAAATTCATTACTGAGTGTGACGAATATAAGATTAAAAATGACATTATTCAAAGCGTGCCAGGGGTTGGTAAGATTGTCGCCTTTAATTTGCTTAGTGATATGCCAGAACTCGGTTATGTTAATAACAAAGAAGCGGCCTCTTTGATCGGCGTAGCTCCATTTAATCGAGAAAGTGGTGCCTATCAAGGTAAACGAATAATTCGTGGTGGGCGATCTAAAATAAGAACAGCAATGTACATGGCTATGATGTCAGCCATCCAATGCAATCCGAAATTTAAAGAGATCTACCACCGAATGGTAGCGGCAGGAAAACCAAAGAAAGTAGCCATCATTGCGTGCATAAGAAAGCTTGTAGTCATTATCAATTCGATGGTGCGAGATGGTGTCATGTGGGATTCTAAAATGATTTAAATTTAAGAATTGACACCATAGTCACTTGTTATGATTGTAATTTTAGCCACTTGTATCCACTTGCTTTATTGTCGAAGGACTGAATGTTTTGTGATTTTTGAGCTGGAACTCTTGAAATAAACACGTTTAATAATGCGGCTGAATCAATAACCACAGCTTTTGCTACTAAATTTTTATCTTCTAGCCAAATATTGAATTTATTATTTTCCTCAAGTGCGTCTGGTGTTGCTCCTTCGGCATCTAAAAAATCAATCAACATTTTAAATTTTATTAATTGTAAGCTTTCAATAATGGAAGTCAGTTTCTTATGGTATGAAATGATACCTTCTAAATTAAAACTACCATCAATTTTAACAGAAATAACATTATCACATAATGAAATGGTGCTAATTCCATGCTCTAAATTCATTGCAACCTCCAAAATCATAACGCCTGCATTTGCGGCGGTTTTGTAGCGAGGCACGAGCGGAAAAAC
>Ga0105353_1000328_pt1 | contig 28686 bp, 31 predicted proteins | sample EN1Hudsemesocosm_2_FD_83657 | JGI IMG/M metagenome (GOLD analysis project Ga0105353, IMG submission 83657) | Methane-oxidizing microbial communities from mesocosms in the Hudson Canyon - EN10B Hudson Canyon | ecosystem: Environmental > Aquatic > Marine > Cold seeps | place: Hudson Canyon...
AAAAAGAACCTTGTAATGGAGGGGGCTAAATGCGTTTAAGTCTTCAGCAAATCGACATCATAAAAAATCAAATAGAATCTGTATTAGGGTCAGCCAAAAAAATCATATTATTTGGTTCAAGAGTCAACGATGAAGAAAAAGGTGGTGATATAGACCTTTATATTGAAACGGACCATGTGCAAGATAATCGAGCGTCAACTGCGAGTCGTATTGCAGCAAGTATACAAATCAGTCTTGGTGATAGAAAGATAGATGTATTGCTGGTTGATCCAAGCACAATGATTCAACCTGTTCATATCAAAGCACAACAAGAAGGTATTGTGTTATGACTAGCGCTAATGTCGAGCGTTTACGTATTTTTTAAAATACAGAACTAAAAGACTTAATTAGAGAGAAAAATATGGAAACGGATTTCCTAACGCAAAAAGTAATTGGCTGTGCAATCGAAGTGCATAAACAGCTTGGGCCAGGGCTACTGGAGTCAAGCTACGAAAGCTGCTTAATGTATGAGCTGCATAAGGCAGGGCTTGCAGCCAAAAGACAGGTGTCATTGCCGGTCAACTATAAAGGCGTGAAAGTTGAGGCGGGATATAGGCTTGATATATTACTGCCTGACCAATTAATTATTGAACTGAAGTCGGTAGACAAGCTTGCGCCCATTCATACGGCGCAAATAATAACCTACCTAAAGCTAAGTAAAATTAATACTGGTTTGCTAATTAATTTTAATGTAGAAAAACTGACCAATGGGCTGAAACGGATCAGTGTATAAGTCAAAATCCAAGAAATCCACCACCGAGAAAGACGAGGCGCTGCGCGCTACACCGAGAAGTGACTTTGAAGCCCGCTTCGCGGAAAAATGACCAAAACGGTGTTTGATTAAGTAAAATACTTACAGCTAGTGCTAAGTAAGTATTTAAAGTGTCAAACAGGTCTTAATCTTTCACGAAGCATATCTATTATCCATTGTTAAAGGTTCTAATCACTTCTCTGTGTAGCGCGCAGCGCCTCGTATTTCTCGGTGGTAGAATGGTTTTGTCATGAGGTTTTGTCTTGAGATTAAAGTCTCATCGCGGAAAAAAGACACCATATCCAGTCTAAAAACATCTAGCCACTAAAAACTATAAATGTTAAGTTACGAACCCTAAAATTACACCGTCCTGATTAAAGAAAAAGTAAAATGACAAAAGGAAATCTTGACTTGCCTTTGCATCGTAAATTGGCGTACCGTATATTCACTATACTTCTCACTATTAGTAGCTTTTCAGCGCTAGCCCTACAGCCAACACCGCAGCAGCTAGAGCAATTTAAACGCTTGTCACCTGCAGAGCAGTCCAGTTTAGCTAAGCAGTTGGGTATCACCATACCACAAGGTGCAGCAAGCCAAACGCCAGCAGTAGTGCAAGAAACTACGGTACAACCCCGGTTGATATCATTCCCTGAAGCAGCAAATGAAATTGAAGCTAAGGGAGCCGAAACAGAAGAGAAACTAACCCCTTTCGGTTACGACCTCTTCGCAGGCAGCCCAACTTCCTTCACGCCTATTAATGATATTCCCGTATCATCTGACTATGTGCTCGGCCCAGGCGACTCCATAAAGGTCAATCTATATGGTAAAGAAAGTCAATCCTATGAGCTAGTAATTGATCAAGAAGGCGCAGCCTATCTGCCAGACTTAGGCCCAGTTTCCCTAGCCGGTCAAACCTTCTCAGAAGCAAAGCAATATATCACCAGTACCATTAAGCAAAGAATGATCGGTGTTAAGGCAAGTGTTTCAATGGGGCAGCTACGCTCCATTCGTGTGTTTGTATTAGGCGAAGCACATCTACCAGGCTCCTATGTTGTTAGCTCTCTCTCAACAATGACCAATGCTTTAGTGTTAAGCGGTGGTATTTCAGAAAATGGCTCGCTCAGAAAAATTCACTTAAAAAGAAAAGGCAAGCTAATACAAACACTGGATGTGTACGACCTATTGCTTAATGGTGATACGAGTAATGACGCCCAGCTAAAATCGGGTGATGTTGTATTTATACCCCCTGTCGGAGCAACAGTAGATATAAAGGGAGAAGTAAGGCGTTCTGCACGGTATGAATTAACAGGAAACGAAACCGCCAAAACCATAATTCAATATGCGGGAGGTTTGCTTTCATCTGCGTATCCGCAATTAGCGACATTGCAAAGAATTAACCATCAAAACGAGCGAACCTTATTAAACTTAAATCTCAAATCTCAAAATGGCCAGCAAACATCACTGCAAAGCGGCGATGTGATAACAGTACCAAAGGTACTCAAAAAAGTAGAAAATATTGTTAAGCTAACTGGTCATGTATTAAGGGAAGAGAGTCTAACCTGGCACCCAAATCTACGTTTAACGGATATTGTTCCAGAAGTAGAAAGGTTAAAGCCAAACCCTGATTTACAATACGGCTTAATAAAGCGATACCAACTACCAAGTAGGCGCCTGGAAGTGCTTTCATTTAGTCTGGCTCAAGCGCTCGCACAACCCGAAACAGAAAAAAATATACTGCTTCACGATCAGGATGAAGTGATTTTCTTTGGTTTGTATGCCTCAATGTTAGCAGAAGCAGAAGCAGAAGCAGAAGCAGAAGCAGAAGCAGAATCAGAAGCAGAATCACGTCAAACCGTAGTTGAAGAAATTGTTGAAAAATTAAGAAGTCAAGCAGGGGTTAGTCAAGTCTCTCAAGAGGTGAGTGTAAGTGGCGATGTACGTTATCCTGGCATTTATCCGCTTACTCAAACTATGCAGGTGACAGATTTGATTCATGCGGCAGGTGGCTTAACAGAAAAAGCCTTTCAGCTTCGTGCAGAATTAAGCCGGACAGAATTTAACGAAGAACAAGAGCGTTATCAATACCGTGTGGATTTAAACCTTTCTCAGGCGGACTCACTTAATTTTTTTCTGAAATCGCGTGATGTGTTGCAGATTAAAACTATTCCAAACTGGGCTGAATCTGAAAAAGTAACACTGACAGGTGAGGTGAAGTTTCCAGGTACTTATCCAGTGTATAAAAACGATACCTTGGCACTTTTACTTATGAGGGCGGGTGGTTTAACAGAATATGCTTATGCACCTGGTGCTATGTTTACTCGTGTAGAGCTAAAAGAACAGCAAGCCCAGCAATTAAAAGAAATGCAAGAGCGTCTCGCAGAAGATATTGCCAAAGCAGAGCTTGTTACGCTGAATAATAAAGATAAACCAAGTGATGTGGGTCAAGCTCAAAAATTGCTTTCACAATTAAAAAATACCAGTGCGAAAGGGCGTTTAGTGATTGACCTTGAAAAGGTGCTCTCAGATGAATCTGGATACTCAATTCCTTTGCAAAAGGGGGATGCGCTATATATACCCACTAAAAAGAACTCCGTCACGATAATTGGTGAGGTACAGTTGCCTATTTCACAAATATATGAGTCACAATTAGAGTATTGGGATTATATTAAACGAAGCGGTGGCACAACAGACAAAGCAGACGAAGATCGGGTCTATATCATTAAGGCAAACGGGGGTGTACAGATACCTGAAACCTCAAGTTGGTTTGCAAGCAATCAGCAGCAAATAGCACCAGGGGATACTATAGTGGTGCCTTTAGATGCTGATAAGCTTGACCAGGTAGTGTTGTGGCGTGATATGACTCAGATTTTCTATCAGATTGCTTTAGGTGCGGCAGCTGTAGGGAGTTTGTAGAGGGCTTGGGAAGCCAAGTTCAAGGTGTGAAAAGATTTGAATACGGTATTGGCTCAAAATTTTCCAAATACCCAGCTCCTTGTTTTGCCAATGATGAGATAGGTCTGCGTGGACTATGGACGGCAGTCTGGCAAGGCAGGTGGTTTGTTCAGGTGATTACTGAAGTTTTCACGATTGGATTGGTGTTTTATGCTCTTTCCGCTCCCTGTGCGTCGGCGTGAAAATCTTGATATTAAGTGGTGCCTTGTTGGGATTTATCTTTAGCTAAGTGGATTTTTAAGCCTGATTTAGTCCGCGACGATTTGGAGTTGTTTGGAGTTTTATGAGTGATAAATGTTGGTATCTTCTTCAGAGTAAACCGCGGCAGGAAGAGAGGGCCAAGCTTAACCTGGAGCAGCAGGGCGGCGTATGCCTTCATCTGCATCGCAGTGTTGAAAAAATTGTATCGGGGTCACGCGAGCGCATTCAAGAATCTCTGTTTCCCTGTTATATTTTTTTACAGCTTTCCTCTGATGATTCTCTTTGGTCTACGGTTCGTTCGACATACGGAGTATTGCGTGTCGTTAGTTTCGGCGAAAAGCCTCTTCCCGTTGCGGACTCAGTTATTCAGGACTTGCAACGACTAACAGGGCAGGTGTCGGTAGAGGCTCAATTTAAAAAGGGTCAACAAGTAACGGTTGTCCATGGTGCATTTCGTGGTCTTCAGGCGCTATTCGAAGAGTATGATGGGGAGGTTCGCGCCCTTCTGTTAATGCAGTTCCTCCAAAAACAACACGTCGTCAAAGTGCCTTTGGGTGATTTAGTCTAACGTCTCGTTTTATTAGAAAAGGCTTGATTCCCAATAGTAGTTTGCTATCATGCTCAATCGTTGAACGCTTAAGTAAATATAATTGAGCTATTGCCTTAAGCTTGCTCTTTCGTGAGCTGGTGAGCTTCTTCTGATTTGGTTGTTACGGGTCATGGGTGAAAGTCCTAGGGCGGTAGCGTGTCTGAGTTTATTGTTTTCTATGAATCAGCCCCAGCTTACCGATGCAGATCGCTACCAGTTATTGGTCTTGCTTCAGAAAAATCCCAACCTATCACAGCGGCAACTGGCCAAGGAGTTGGGTGTGAGTTTGGGAAAGGTAAATTATTGTCTGCGCGCCCTCAGTGAAAGAGGCTGGGTAAAGGTCGAAAATTTTTGGCAGAACCCGAATAAACTAGGCTATTTATATAAACTGACACCCAAAGGAATTCACGCTAAATCGAGCATTACGCGCCAGTTTCTGAAGAGTAAACTTGAAGAGCATGTGCTGCTTACGCGGGAGATAGAGTTGTTGCGACAAGAGGTTAGTGAGTTGGATTCCAAATAGTAGCGATTAATGCGTTGCTTTTGAGCGACGATGATTGAGTAAAGCGGATAAACAAAAAGATAATACAAGGGCGTATAAGTACGTTGGTGAGTTGACAAACTTAGTGGTAATGTTAGGGCTTCAAAATCGTATGCGAGTCTTTGCACTTCCTGTTTGTGTAGAGCCAGTTCTAGAGACTAGATAAGAATCTTAGTAATATGGTAATCGGTGAAGTACAGCAATCTATATCTCAGGTTAACGAAACAGGTCTCATTTATCTGGATTACATTAACCGTAGTGGGGGCGCCGCCAATAAAGCGATGTAATGGTGGCATAACCAATAAAGCTGATGAAGAACGCGTCTATATCATCAAAGCAAATGGCGCCGTAAAAATATCCGAAAGCTCAAACTGGTTTGCCAGCGCCAGCACGCAAATCGCCCCGGGGGATACCATTGTTGTGCCACTGGGTGCGGTTAAGGTTGATCAGCTGATTCTGTGGCGTGATTTGAGTCAGGTGTTCTATCAGGTAGCGCTGAGTGCAGCGGTTGTGGGGGGCTTGAGTGGCTTTGTTTATGTGAGAGATAAAAATTATGGAGCTACCAGGCAGGCTGCTGTCTTATGGAAGGTTGGCGTGAACGTTAACTGAGTGGGTGCTTCTAGGTCCCTCGTGAAAAGAGCTGGTTTAAATACAATGCGTTTTTTTGATATTGTATCGGTTTCCCGCTTTAATGGTAAGAGTGTTTACAGTCGTAAGCTTTATGTGAGCGATCTCTGTATTGATGAAATGAATTAAATTTTCTTGAATAGTGATGCATTAATGACCAACGAAAAGGAATTTAAAAAGCGTTTCGATAATATCGAAAAGAAACTTGAACTCTTGGCTTTTTCAGATCAGCAGCTCTCTGAGAATGCATACAAAGTCGGCCCTGATACTATTGATCTACTAAAATTAGGCAGGGTTTTGTGGAGTGGAAAGTGGGTGGCTGTTGCGATTACAGTTTTTTTTGCGCTTGCTTCTTGTTTTTACTCTCTTTCTTTGCCTAATATTTATAAGTCAGAAGTATTGCTTATTTCTTCTGAAGAGAATTCAGTAGGGTTGGCGGGGCTTGCGGGGCGGCTTGGAGGTTTGGCTAGTTTTACTGGTGTTAATTTAGATGCAGGATCTGGTAATAAAACAGCGCTCGCAATTGAAGTGCTAAAATCCAGAGATTTTATTTCTCGCTTTTTAGTAAAACGTAATCTCCTGGTTCCTCTATTGGCCGCCAAAGGTTGGGATAGGAGTAACGACGTGTTGGAAATTGATCCTGAGTTGTACGACGTTGCGGCTGGGGAGTGGAAAATAGCTAGTAAAATGGGGCATGAGACTGTCCCAAGTATTCAAAAAGCTTATAAAGCATTTTCAAGAATAATAAGTGTCACCCAAGATAAGAAAACAAATTTTATAAGGTTGGGTATAGAGTATTATTCTCCTGAGTTGTCAAAAAAATGGGTTGGCTGGTTGGTTGAAGATGTAAATAAGGAATTAAAAGCAAGAGATGTCGAAGAAGCCAAACGTAGTATCGAGTACTTAAAGTCCCAGTTACAAAAAACACTAATCGCTGATATGAAAACCGTTTTTTATGAACTCATTGAAGAGCAAACAAAAACAATAATGTTCTCCGAAGCTCGAGATGAATATGCATTTAAGACTATTGATCCCGCCATTGCGCCCGAAATGAAATACAAACCAAGGAGGTCGGTTATAGTTTTCTTTGGTTCTGTCATTGGCTTGTTTTTTGGGTGTGTTGCAGTAATTATTTTTTCATGGAAAAATAATTCTTAGTAAAGCGTGGCTTGCGTAAAGTCGAAAGAAAGAAATGTTATTTCGTATTAATATTTGCATTCGTTGGGACTGTACAATTCTGATATTTGTTAGAACTGTAGTCGACGTAGTGATATATACAGGTGGAATAATTTTTGACAAGAGTAAGGCCGGTGGCTTTCTATATAATATCTCTGTTGCCATAATAAAATGGTTAGGGGCTAATACCTCTAAAGAAAGGGCTGCAGGGCTTATAGTGGCTCCAGGGTATGTTGATAGGTTTGGATATTAACTCAGAGTATAATAAGGTGGTTATAAGTGCCTAGTAAAAATCTAGCAATCATTCCAGCTCGTGGTGGGTCAAAAGGGATTGTAAACAAGAATACTAAAGTCATTGCGGGGAAACCGTTGATTGCTTGGACTATAGAGCAAGCGCTAAATACAAAAGACATTGATAGAGTAATTGTAACGACAGATTGCAAGGAAATTGCTAGTGTATCTAGAGAATTTGGTGCCGAAGTCCCTTTTCTGAGGCCTCCGGAACTGGCGACCGACAATGCTGCTACTGAGCCTGTGTTAGCTCATGCAATTAGTTGGTTGAGCGCAGAAGAAAGCTATGCTCCAGACAATATAGTCTTGTTGCAACCTACGTCCCCCGTAAGGTATAAAAATAGAATTACTCAAGCTTTGAAAAAAATTGAAGATCATGGGGGCGATAGCCTGTTAAGTGTTGTAGAGTCTGAAATATTTTTGTGGTCGAATTTGGATAAGCCTCGGGCTATGTACGATTATTTGAACCGCCCTCGTCGCCAAGATATTGATGCAAATGATAGAGTCTATCGCGAAAATGGGTCGATCTATATCACTAAGACGCAAGCCTTCAATAAGTTTAAAAACAGGTTGAGTGAAAATAATGTTGGTTTTTTGATGTCGCCTGAAGAAGGTGTGGATATTGACACTCAATTAGACTGGGATATAGCTGAGCGCATTCTTTTTAAACTAGTTGAAGAGAATAAAATTTAGATCAGATATGTTTAGGGTAATTAGAATTTAGAGTTAAATGGAGTTTTGTAATGAGCAGTATTCAAGTAATAGCAGAAATTGGCATTAACCACGACGGGTCTCGCGATGTTGCAAAAAAATTGATTTCTGAGTCGGCAGCTGCGGGTGTCGATGGAATTAAATTTCAATATAGAAATCTAGATAACGCTTATTCTAATTCGTCTAGAGAGATAGGTGATGAGTTACTGCTGAAGGAGATTAAGAAAAACTACCTGTCGCCAGATGTAATATTAGAGCTGCTCGAATATAGTCATGAGAACGGATTACAGGTTGGTATCAGCTTTTTCGATACATCAGATATTAATGATTTTGAGAATACGATAGATAGGTTTGATTTTTTTAAACTGCCATCGGCCGAATTAACAAATTCGGATCTAATCGAAAAATTAATGAGTTATAAAAAACACCTCCTAATTTCTACCGGTTGCCACGATGAAAATGAGTTGGAAGCCGCATTTAGCCCACTTCCGAATGATGGGTGGACGCCTCTACACTGTATCTCAAATTACCCCTTGACTCTACAGAATGCGAAACTTGGTTACTTGTCTCACATGAGAGAAAAATGGCAGAGGGATATTGGATATTCTAGTCATGACTCAGATTGGGAAATTTGCCTTTTAGCGATGCAGGCAGGAGCAACTGTTATTGAGAGGCATATAACTTTAGATAAAGAAGGAGAAGGGCTAGACCATTCATCTAGCTCCACCCCTGAAGAGTTTAGAAAAATATGTTTATTTGCCAAAAATATGGATGTCATTTTCGCCGGTTGTGGGCGTCGAGTTCCTAATCAGGGTGAGTTGTTGAATAGGCAGAACTTAGGGCGTTCGTTCTTTTTAAATAAGGAGCTAAAGGCTGGTGACCTTTTGACAGAAAATATTTTAGATTACAGGTCGCCAAATACCGGAATAAGCCGTAAAGAGATAAAACAATTTTTGGGGCAGCGGGTGGTAGCTGGTGTAAAGCCAGGTGACGTAATATCTAAATCACACTTCAAGGCCCATGAAGTGCTACCTGAGGAAGTGATCGAGTTTTCGAGAAAGAATAAAGTCGCGCTACCTGTCAGGTTGCATGATCTGGACAAACTTCAAAACCAGTTTCCTATTGAGAATTTTGAATTCCATTTATCGTTCGAAGAAATCTTAAGTGATATTGATTTTTCTTCTATTAGAAGAGCTAATCGCTTTAGTGTTCATCTTCCTGATTATATCTCGTCTACTAAACTGATGGACCCGTTTTCTGCTGACTCAGAACAAAAAGAAGCAAGCGACATAATTTTAGAGCGAACTATTGACTTTGCTTCACAGCTTCAAGAAGTGACAGGTAAAAAAGTACCGGTTGTTGGTAGTTTTTCTTTGGTTCATGATAATTTAGACAGATTTTACGAGGATCATGCGAGCTTAATACGAAAAACTGAAAAAAGAGAAGTTACCCTTATGCCACAATGGCTACCTCCAATTGCATGGTATTTTGGTGGGTCGATAAGGCTAGATGTATTCAATCAAGAGAGAGATGTTGAAAAGATAAAACGTCATAATCTGGCTATATGTATGGATATTTGTCATTTATTGTTGGGCAAAAACCTGTATAACTTTTCGCCAAGAAAATTAGTAGACTCTTTGTCGTCAAATATTCAACATATACATATTGCGGATGCGATTGGTATTGACGGGGAGGGCTTAGCAATAGGAGAAGGTGAGCCAGATAATATGGAAATCATGAAATATGCGACTGAGTTTGACTGTATGAAGGTTATTGAAGTTTGGCAAGGACATCTTGACAACGGCGCTGGTTTTAGAAAAGCCTTGCAAGCAATATACGATTTAAGTATGAGCGAAAAATGAAGACTTGTTTTATAACTGGAGTAACAGGTCAGGATGGTGCGCACATTGCTCAGCAGCTTGTTGAGGACGGGTGGAAAGTATATGGGGGGCGTAGAAGAGGCTCATCAAGCTCTACTTGGCGATTGGATTACCTTGGTATTACAGAAAAAATAGAACTAGTAGAGTGCCAGTTAACAGAACCCCAAAATATGATTGAGTTGCTTCAAAATATCAAGCCGGATCATATATTTCATTACGCTGGGGAGAGCTTTGTAGCCGATTCATTTAAGTATCCTGGTGTAACTTTAGACGTTAACGCCCATGGCACTCTCAATTTGCTGGAAGCAGCAAGACTTGTTTCGCCTAAATCAAGAATCCTTTGTGCATCCAGTTCGGAAATCTTCGGAAGTTCTAGATTGGGAGGAGTGTGTAACGAGTCCTCTGAACATAGACCTGGTAACCCTTATGGAATATCAAAGCTTACTGCTTTACATTATGCGAGATTGTATAGAGAGCGACATGGTGCATTTGTGTGTTCGGCAATTATGTTTAACCATGAAGGTCCGCTAAGGGGCGGTCCCTTTGTCACAAGAAAAATAACTCACAACATCGCAAGGTTAAAAGTTGAAGGTGGTGATTGCTTTGAATTGGGTAATCTAGACTCAGCTCGAGATTGGGGAGCAGCTGAAGATTATGTAACAGCTGGTAGGTTGATGCTTGGTTTGAACGAACCCTCAGATTATGTAATTGCTTCAGGTAAAGCGCTTACTGTTCGCGACTTTTTAGGGTTGGCTGCGTCTGCGGCAGGCTTTGACCCGATTTTTGAGGGGCAGGGCATTGAAGAAGTTTGTATTGACCGATTGACAGGGAAAGTTTTAACGAAGGTTTCATCTAAGTATTTTCGGCCTCAAGATACACCTGCTATAACCGGAGATGCATCGAAGTTGATTCAGGATTCTGGTTGGGCGGGTACGCGAAACTTATCAGAATTAGTGAGTGAAATGGTGGAGAGTGACATCCATAGATGGAAGCATGGACTAGTTAATATTTAGAAATGCGATAATTGAAATAATGAAATTCTTATTAGCCTCTCGAATCAGGTCAAAAGAATCTGAAACAAAAGTGCTAACCCATCATAGATAGGCGATCTGTTCTAAAAAATATAGCCCAATCTAATTAAAATTTGTGATCTTTACTTGGGAGATCTTTGTGATTTCAAGCCTTATAAAGTTTCCTCTGTGGCAGGACGATGCTACATCAATTGTTACTTTAAACGAATTACAATTGAAGAAGAAAAAAGAATATAGAGAAAAGGTGTTAGCTGGAGAGTATTCGTTTGTTAAAAACGAGTGCGTCTGTGGAAATGTTAACCCTGAACGTGACCAAGTTGTAAGCAAAAAAGATAGATTTGGAATTTCGTGCGAAAATGTCCTATGTGCCAACTGTGGGGTCGTAAGGTTGGCCGAAAGATTTGATGAAGAATCTAACGCAAAGTTTTATCAATACGATTACAGAGATCTTTATGTGGGAAAAGAACAGGCGTCAAAAGAGTTCTTTGAAGGGCAGGCTGTAAGGGGTAGTGCATTGCTAGAGCTGTTTAACAATAAAGTTGGGCTAGGCCAGATAGAATCAGTTTTTGAAGTAGGGTGTGGCGCGGGGGGGATCATTTACCCTTTTCATAAAATGGGTAAAAGTGTTTCAGGCTGTGATTATGGCGATAAATATATTCAGTATGGTATTTCAAAAGATTTAAATTTATATCACGGAGATATTGATTTCAATAAAACCAAAACAAACACTCAAGGCTTAGTGGTGCTTTCTCACGTGATGGAACATTTCACAAAACCAGTCGAAACGTTAAACAACATCATAAAACTAATAGCCCCTACCAAGTATTTGATAGTTGAAGTGCCTGGGGTTTTAAGTATTAGAAGCAGTTACTGCGACAACCCCTTGTTTTATTTTCAGAATGCCCATGTTTTTAACTATCATGAAAAATTTTTAAATTTATTTTTTGAATCAATGGGTTTAGATGTCATTTATAGTAACGAAGATTGTATTTTTATTCTGCAAAAACCAGAAAGCTGGGTAGAGAAGGAGTTTTCAATGGAAGGTACTCGTTTTAATGGTGTCGCTTCTAAAATTGAAGGCGAGATAAAAAAGGCTTACATGCAAAACAGATTACAAATAAATCCTTATTTATATAAAAAGAAGCTTAGATTTTTCTTGGATAGGCTGGGCTTGTTAGGGGTTGTAAAATACATTTTAAGAAAGAAATAAAAACATAGTGCATGAATACTAGGCATTCGCGTCAACGTATATTCGATTGTTCTCTGTTGCTAGATTTTCATCGAGTATAAATTGAGTTTTAGATGGCTCAAAAGTTTAAATATTTCCAATGTGATAAACGGTGTAATTATGAGAAGACAATTTGTAAAAAAAATGTTTAATCCTGTGCTTAATAAATTTTTAAAAATGAAAGTAATTGACTCATATCAGCAAGCAGATTTTTTCTCAACTGACTTGTTCAAAGCGCTAAATGTAACCGTTGATGTGATATTCGATGTTGGGGCAAATGTTGGCCAGTGTACAACTAGCTTCCGGCAAAATTTTCCGGAAGCACAAATACACTCTTTTGAGCCGGTAGAGGATACGTTTAATAAGTTAAGTGAAAATTGTTCTAAGATTGATGTTGAGTTAAATAAGTTAGCTGCAAGTGATAGAGCCGGCCATAGTGAAATTTCGGTTGATTCGAGAAATTCTCTAGTAAGTAGTTTAGAGATAAAACATGCAGGGAGTGAGTCCGTTACCATCGAAACAATCCGTTTGGATGATTATATAAAAGATCATTCTATTAAGCACATTGGGATTGTAAAAGTCGATGTTGAGGGCCATGAAGCTGCTGTTATATCTGGACTCGCAGTTTCGTTAACAAGTCTAATAGTGGATGCTGTGGTTATTGAAGCAACTTTTACACCTGAAGTTATTAAGTCCATGGATTTTTTTGAGCTTGTACCTCTAATGAAAAAATACGGTTACAGACTTCAGGGGCTTTACGAGCTGGACTATAGCCACATTTACACAAAAGGTGTCTTTAAACTAGGCAATGCACTTTTTCTAAAAGAATCAAATCCATATTTTAAGTAATGATTTTTAACAAATAGAGTTTCCTTTCTTTTTCTGTAAAGGTGAGTGTTTGCGTACCTAGTACTTAATATTTAGGCGTTATTGCTAAATTACTTCGAAAAAGAGTGTGGCGATATTGCTGGTAATTATCAATTGAATAGAAGACGATAAAGAAATTTTAAAGTAAAGGTAGTAAAGGATAACGCGGAGCTTATCCCCCATAAGGTTGTTGAACTCGCCCGAATACTACGAGTCTGGTTTCGTGGTAATTAAGTTTTCAGTGGTGTGATACAGGTTTTAAATGCGAAAAATAGTTACACAAAATATACTAATTATGGTTTTGTCTAAAGGTTTGTCTTTTGGGCTGTTTCTATATATAGCTAAACAATTGAGCGAACTGCAATATGGAAACTACATTTATATTGCTATGGTCCTATCTTTGTTACCTTTGTTTCAATTTGGTTCAAGGCATGGTGCAACAGTACTGCTTCCAAAAGCGATAGCAAAGAAAGATGATTCAGACACAAGCGTATTCACTAATTACAATAACGTTTCGCTTTTAATACAGTTTTTTTCAGGGTGTTTGTTGGTTGCAATTGATCTCGATGTTGGTATTAGAACTATTGCAATTATAGCGTTAACATTTTGGGTGATGAAATATGTAGAAAATGCCCAGCTTCTACTCAATTCAAATTTAAAGCTCGAAAGTTCAAATTTTATAAAAGCTGTTGATCAAATACTTAGACCAGTAATAACCTTTGCTTTTTTTAGTTACTTTAACACTCTTGAATCAATATTTTGGGGACAGTTTGTTAGTGTGTGTTTTGCCTTTATTGTTTCTTTGGTATATTTGCCATTAAATCTTTCTTTTTGCTTAAATAAGAAGCTATTAAAACAGCTTTACCGTGTAGGTTTCTTTATTTATTTAATTTGGGCGACTGATCTAGTTTTTAGAACAGCTGATCGCTGGTTTATATCGCAGTTTTATTCTAAAAGTGAATTGGCGTCTTATGGTTTTGCTTCGTCATTTGCAAATAATATCTGGTTGTTGTGTTTGGCGTTGATCGCCCCTTATGCTCAATTGCTCTATAAACAAGTAGCCGAGGGGGATTTCGAATCAGTAAAAAAGCTTGTAGAAAATACCAATAAAAAGATTTATATTTTAGTTGGTATAACGTCGTTGGCCGTGGCGATTACTTATCCGTTTATAACGACATATATATTGGATAAATATACAGAAACATATTTCCTAGCGCTCGTTTTAGTGTTGGTTTCAGTGTTTTTGTCGATCAATAATATGTATATCTATTATATGAATATTAATAACTTGCATTTTACTTTGCTAAAGTGTCAGTCGATAGTATTGGTTGTCAATTTAACGTTAAATGCCTATATAGCGTTCAGACACCTTGATACAATTTATTTTGGCTTGTCCACTGCTGTGAGCCTGATTCTTTACTTTATATTGGTTCAATACAGCTACGAAAGAAATTTAAAACTCAAACTTGACCAGGGTAGTAGGGGGAGCGGTGTTTAAAAATAGTATAAAAAGGTATTTGCCTCCCATAGTTACTGAAAATGTGGGGTTGGTAAGAGCGCATAGAGAATACGTTAAAAACAAAGACGTTTTCAGGAAAAATAAAGAACTTTATTTAAAGCATAAGGGGGAGTCGCTACTTATTATTGGTAATGGTCCTTCTTTAAAAAAAGTAGATCTAAGTAGATTAAATCATTTAAAAATATTTGCTTGTAATGATTTTTATTTACATAAAGATTTTAAAGATATAAAAGTTGATTATTTCTTCAACTTAGATCCAAGGGAGGTGTGGTTTAACAATGTTTTGAAAACGGTGGACAGTAAGACGCTTGACAGCATGAGATTTATACTACCATTCGAAAAAATCGAGAAATGTAAAGAGTACTTACAAGAAATAAAACATCAAAACTATGTTATCCACGGTGGAAGTGAGTATTCTCGCTACACAAAATATCTCGATTTGAGTAAACCTATTCTAGGTATTATTAATATTCTCCAAGTGTTTTTGATAGCAGCTAGGTACATGGGGTTTAAGAATGTTTATCTAGTAGGTTTTGACTATAGTTTTTTAGCATATAAAAGTAAGGGAGCGATCCCTCACTTTCACGAAAAGGACGAAAGAGCATTCAGACCAAAGCCAGAGAAAGGTGAATATATAAGGGTGACATGTAACGCTGGCAGGCTCTTTCGATCTTTGGAGCATCTTTTATCCAGTATCGAGAAAGATATGAATGTTTACAATGCTAACTATGAAGACTGCTATCTAGATTTGTTTGAAGAGTTAAGCCTAGAGTCACTATATTGCAGTTGATTCTAGAATATTATATTTACTGATAGAGCTGGAAGCTAGCTTATTTATCAAGTAACGAATTGATGTAGACAAAAGTTAACAATATAAAATATGAGTAAATCTAATGTTTAGAGCAATGGAAGATAGGAAGTTCATAAAACCACGTAGGTGGTCGAATAAGGAGTTATTTCTTTTTTCTGAACTGTTCGAAGGGAAAGTATTAAATGTTTCCGGTTGGAAAGATGTGGATAAAGATGGCAGGAGGTACAGAGATTACTTCAAAAATGCGAAGGAGTATCACATATCAAATTATGAGAGTGAGGCTAGTGGCTATCAGGGTGATCTTGAAAATGAATTTTATCTTGATTTAACAAAAAATTTGGATTCGGAACTTGTTGGTAGCTTTGATGTCTGTTTCAATCACACAACACTTGAGCATGTTTATGACTTTCAAAAAGCATTTGCGAATATATGTTTGATGTCTTCCGACGTAGTGATTGTTGTTCTGCCATTTTTGCAAGAACAGCATGCTGAATATGGCGATTACTGGCGGTTTACTCCATTGGCAATAAGAAAGATGTTCGAGTCAAATAAGCTTGATATGATTTATATTAATTATAACGACCTAGGATCGGAATCTATTTATGTTTTTGCAGTAGGTGTTAAAAATAAGGAAAAATGGCGAAAAATTGAGGAAAACTCAAATAACAAATTATGCGAGATCGATAATGTGTTTGTTGGAACAAAATTGATCAAAAACACTTTGATTTTTAGATTTCTAACGAAACTGAAAGTTACGTTAAATTTGCTACTCAATAGAAAAGAGAAAAGCGTACTGTAAATCTTAAGCCCATTAAAGAGCTGGAAGCCGGCGCTAAGCCGACTGTAAGGGCAATTTGAGAGTAATGTATGAATAAAGACGATAATGCACCCTTCGTCTCTTGTATTATAACAACCCACAACCGATCAAAGTTGTTGCAGAGAGCGATAGACTCTGTGCTGAAACAAGAGTACACGAATATTGAACTAATAATTGTCGATGACAACTCAAGTGATGATACAGCTGATGTGGTGGCCCAGTTTAAAGATGATCGTATAACTTATTTAAGAAACAAAGAAAATTTGGGCCTTTCTGCTGCGAGAAACATTGGTGTGAAAAGCTCAAGTGGCAAATTTATTGCTTTTCTTGATGATGATGATGAGTGGTACCCTCATAAGACAAGTAAACAAATGGAAGCTTTTAGAAACACCAAATTTAAAAATACCGGGCTTGTTTATACTTGGATGCAATTTAAGACTGGAACTGAATTGCTTCACGAATTAAGTCCAGTAGCAAGTGGCCCTTTATTTAAGTATGCGATTGATGATCAACCAATATCTGCTGGTTCAACATGGATGATCGCGAAAAAGGTATTTGAAGGGGAAGTCGCGTTTGATGAAGAAATTCCTCGTGGTGTTGATGGGGATTTTGTTAGGCAAGTGTCGTTAAAGTTTGATATCGACTTCGTGCCCGAAGTCCTCGTTAATTACTATGTAGAGCACCAGCATTCCAGAATGACAAATAATTCTAACGATGGCGTGAAAAAAGCAATTTTAGGTCAAGAAATCACGTTAAGAAAATTCGAAAAAGAAATAAGCCAGTTTCCTCGTCAGGAGTCCAGCTTATTAGCGATTACTGCCTACGATTATGCAAAAATTGGTAACCATAAAAAAGCTGTGAGCTATTTTTCGAAGGCAATAAGAACATCAGTTTTTTCGTTGAATATTTACAAAAATTTAGTAAAAATGGTGATGTTAATCATTGGATTAAAAAATGAAAGTTAGTGTCGTTATTCCAAATTACAATCGTACCGATATTTTAAAAAGAGCAATAGAGTCGGTGTTAGCTCAATCCGTTGACGTGGCTGAAATTATTGTTGTCGATGACTGTTCTAATAATTTCACAAAAGACTACCTTGAAGCAGAAATTAAACCACTAAGAAACGTTAAAATTGTCTTTAACACTGAGAATATGGGTGCGTCAGGCAGTCGCAATGTTGGTGTTGATAATGCTGAAAATGAACTGGTAGCGTTTTTAGATTCTGATGATTTTTGGATGCCCAAAAAGCTAGAAAAACAATTACCTTTATTTGAGGAAAATACCAAAGTTGAGCTGGTTTACTGTTCCCAGGAGGGGGTCAATACTCTTTATCGCGGAAATGTAATGTCGCCGCTGATAGATGGTTGGATACCACCAAACCCTAGCACCGTGGTGTTCAAACGATCTGTATATTTATCTCTTGGTGGATTTGACACGACTTTGAAGGCCTGTGAGGATCATGATTTTTGGTTTGTCTTTTCAAAGGCGGGTTATTCTGTTGACTTCATTGATGAAGAATTGACGGATTTTACTGACGAGGCTGAAAATCGATTGTCCCATAACTATGAGATTAGAATAGATGCGTTGGAAAAATTTATAGAAAAATGGAAAGATACATTAGTTAATGAAAGGTCGTTAAAGCACTACCAAAATTATAAAAGGGAGTACACGTTAAAGGTGGTTTATCCTTTATTTGTCAACTCCGTAAAGCAAGCGAAGTTGATTTCAACTCTCGGGATCGTGTGGAAGTATTTTGTATTCAACCGTATGTTCTATCTCATGGCCTCCCATTCAATGCTGCGGAGAATTAAAAGGCGTGTACTTTGATGCACTACTTGTCTTCTATTCTACAAGACGTTCCTAACGTCATTGCCTCTCAAAAAAGCAGATTAATGAAGAGTAAATCCAAATTGAAAGATATGCGTGAGCCCCTAAAAAGGGTAGGCAGGCCTCAAGTCGGTTCCTCTAGTTTCGATGTTGGCGGTAAGCAAAGTGAATCGCCTTTGATTACTGTAATAATTGCTACTTATAACTGTAAAGATGGTTTAGTTAAAACATTAGATGAATTAGAGAAACAGACCTACAAAAACTTTGAGGTGATTGTTGTCGATGGGAACTCGCAGGACGGCACAGTCGGTGTATTAAAAGAATATGATGAGAAAATTAGTTTTTGGATAAGTGAGAAAGATGGAGGCATATATGATGCTTGGAACAAGGGTCTGCGTTATAGCTTAGGGTCATGGGTTTGTTTTCTTGGGGCTGGTGATTATTTCGTAGAGAATGGTATTGCCCGGTATGTTGAGGAGATCAACAAAAGCAAAAACACTCTTTACGTGTCGGCACGTTCAAAACTGTATAACAATACCAGAACAATAAGAACTATCGGTAGGAAATGGGAATGGGAGCGTTTTAGGCGGTTTATGTGTGTATGCCATGCAGGGTCTATGCATAACATAGAGCTATTCAATAAATATGGTGTTTTCAATTCAAGATATAAGGTCGCTGGTGACTATGAGTTGTTATTACGGGCACAAAAGAATTTAGATGTGGCATTTATTGACGATGTGTTGGTGTTTATGGAGTCGGGCGGGGTCAGTGATACCTCAATATTGGTGTTTAAAGAGACTGCAATCGCTAAGCTTAACCACGCAGGGCTCAAGTTCATCGTTGTAGCTTACGACGCATTAATAGCGTATTTGAAATGGCGGGTCAGGAGGGTGCTGGATAAATAAAATGCTGGCTGAGTTACTATTTCGGTGGAAAATAAGTAGATGAGTATAAAAAAAAATGACGATTGACAGAGCGGTTTTTACTCTGATTTGCATTTTGCTATTTGGGCTTTCAGGCTCATTTTCAATATTGAAAGGTGCGCCTTCCTATGCGTTTGGGACTGTACTGTCATTGCTTATATTTAGCGTCTTTATTTTTGCCTATAAGAGTTTTGGCATTCTGACGGTTAAATCGAAAGTTATCTATATATACTTATTATTTGCAGTTTTTATTTTGATTCAGTATGTGGGGAGCAGTTTGATATACTCAACTGGCGATGTTCCTCGCTTTCTGGTTTCAATGTTTTTACTTTTCATGCTGTTGCTTTACTCGTCATTCTTCGTCAATTATTGCAGCTACTTAAATGCCGAAGACTTTAACAAGGGCCTACATGCAGTTTATTGGATTATAACTCTGGTTGCGATAGCATATATTTTGCTGACAAAGTTTGGTTCCTTAGGCTTGACCAAGATGTTGTTTGTTCGAGAACCTTCACACTTTACGTTGTTATATGCGCCATTTCTCGGTTATGTTGCGCTTTTTTCTAGAAAGAGGTATGCCCACCTTTTTCTGGGTTTGGTAATATCCCTTGTTATTATGAACTTGACAATGATAGTGGGGGTCTTATTGTGCGCTTTGTTATTATCAAAAGTTAGCCTCTTAAGATTGTTTTACATTATTCCAATTGCATGTTTAGTGGTAGGGGGTGTCATTTTCATAGATGAAAGTGGCTATATATTAAGCCGCTTGGTTTTTGGCGAAGATACAACGAATTTGTCCACCATAGTTTTTTTGTCTGGCTGGGAGAGGGCATATCTATCATTCTTTGACTCTCTAGGGGTTGGGGTAGGATTTCAACAAATGGGAATAAATGGACCGCAAGGTGCATTTATGCAAGTTCTAGAGAACACCTATCAAAATAAGTTGAACCTGCTTGATGGTGGCACGCTTGGTGCCAAGTTAATAACAGAAACGGGGCTTTTTGGAATTTTGGTTTTGCTTGCCTATCTAGGGATGTGTAAAGGGTACTACCGAGAGATACAAAGTAAAGGTGAAAGTATAAGGCACAAACGAGCTTTTTTTATCGTTGTATTTGTAACCTCCTTACTTCAGTTTTTTATAAGAGGTGTTGGATATTTCTCGCCTTTTGGATATTTATTTATATGTTCTTTATATTTCTTATTAACGGATGATGGAGAACCTATTAAAAAAATCGCTGCAAAGAAATTCGGTAATATATAATGAGTGCACTTGAAGAAAAAATAAGATATGCATACATGCAACCAACATTACTGGGCTGGGGGGGGGCAGTAAGTTGAAATCGTGCCAAGGCCGATTCCTAGGCTTCGTGAAATCTGCTGATGACTAAGTTTTGCCTCGAGTTTGAGGTGAAGGATATCTTTAATGTGTTGCATTGCTAATCTCTTGTTTGGCATCGTTGTCTCGGCGTAAAAAAGCGACAAGAATAACGTGCTCGACAAAATATATTTCAATGCATGGAATAGATTTGTGATTGATTGTGATCAGTCGTTGTGATTAGCTGATCACCGTTTACGATAGCTACCGAAAACTGATCATTTTGAATCGCAATGAGGTATGCGAAGAATCAACCACACCCTTTCAGTTATCTGAGTACCACTTATGATCACGCCTCCATCAACCGGAGGTATTCTCATGATTAGGCTCAGTCAGAATGGCTTATTTTGTTTGTTTGACGTTCACACTCAAAGCGGACTGTCTGCTACGAATTTTTGTAAAGAACATTCGATTTGCACTCGGTTCTTCGTTTACGTTTTTTCTAAGTCATATTTGTACAGCGTTGGATATAACCTGTATGATTCATTGATAGTTTCAACTACTACTTTAGGTTTTGAGCTAGGCGGGCCGGTAAATTCCTCTACTTATACGTTATCTATATTTGGTTCGTTGTTTTTTCTTTAATTTTAATCGTGCTTCAAACAGAGAACTTTATCACTTCTATCTTATGGTCATACTTGGCTTTTATGGGTTGTTCCATACTCGACAGAAAAGCCAGTCTTAGGTCAAAATTAAGTATGGCTGTTCGATTGCTGACTTTGAATGTAGATCTTTCTTATGCCGATTAAACGATGTAATAAAAAGATTCTTATCCATGCCAGAAATATAACTGGATTGGGGGCAACGCAGGTTGTCGGGTCTCTTGTGGAAGCTCTTGACCCTACACTAGGCGATGTTAGCTATATATTTCCTGATACTGGCCCGTTGTCGGCGGATGCTTTCTTGAAGAAAATCAGAGGGCAAAAACTTAGAGTTCGTATCGGGGGGGGGCGTTTATTGTCGAGAGTGTTGGAGTGTTTGTTTCCTAGGTTATTCTTTCCTGATTCAGATGCGGTTATTGTTTTAGGTGATATTCCGTTGAGAGGCTTAAAAAATCAGATAGTATTTGTACATCAGTCAAATTTACTAGATCCATCTATTTCGCATTTTAGCTCTAAGTCATTTAAATTTAAGGTAATGAGGTGCATTTTTCGTTTTAATTTGAAGTCTGTTCGTGGTGTTGTAGTTCAGTCAGATGTTATGAAAAGTGAGCTAATAAGTTCTTATCCTGCTTTAAACGGTAGAGTGATTTCGATTCCTCAACCTTCACCCAGTTGGTTTTGTGATACAAAGATACTGATCCGATCATCATATGATGATGGATTATCGTTGTTTTATCCAGCAGCGGGCTATCCTCATAAAAATCATAAGATAATCGAGAACCTCCTTCAAAACGATAGTCTTAGCCAAAATATCGATAAAGTAGTAACCACGCTCGAAGATAAAGAGAGCTTTTATGATATGTTTCAGTCCCCAAAAGTGCACAATATAGGGCTGGTTTCTCCAAGCGGTTGTCTTGAGGCATATAGTAAAGCCGATGCTTTGTTCTTCCCATCCCTAGCAGAAAGCTATGGTCTTCCTTTGGTAGAGGCGATGAAGTTAGGTTTACCTATTATTTGCTCTGATTTGCCTTATGCTCGTTGGATGTGTGGAGAAAATGCCGTATATTTTGACCCAACGAATGTTAGCAGTGCTGCCAATGCCATTAAACAAATGAGAGATCAGCTTGCCTCAGGGTGGCGGCCATCATGGGATACGGCACGGAGTAAGTTGCCAACAGGTTGGGACGATGTTGGCAAGCAGTTCGTTGATTTGTTGGAAAGTTATGAGTTCTCAATTTAGGGTTAGGAGTTCAAAAGTCTCGTTTAGTTTTTTATATTGGGACTCATATTAATCTGAGGCTGTTTGAAATATTGTCCACAATATCGTGAACTACGTATTTTCAAAGATAAAGTATGAAGAGAATGGATGGAGCAGTTTAGAGCTGATGATTGGTTAAACATGAAAGTTTCGAATATTACAGTTTGTTTTAATTCGGTTAAAACTATTGATGATACAATTAAGTCAGTCCTAAGTCAGAGTTATGGTGAGATTGAATATATTGTTGTAGATGGCCAGTCCACCGACGGCACACTTGATATTATTGGTCGGTATCAGGATGAAATATCAATCTTGGTTTCTGAAAGGGATGACGGTCTTTATGAAGCGATGAACAAAGGAATCCAGTTAGCGAGTGGGGATGTTATTGGTTTTTGAATTCGGATGATATCTTGGCTTCTGATGACATAATTGAGGAGGTGGTTCGCATATCGGAAAAAGCTGACGGAGTATACGGTGATGTGGGTTTTTATTCTGATGATTCCTTTTCTTTGAAACGGGGGCATTATTCGTCAAAGGGGGTTATTAAGAGCCACTTTTCGCGAGGCATGATGCCCGCTCACCCCTCATTTTATGTGCGTAGAGAATGTTACGAAAAAGCGGGCTTGTATCGCACAGATTTCTAAATAGCAGCCGACTTGGACATGCTTCTCCGAATATTTTTATTGCCCGGTGTGACGTTCAAGTACTTAGAGAAAGAGTTCGTAAAGATACGGCTTGGTGGTGTTAGTACTTCTGGCATTAAGTCTAATTACACTTTAAATAGAGAAATATTGGTTTCGTGTCGTGCGAACGGTGTCCAGGCTAGCTGGTTGTCTGTATTACCAAAATACCCCAAAAAGTTAATGGGGTATGTGGTCAAGTGATTGGATTTGCTGACTGGAAGGGTTGTTGGTGCTGCTCTGTTGAGGGGGGTGCAAAGGGCGTATTTAGGTCGTCGTGTGGCTAAAGACATTTCGATAGAGAGCCTTTTAAAAGGTGAGGTTAATGAGCCGGCGCATTCTTAGAGTTCGTTAGTGTGGTTATTTACTGTGCTGTCCGTATTCGTATTATGAATGACTCATCCAAAGATCCTTTAGTTGAATTTCGGATAAATTTGTTTACTGCGATGTGCACCTGTCAAACGCGAGTGTTCAATACTTGAAAGCGTATCTCGAATAAGTAATATAAAATAACGTTTTAAATTATGAATGAATAAGGATTTACACTAACAATGAATAAAGTAGCACTAATTACCGGTATCACCGGCCAAGATGGTTCTTACCTAGCCGAGTTTTTATTAGAAAAAGGTTATGAAGTTCACGGAATAAAACGCCGTTCATCTTCGTTTAATACCGAGCGTATAGATCATATATACCAAGATAGGCATGAAGGGCGTTCAAATTTCCACCTTCATTATGGCGATTTAACTGATACTTCGAATCTAACGCGCATACTTAAAGAAGTTGAACCCGACGAGGTTTATAACCTCGGCGCACAGTCTCACGTTGCTGTATCTTTCGAAGCACCAGAATATACCGCAGATGTTGATGCCATGGGTACGCTTCGCTTATTAGAGGCGATTCGTTTTTTGGGTTTAGAAAAGAAAACCCGATTTTACCAAGCGTCAACTTCTGAGTTATACGGTTTGGTACAGGAAACGCCACAGAAAGAAACTACCCCATTTCATCCTCGTTCACCCTATGCTGTGGCGAAAATGTATGCTTATTGGATCACGGTTAACTATCGTGAAGCGTATGGCATGTACGCTTGTAATGGTATTTTATTTAATCACGAGTCGGCTAGACGTGGTGAAACGTTCGTGACACGTAAAATTACCAGAGCTATTGCTAATATGGCGCAAGGCTTACAAACGTGCTTGTATCTCGGAAATATGGACTCTTTACGTGATTGGGGTCATGCCAAAGACTATGTTCGTATGCAGTGGATGATGTTGCAGCAAGAGATTGCTGATGATTTTGTTATCGCAACAGGTAAGCAGATTTCAGTACGTGAATTTGTTCGTATGTCTGCAAAGGAGGCAGGTATCGAGCTTGAGTTTACTGGTGACGGTGTCGATGAAATTGCGACTGTGAAGTCACTTTCAGGTGATAACGTTAATTCCTTGCTTGTTGGTGATGTGATTGTTCGGGTTGATCCTGCTTATTTCCGTCCTGCTGAAGTTGAAACTTTATTAGGCGACCCGACAAAAGCTAAAGAAAAACTAGGTTGGGTACCAGAGATTACGGTTGAAGAAATGTGTGCTGAAATGGTCAATAACGATATGGTTAATGCCAAGCGACATGCTTTGCTTAAAGAGCATGGCCATGATGTTACAATATCTATGGAAGGCTAAAGACAATCATGCCGTTATCATTAGATTCAAAAATATATGTTGCGGGCCATCGCGGAATGGTTGGGTCTGCTATTGTTCGCCAGCTTCAGGAGCAAGGTTATTCCAATATCGTCACGCGCACACACAGTGAATTAGATTTGGTGAACCAACAAGCGGTTGCTGATTTTTTTGCGAAGGATAAGCCTTCTGCTGTATTTCTAGCTGCAGCAAAAGTTGGGGGGATTCATGCAAATAGTACATTCCCCGCGGAGTTTATCTATGAAAATATGATGATGGAAGCAAATATTGTCCACCAAGCCTATGCGAATGGTATTCAAAAGTTACTATTTTTAGGGTCCTCATGTATTTATCCAAAATTTGCACAGCAACCTATGCAAGAAACTGCCCTATTGACAGGCGTCTTAGAAGAGACAAATGAGCCTTACGCAATTGCTAAGATTGCAGGCATAAAACTGTGTGAATCTTATAACCGTCAATATAATGTGGACTTCCGCAGTGTTATGCCGACTAATTTGTATGGACCGCATGATAACTTCCATCCTGAAAACAGTCATGTAATTCCCGCTATGTTACGTCGCTTCCATGATGCAACCTTGTCAAATGCTGACAACGTCGTAGTGTGGGGGACAGGTAAACCAATGCGAGAGTTTCTGTATGTAGATGATATGGCGGCTGCTTCTATTCATGTAATGAATTTGGATAGTGACACTTATCAAGCGCATACCCAGCCCATGCTGTCGCATATCAATGTGGGTACCGGTGTCGATTGTACTATTCGTGAACTGGCCGAGACCATCGCAAAAGTAACAGGGTTTAAGGGGGGCTTGCAGTTTGATAGCACCAAACCGGATGGTACTCCTCGTAAATTAATGGATGTGTCACGGTTAGAAAATCTAGGTTGGAAAGCAAGTGTTTCTTTAGAAGAAGGGCTAAACCATGCTTACCAATGGTTTTTAGACAATCAAAACAGTTTTCGAGGCTAATTCTTGGTAATAGGAGGTGATTACTTTTGCCTATTGCTATTGCTATTGCTATTGAATTTTATGTTTATTCACTATGCATCTACCGCTATCTACTTTCAAATATATCATTAAGCATGCACCTTTAATTTCTATTGATCTGGCTGTTCAGAATGAAATAGGTGAAGTGCTTTTAGGTTACCGAAGATAACTTTAGTACTCACTATATCGCACTGGGTTATTAGTTCACTGTAAATGGGGCGTGTTTGAATTTACCGCTAGAGCAACATAGTCAGTATGCATGGATGACGGTGGATGAGTTATTGGTTCACCCAAAAGTACATAAGCACAGTCATTGGCATTTTACCTGAGTACAGGCGGGTAGTTATCTGGGGGAAGATGATATTGTGCGTTTGAGGAACGTTAAGTTCATAGTTGTTTAGTTGCTCGTGATAGTAATCATCCAGATATAAATTATTTCATAGTTTTTGCATTTAGGTTATAAATGAAAGTTTCCATAGTTACAGTTTGTTTTAATTCTGAAAAGACCATAGAGGACACACTTAAGTCAGTTGCATCTCAGACATACGCTAACATTGAATATATTGTTGTTGATGGCTTATCTACAGATAGTACAAATGAGATCGTTAAAAAGTATTCAGGCACCGTTTCTGTTCATGTTATTGAAAAAGATAATGGTTTGTATGATGCCATGAATAAAGGCATTCAGCTTGCTAGTGGAGATATTGTTGGAATATTGAATTCTGATGATATTTTCTATGATGACTCTATTATTCAGAAAGTTGTAGATAACATTCAAGGTATTGATTGTGTATATGCAGATATTGGTTTTTATAAAGAGCATGATTTAGATAAAAAAGTGAGACATTATTCGTCTAATGGCTTTTCTTTTCGTAAGTTATCTAGAGGAATAATGCCGGCACATCCGTCTCTATACGTTAGGCGTGAAAGTTACGCTCAAACTGGTCTTTACAGTATGGATTATGAGATAGCTTCAGACTTTGACATGATAATAAGGTTGTTTAGTTTGCCCAACTTTAAGAGCGTTTATATCCCTTTTGAATTTGTTAAAATGCGCCTAGGTGGTGTTAGCACCGGTGGTTTGAAGGCAAATATTCAATTAAATAAAGAAATTTTACACTCCTGTAGAATGAATAACATTAGGAGTGGTTGGTTTAGGTTGTTGTCGAAGTACCCCAAAAAACTATTGGGATATATATTTAAATGAAAATCTTATTAACTGGCGCTACAGGCTTCGTAGGCGGTGCTGTATTAGATAAACTCAAATTTAATGATGTAAGGGTATTAGGGCGTAGTAGGCCAGAATTGGCTGAAGTTGATTTTGTAGCTGCTGAAATTAAGTCTAATGTAAATTATTTAGCCGCATTAGTAGGTGTAGGTGTGATTATTCATTCAGCTGCGAGAGTCCACATCATGGATGAAAATGTCGAGGACCCCTTGAAAGCGTTTCGTGATGTAAATACCTTTGGTACTCTAAATCTTGCTCAGCAAGCGGCAGTAGCCGGAGTGAAACGGTTTATCTTTATCAGTTCTATCAAAGTAAACGGTGAAGGTACTCAGTTAAATGAACAATATCATTATAATGATCAAGCTTTACCTGAAGATGCCTATGGCCAGTCTAAATCTGAAGCAGAAATAGGTTTACGTAAGATAGCTCAAGAAACAGGTATGGAAGTTGTAATCATTCGACCTCCATTGGTTTATGGGCCGGGTGTTAAAGCGAATTTCGCAGCAATGATGAATGTGGCGGCAAAAAATTTACCTTTACCACTAGGGGCTATTCACAATAAGCGAAACCTTGTTGCATTAGAAAATTTAGTTGACCTTATTGTCACATGTATTGATCACCCGAAAGCCGCGAATGAAACTTTTCTGGTGAGCGATGACCAGGATGTTTCAACAACTGAATTATTGAATAAAATGACGGTTGCGGCGGGTAAAAAACCTTGGTTAATTCCTGTCCCAATGAAATTGATACAATTAGCTGCCACGATACTTGGAAAGAAATCTGTAGCGGATCGGTTATGTGGAAACTTACAGGTTGATATTTCGCATACTAAAGAAGTGTTAAATTGGACGCCGCCAATTACCCTAGAACAGGGCTTAGCACGTTGTTTTCATGGAAAGGTAAATTAAGAGATGTTAGTACGTTTATTTGATATTTGTTTTTCATTACTTGGCTTAATTGTTGGGTTACCGGTCCTAATTATTATTTATTTGGTTGGTTTGTTTGATACGGGGTCTCCTGTATTTCGGCAAGAGCGCGTTGGTCGGAATAAGAAACCATTTACGCTTGTAAAATTTCGTACGATGAGTCTGGATACCGTATCTGTCGCAAGTCATTTAGCCAGTTCGGCTTCGATTACTCCAATGGGTGCGTTTTTACGAAAAACGAAGCTGGATGAACTGCCTCAACTTTGGAATGTACTTAAAGGTGAAATGAGTCTGGTAGGGCCTCGTCCGGGTTTATTTAATCAAGAAGAATTGACTGCTGCACGCGAAGCGAAAGATGTTTTTAGCGTTAGACCGGGTATTACAGGTGAAGCTCAAGTAAATGAAATTGATATGTCTACGCCTGAATTATTGGCAGAAGTAGACTCAAAGATGATTAGTGAGCAGTCTATTACAAACTATTTTAAATTTATCCTAATGACGGTTACCGGTAAAGGTTCTGGTGATAGGGTGAAATCAGATATATAAAGTAGCGAAACTACATGATCAACTCAGCTTATTACTTTAGCGTAGTCAAAAGTGACTACCGTTATTTATTGTGATTTATACTGTGTCTGATTGATGGGGTCCGGCCTAAAACACAAACGGAATGACAAGGAAGAGTTTTCAAAAAAAGCTCTCGATTATAATTATTTAAAACAGGAATAAAATGAAAATAGCAATCGCAGGAACCGGTTACGTAGGCCTTTCAAACGCTATGTTATTAGCGCAGCATAATGAAGTTATTGCTTTAGATATTGACGAAAATAAAGTCGCTTTATTGAATGATAAAAAATCTCCAATCGCGGATGTTGAAATTGAAGACTTTTTACAAAACAAAGCGCTTAATTTCAAGGCAACGTTAAACAAAGAAGAAGCCTATATGGGGGCTGACTTCGTTGTAATCGCGACGCCGACAGATTATGACACCGAAACAAACTACTTTAATACGAATACCGTAGAGTCGGTGATTAGAGATGTGCTTGCGATTAACCCAAAAGCGGTGATGATTGTAAAATCAACGGTACCTGTCGGCTTTACAGCGCGTGTTCGTGAGGAACTTAAAAGCGATAATATAATATTTTCACCTGAATTTTTACGAGAA
>Ga0105353_1000337_pt1 | contig 28424 bp, 20 predicted proteins | sample EN1Hudsemesocosm_2_FD_83657 | JGI IMG/M metagenome (GOLD analysis project Ga0105353, IMG submission 83657) | Methane-oxidizing microbial communities from mesocosms in the Hudson Canyon - EN10B Hudson Canyon | ecosystem: Environmental > Aquatic > Marine > Cold seeps | place: Hudson Canyon...
CACCTAATAAATTAACTTTTGGCTTATATGCCGATGAAAACCCTATCGTGATTGTGTCTAAGTTCAGACCTATACTAGATGAAATTGAACGCCAGTTTTCTCTACGTTATAAGAAAAATGTATCCATTAAAATGGACATCACTCGCACGTATCAGCAGGGTATTAATCACTTGGTCAGTGGGCGTTTCGACTTTGCCCGTTTTGGCGCTGCATCGTACATAATTGCCAAAGCACGAGATAGTAATATTGAGGTGATTGCCGTTGAAAATTATAAGGGGAAAAATCATTTTAGAGGTTTGGTTTTCGTTCATCTGGAAAGCAGCATCAATAAAGTTGATGACTTAAAAAATAGATCCTTTGCATTTGGTGGACTAAATTCCACCATCGGGCGTTATCTACCCCAGCAATGGTTATATCAGGCAGGTTTATTTTCCAAGGATCTTAGTCACTTCGATTACCTTGGTCGTCATGATGATGTGTTATTAGCCGTTTCAACAGGAGGTTATGACGCCGGCGCGGTAAAGGAGTCAACTTTTAAACGCTTAAAAAAACAAGGTCACACGCTTAGAGTTATTCACGAATTTAAGGTGCCGACAAAGCCCTGGATAAGCAGCGCAAAGATAGCGCCTATTTTAAAGCAGCAGCTACAATCCATTTTGATGGAATATCGAAACAGTGAATCTTTGAATAAGCTAGGTAAGCAAGGGTTTTTAATACCAGATCCACGGGTTTACGCTGACATTGATGCAGCCATCAATAACAATTTGCGATTTTTTAGTCATGATTCACTCTAATCAAAGAGAGTTGCTTCTAAGTGGAATTTGGAAAAAATTCCTGATCCAGTTAATGGCTGTGGTTTCTTTATTTGCCCTATTGTTTGCTTTGTTAATGATGATGGTGCAAAAAAAAGTTGAAGAAGGCAGTATTCACCAACGTGTAAATGCACAGGCTGAGTTGATTGTTCAAACCCTTCTTGAGGATATACTGGTTGAAGACTCTGTGAGTCTAGTTCAGCGGGCAGTCAGCTTAACGGAGTCCATGCCAGAGTTACTGAGTTTGCAGGTTTTTAATGAGTCCGGGCAATTACTCGCAAAAAGTGAAAAAGTACGTACTAAAGTTATCGACTCAAAATATATTGTGAAGGTAGAACGGCTGGTCGAGAATCATGGTGAGGTATTTGGTTCATTAAGTTTAGCTAGAAATACTCAGAATGATCTAGTTGAACTTCGTGACCATTTTTACTTTATGCACTGGTTTTATCTGGTGATTGTACTGGTCTTACTTTTTTACTGTGTGGGGACGGTGTATTTTAGAACGCGCTCTATTCTGATTAGTGCTCAGTTTCAGGCGTTTCATGACCCGATGACGAACCTTCCGAATCGGCGAATGTTAGATGAATTCAAATCTAGAGAGTATCGACGTGCAGCCAGAGAAAAGTATAGTTTGGCCATTATGCTGATTGATATAGATAACTTTAAAGAATACAACGACTTCTACGGGCATAATGAAGGGGATGAAGTGATCAAGCGTATCGCTCATATTCTCAGTACCAGCCTTAACCGTGCGTCTGATATTGCTGTTCGTTATGGTGGTGAAGAATTTCTGATGTTATGCGTTTGTGATGAGGCCGGTTGTGAAAATATTGCCGAACGCTGTCGCTTGACTGTAGAGCAATTAAATATCCCACATGAAAAATCAATCACACGTGATTGTGTGACAATTAGTATTGGGTATGTGGTGCTTTATCCTGAGAGTTTACCTCCCAAAGAAAATCCTATTCATAAAGCCGACTTAGCTTTGTATAAAGCTAAGAAAAAAGGCAAGAACTGTAGCGTTTCTTTTAAAAATGTCACTTCGGTTGAAAATATTACCTTATTGAAGGCTCGCAAAGTGAAATAGGCTGTTTGCAATTTTATTACCCGTATTACAGCGCCTCAAAATGGCTTTACCTTTTTTATTTCTTCTTTTAAACGTGCTTGGTATTCGTCTTTATCTTGGATGTCACTTAGCTTGGCATATATGGCTTGCAAGTCTGCCTTGTACTGCTGCATTTTTTGCGCATCTTCATTTAAGAAGAGGGTGTAGGACTTCATTGAAAATCCCGCAATGAAAAGAAAGGGTAGCGTCATCAATGACATGCTGTGAAGTAAGAAAACGATCAGCCACTTCAAGAGGCCGAGTGCGGTCACTTTAGAGGTGAATGGTAGGGTGAGCGCATGATGCCATGCCGAATAGTTTTTCCGTAAAGCCTCCCAGGCTTTGGCTTGACCAACCTTTGACAAGGTAAACATTGCATTGATGTCGTAGTCTTTGCCATTGTCCAAACGAACGCGCATTCTGGCTCCTAATGTCAGGTATTAATTGTGGTACTCCATGCTATAGCACTCCAGATTAAGTTTCCAAAGAAAAAGGTTGTCGAATCTGTTTAATACCTTAGACCTCTCGCTAATAAGTCATAATTGTCGCCCAAACCTTTGGTCAAATCCAAGAGCGGCGTAAGTTCACCTTATAAGGTGAGCTTAAGCGACGCAGAATTCAATTAATACGTACGTTCCGAATTATTGGAATGCTTTCGACATTAGTTTTTCGGGCACAAGTGTCATTAAACGGCTCAAAACTGACCAAGGAAGCCTGGGTACAATGACATTCGCTTGTTGCTTAGCTATCCCGGAAACCATGGCCTTAGCTGCTTTTTCAGAAGTAATAACAAAGGGGTACTTATCCATATTATCCGCCAGCTCAGTCGCTATAAAGCCGGGGTGTACTGTGGTTACGGTAATGTCTTTGTTTGCCAGTTCCATTCTCACCGCGCTTAAATAATTTGAAAAGCCTGCCTTGGAGCCTGAATAAGCCGCGCTGCCAGGAAGCGCCTGAAAAGCAGATATGGATGAAACGCCGACAATCTGTCCTTTGACTTTACGATTTCTAAATATATACGCGGCGGCATCTACGGTCGCCATAGCAGAAATCAAGTTGACTTGAATGACTTTTCTGTTGGTTTCAAAATCATCTTTTCCTGTACGGTGTATTGCAGTAATACCCGCATTGGCAATGACGATATCAACGCCGTCCAACTCGTCTGAGATCGATTCTAAAGTGGGTAAAATCTGCTGATCATCGATGACATCTAAAGAACGAATGGCCACAGGAATGCCTTTCTTCTCTAGCTTGTCTTTTATCGCTTCTAGACGATCCAAGCGTCGTGCGATTAAACCTAGCGCATATCCTTTGTTTGCATATTCTATTGCAAGCGCCTCACCGATGCCTGATGAGGCGCCTGTAATAATTACTTTTTTCATTACTGTTCCTTATGTTTATTGTATGAAAATGAGTATATATACGTGAGCATCTTATTGATTATAAAGACGTCTACATATCTTCTGGAGAGGTATTTTATAGTGTTGAGCAACACCTGTGGGGTTTTCTTGATTGAATGCGCATAATTGCTCATCTAGGGAGCGGTTTCCCTAGATGAGTTTCCATTTAGATTGACTTCAAATATTCAAGTAAGGCTGCTTTATCAGCGCTTGACAAAGTCGTACCATATAAATGCCCCTCTTTACCGTTACCACGAATTGTCGTATCGAGTAAGAAATCACCGCCACTCACATAACCCGCACCATCTACATCATATTCAGTCGTACCCGTGTTAAATGTGGTCGCGCGATCTTCAGGCTTGTTCAACAAATCTTCCAGGGTTCTGACTGATCCGTTGTGCAGGAAGGGGCCTGTAAATGCAATGCCGTCCAATGGTTTAGCTTTATAAGACGTAGGCGTTAAGGTATTACGGTCAACCTGACCGGCAGTATATTCAACCATCAGTGCTTCAACCGCATCCGCTGTTGATAACGCCGGAAAAACTTCTTTGGCTTTTAGTTTAAAGCCCAGTGTTTTTGAGTGGTCATTGATAATGACATCTGTTGCTGCACCTAATAAGACTAGGGCATTAAAGGTATCTGGAAAGGTCTCACCGAATGGAATACCGGTTTCAGGGTCAACGGAATCTGGGGCAACCAGTGAAATCACGGCGCCCATAATGCCGCTTTTCTCTTTACGTGTACCGTAATCTTCTGCAAATGCTGGGTCGGTACCGACTTCGGTATAGTGTTGGCGCGCAACTTTAATGAACTGCTTGCCGATGGAATTCGGAGCAGTCAATTCACTGGCATCTATGCCATCAGAGGTATTAACATGGCAGCCAGTGCAGTTTTCCGTATATACCGCTTTACCGGCTGTAACCAGTTGAGGGTCAAGAGCTGGAAAACTACTTGGCCACTTGGGCGGGTTCATTTTATCCAATGTTCGCTCCAGCGCGTACATGTTGTCTACCTTGGCTGTCGTATTGAATAAACTATTCAGGCCAAGCTGCTGGCTGATCACTTCGACCGTGTCATCGATATACTTATTTTCATCAACATTAACATAACCAAAGACTCCCAATACTTCCCCAACATTTCGCGCCAGTGGGTCATTAGAAATACAGTTCGTCTGTACGCACTCCAGGTCAGCAACATTCCAAATATAAGGGTAACTAACCGGTGCGGTTAGTGGCTTCGCAAGACTTTCGCTTTCATCTGCGTGAGAGACATGCAGCTGATTCAGTATTGAACCGATGGCATCTAACCGTGCAGGACCATTGACAACTTGCTGGTGATTACGATTTGTAAACCCACGAACATAGTCGATCGCTTCGTCTAAATAGGGCGTGATAATAAATGTACTGATGATTTTTGCGCTGTAATCACGATTTGACCTGACGTAGCTTTTAAAGCGGTCTCTAAAGCGTCTCATTTTCCAATAGTCATTTCTATTGGCCTCTAGCGCATCTGCTAGTTCGTTAAGAAATAAGGCAACATCGGCATTGGCCTGGCCACCTTCAACGAAGTAATTATTGGTACCATAAGTAATATTCGCCGTGTGACAGCCCGCGCAGGTAAGACCTAGATAGTTACGGTTATCAAGCTGACTTTTGTCTTTTACAAAACCCAAGGGAAGACCTTCTTGTGATAAGTCTCGTTCGACTCGTTCTTCATAAGATCCGTTATAAGCGCCTTCTTCGGGCGTATAGGCATTTAACTCGGGGAATAAAAAGCCATACTGTGATAGGGAGTGACGTTCAGAAAACAGTGCCTGAGAATCCGCTTCTTCTATCGTTTTAAAAACCTCCCACATAATCAAATGTGAACCTTGAGGTGTTTTATACCAGCCGTCACGACAGGTATTTACACCGTACTCATAACAATCCTCATCCCAGCTATTCATCCAGTAGGTGCCTTCATCAGCTATTGCTGAGCATGTAAACGCCATCAAGCATAATAGCGGTACATAACTTATTTTTATTTTTGTTCTCATGTTATCTCCTAATTGAATATGTAGTGTAAATAACAGCTACTTATATGATTCTATCAACACCACCAATCATCAAACTTTAAATTCAAGGCCATTCAGATCGATTGATAAAGTTCGCTCGTTGGCCGCGTATGATTTATTACTACTCAAGAGTAATTCAGTACTTTTTATACGAATAGAATATTTATGGCTTTATAAGCTTGGGTTTGTCACGAATATACAATTTAGCTTCACAAAGGCGGCACAAATAAAGCAAACCAAGGCTAACATTTAAAATAAGGGGGGGTCGTTAAAGCTTGTGTCGGCGACCCGGCATACTTTCTAGAGTTAATTTCTGACTGTGAAGTTTAGGGGGAATGTGGGCCTGATAGGCTTTTGGCGTGATGCCGGTTTCTTGTTTAAATATCTTGATAAAGTGGCTACTGTCACTGAAGTGAAGCTGGCTGCTAATCTCTGCCACGCTATAATTTTGGCCTTTCAAAAATGTCTTTGCCATTTTAATTCGTTCATCTTTGAGTATTTCATTGAAGCTGGTGTTCTCGGCTTTTAGCTGGCGTTGCAGATTTCGTAGGCTGATGTTCAAGCAGTTGGCCCACTCTTCTTGCTTAGGTATAAACTCAGGTAATTGACTCTGAACATAAGAAATTGTGCGTTTTGATAGCGGGATTTGAGTCACGCTTTTTAATTCGTCTTCCATAATCGATTTAGTCGCACTGGCCAGTGCTTTGTTCGAGAGTGGGTTCTTTAAATGATAGATACGTTTATCAAAGCAAATTTCATTTTGACGCGCATTGAACTCAATTGGACAGCAGAAGTATTTTTTGAATGCCGCTAAATTACGCGGTTCTTGTCTCTGTAGTTTGACGGCAATCGGCGTTGCTAGTGGGTCGTCTAGTAAATTGCTGAAGAATTTTACGATATAAATCAGTATAAAATCAATGGTATAGATTGGGTACTGCTCGCTACTAAGCGACGTTTCAAAAATTAATCGTACATGAGACGATTCGTCTAATGTTGCGTAAATTGAATTGGTGTAGGTTTCACCATAACGTTGAGAGGTGAGGTTGAAGAGCATTTTAAGGCTATCGCAATATCCTGCAAGTACAGTCAAAAGGTTGCTAGCTGGCGCGGTGTGATTGATTAATTTAACAGAAAAAGCATCATCTTCAGTTATTCTGACGGCTTCGTTTAAAATAAGGTCTATATCCTGTTGTTTTATCCTCACTAATTTGGACGAGATATGTTCGTCGACAATGCCCGCTTTATTAAATAGCTGGCGCGTATCAATACCCTGACTTATTAGGGCTTTCTTGATTACGGTAAGAAAGTGAGAGGAAATAGTGTTGCTGTTATTAATATTTCTGATCATTATTGAGTACCACTTTTATTATTTTTTTAAATGGATATCAAACTTGTAATATTTAGTATGCACTAAGCATTAAGCATTGAATACTTGTTTTTTAGAAAGTAATAAACATACGAAATATTGCAAATATAGAACAACTTCCTTTTGAAGCTTAGGCTGTTGACGGTCAGTATTTACGTTAGTAATTAGCTCAGTAATTGGAAAGTCGCTATGACTGAAACTGTTCTATAATAAAAGAAGTACAATATATCGCTTTCTGGCAAAGAAATTTGAGGTGTCAGGAGAAATTTATTATGACTACGCTTCATATAGAGAAAAACAACTTATGGCGCTTGAGTGTTTACATTCTGATGTGTGGATGGCTGCTTTTGTTATCCAATCCTTTGTTGTCGAAGGAGACAGTCATATGGAGGGTGACTGACTGGCCTCCTTTTTATATTTTGGAAGGGCCGGATAAAGGCAAAGGCATATATGATGAAATCATCGCCATGATTTCTCAACACATTCCGGAGTACGATCATGTGACTATGCGGATGAACACCTCCCGAGTTAGAGCGCAATGGCGGCTTGGTGAAAAAGTGTGCCATCCATCGGTATTGGTCGGTGAGACTTTTAATGAGCAGTCTGTTTTGAATAGTATTCTGCTTCCGCATCGAATCATAATTCATAGAGACAAAGAGAAACTTTTCAGTAAAGGCGAAGTCGTCATAGATCAACTTCTAGCCAATACCCAACTCCGCGGTGGCGTTACGCTCGGACGTTATACGCCACTACTTAATAATATCGTAGAGCAACATAAAGAGAGACGGCATCTTTATAAACATCCAAATTACCAGCGTCTGATAAAGATGTTACTTTTAAAGGGCTTAGATTATATTATTGAGTATCCTCCTATTATTACTTATACCGCCCAGCAAATGGGATTGGACAATCCCACCAATAGTTTAGGCATTCAAGAAACAAAGGATAGCGCTTACATATCAGTGGCTGTCGGTTGTACTAAAAATGCTTGGGGTAGAGCGATGATTGATAAAATTGACCAAGCTCTCAAGCAAGAAAGTCAGGATCCAGATTTTCTGGAATCTAGATTAAGGTGGTACGATGAACCCAGCCGAAAGATTTTACGTAAACTGTATCAAGACGAATATTTCAAAGATAAAATGTAGCAGCCAAAAAATGCTGAAAATGGCCTGAGGGCGTCCTGTGTCGTAAGTTTAAGAAAAGAGCAGATGAAGTGATGTATAAAGTTAAAAAATCAGGGAAAAATAGTTTTTTGATTGCAGGCCAAAGCTTCATTCTCCCCATAAAAAGCACTTCTCCAAACAATATCTTCGTCATAGATATTTCCCGTATTTAGTGAAAACTAGTCGCAGGTATTAGTCGCTTTAACGGGGATAACTATGCTTTTATCTGAAATAGCAAACAAGCGGCAATGTGCTAAGCTTTCATAATAGATCTACTCATAGAATTGTTTTCGAGATTCAGGCATGGGTGTGCGCTATGAATACCAAGAAAGTTGGCCTAGAAAGCAGGTATTATTTAGTTTTACTGCAATGCGTCATATTAGTTGCAGCATCACTCGCGGGCTTACTTTATTTGCAAAGTGTGCATACACGCAATGCACAAGAAGTTCATCAGACGCTTGCCCTGTTTAGTCACAAAGTACAGGATTCGTTCGACTCTCAAATTAACACCCTATACGAGTTAGCCGCTCTGGTTCAAAGTAACCCTGAGATCCAAGCCGCCGAGTTTTCATCCTTTGCACGCATGGCCTATGCACACCTCCCCGGATTACGTAGTTTACAGTTAGCCAAAAACAACGTAGTGAGTCACGTTTATCCGCAATCAAGTAACTTTCCTGCTTTAGGGCATGACTTACTTCATGACCCCGCCAGGAGTGACGCAGTCAAACGGGCGATTGCACTGCGAAGCCCTATATCTGACGGCCCTTTGACCTTAAGGCAAGGGGGCATCGCGATCATCATTCGGTTACCTATCTTTTTGCCGCTTAAAGTAAATAAGGCGGAAGAGTACCAGTGGGGGCTTGCTACAGTTATTTTGGATTGGGACCCTTTTTTTAAAGAAACCGGCCTCGCCGATCTTGCCGAAGTTTACGCCCTGAGCATGCGCAAAAAAATACCAGTAGAGCAATGGGGGCCGGTATTTTTTGGGGATGAAATGGTATTCTCCAATGACCCGATTGTCGTTGAACTGCACGTTGTCGATCAGTTGTGGCAAATGGCTTTACAGCTAAAACAACCTAGTCTCTTAGGTCAAGGAAACTACTTAATTCTTGCCATTCTAATATTGGCATTGGTGCTGGTGTTTTTTTTCACTCAGAACAGATCATCTACGTTTAAGATCATTCCGGCCGGTTTCATCTTGGCTGCTTTTGCGAGTATATTTTTAGTTTTATTTCTGAGTATTACCTATTCAGATATCATTGCTGAACAGAAAAGACAGTTGAACTCTGATTTACAATCGACCCGTTTAGATATTCGATCGCGGCTAAAAGTACATCAGGACTTTTTCAAAATGTTAGCCAGAGAAAGAGCCAAAGGCAAGCTGCATCAGGATAATTTTGATGAACGCACCGAGTTATTTCTTTCTAACAACAAGGAGATACTAAATCTTATTTGGACCAACTCTCAGTATAGGGTAACAGGGGTATCATCGCTCGAAGGTGATCAAATGCTCTACGATACAGGGATCGTGCTCGCTGAATCTAAGCGAACCGCCGGGTTGGCAAGAGAATTACGCCAACCTGTTTACACCCGTATTTTTTCCGGCTTACAAGGGGTAAATTCTTTTGAGGTTTGGCTGCCGGTATTTCATCAAGATAAGTTTCAGGGTTTTATCGCCGCGACCTACGCAATTGCAACCCTATTGGAGTCATCCCTGTCTAAATATATTCAAGAACATTATGAAACACGGCTTGTGGTAGGCGGCGATCAAGTATTGGAACGTTTCAGTAGTAAGGGTGCGCAGCTATCCAACTTACAGCAAGGCATAGCAATGGAACCGCCGGGTCATGGGGTCAGCCTGAAAATGCAGCGATATGCCGCTAACATCTGGACTATTGAACGAATTATCTATTCGTTTTTGCTGCTTTTCTCTACTGCTGCCATTATTTGGTGTTTGCGGCGCCTTAAAACGCTGTACGAGTCACTGGAACATAAAGTCAAAGAGCGCACCACAGAGCTGGAAGGTATTAACCAGGAATTATTAAAAAGAGAACAGCAAGCGAGAATTGATGAGGAAAAAATTCGTCATCTAGCCAACCATGATGCACTGACCGGTTTGGCGAGCTTGCGTTTAGCGCGTTCTCGCATGGAGAGCGTGATCAATCTGGCCAAACGTCAGGGCTGGAAAGTAGCGACAATGTTTGTTGATCTGGACGAGTTTAAAACGGTCAATGATACCCTGGGGCACGATTCAGGCGATGCACTCTTGAAAGAAGTCGCTAATCGCCTCTCTCAGGAAATGCGTGACTCAGACACTGTCGCCCGCATAGGGGGGGACGAGTTCCTAATTATTCAAACAGGGGTAAATGATACCAAGGCTGTGTCGGTTGTTGCTGAACGTTTACTGAATAAGCTTGCTAAACCGGCCTTGATTAATGGCACCGAAATACATGTGGGGGCCAGTATCGGCATAGCGATATATCCAGATCATGCCAGTGACGCAAAGACGCTACTAAAAAGAGCGGATGAAGCGATGTATCAGGTTAAAAAAACCGGTAAGAATAGCTACATATATTACCAACAGAACGGCTGACAAGCGGAATTAACATCGATGCTCATAGCTGTATAGCCAAATGTTCCCTAATCTTCAGTGATTGGATTTGTCTGTTGAGTCGTATCGTAGACGGATTACCCCTGAGCTGGATGGCATATAGATGGTGCGTGCCTATTATTAGTTTTTTGATTTGTGGGGTGAGAACGGTACGCGCTCTATAAAAGGACGCTGGTCAGTCATTGGTCATTTATTGCATTGTAGAGTTTAATGACCCTTCTAATCTGCCTTAATTGGCTCAAGAACGGTTTCTACCACAGCACTAGCGACCCCGGATATTTCTACACTGTATTCGGTTTTACCAAAGCTCAGCACCGCGCCTATATAGGTACTACCAATAACTTCTAGCATTTGATCCGGGGTGAGTGCCATATCTTCACATATGTCTGCCACGCGATCTGAGAAATCTTGCATTTGCTCTTGGGTTAAATCTGTCATGTAGGCTCTTCTTAAATAGGTTAGTGAGTAAAAAACTAAGCATGCACTAATTGATTAAATAATTACATACGGCGTTCATTTAATTAATGCTTAGTGCCCATTTAATTGTCTATGACCTATGACCTATGACCTATGACCTGTGAACGAATTAAAGGTGCCAGATTTAATTCGTTCATAGCTAAATGACCCGACACCCTTACCTTACTGTGCCAAAAAACGGTTTACCCTTAATAAGCGGTTAGACACTTTGGCATAATGGGTGGGGAGTATTTTATAGAGTATGTCGACAAATTTTGCATCGGCACCAATTAATACTCTAAAGGTATTTTTACGCATGCCTTTCTCGATTACCTTGGCTGCTTTCTCTGGCGAAGTGCGTGCGACACTTGAAAAGTGTGAGGCAAAATTATCCGGCTTTGATACGTCCATCTCAGCAGAGTTCGCTATGTTAGTACGGATGCCGCCAGGCATAACACAGATTACATCGATATTCTTTTTTGAAAAAGCCATGTCTTGTTTTAAGGCTTCGGTAAAACCCCTTACTGCAAATTTTGAGGCATGATAAGGGGTCACCATCGGCATCGTAATTAAGCCAAAAATAGAGGCAATATTCACAATCATTCCGCGTTCTGATTTTTCTAAAAGCGGTAACATTTCTCGACAGCCGATGACGACACCATTTAGATTAACATCCATTACTTTATTGAATAGTGCTTCCGATGTTTCGTCAAAATAGCCAAATGAGGTTATGCCAGCATTGTTGACCAGTACGTCCAGATATCCCGACTTATTTTTTATTTCATCGACCAGTTCTAGCCAGTCTTGTTTTGAGCTGACATCTGCCTTCTTGGAGATGAGAATCGACCCAGACAGTTGATCTGTTGTCTGCTGAAGTTGCTTGGTATTAATATCTGTTAGAATTAATTTTGCACCAAGAGCTGCAAAAAGTTTCGCAAGTGCTTGCCCTATGCCTGATCCAGCACCTGTAATCAGTATGTGTTTATTGTTCCATTTGCTCAATTTTGCTTACCTTCTGGTATGGTTTAGGAAAATTTTTATTTTAGTGAGATGATGACTTTCTCCGCCCGGTCTTAGGCTGTTTTTGATTTCATTTCTAACCACATCAACAAGGTCTGTTTAATTTGAGGGAAATGACGGCCGCCAATAGTCCAATGACAAGCGCCTTCAATGACCTTCAAGCTCGCTTGACCTGAAAACTTTCGAGCCAGTTTGTGCTGAATACCAATGGGCGTGATCCTATCTTCGGTTCCGCCGATAATGAGCACCGGGCAGTGAATTTGGCTGTAATCTACTTTTGTGACAGGCTTAGGGAATAAAAACCACATGGATATTTGAGTTGAAGCCCAGCCTGACTCAAAGGTGGCATTTTGTGTGATCTCTTTTTGTGTGGTCGCATCTTGTGAGTTGGCGATGCCATAACGAATATTCTTTAATAGCAAATTGGTGGTCTTGCGCCAGAGCGGAAACTTAAACAGGTTGTGGCCAAAGGTTCTTAAAACAGACCAGCGCCAAGCATTAATTCCCGCAGGCGGAGCCGAAGAAATCAGGATGAGGCTATGACAGGGGAACTTAGCCGCAATCAATTGTGCCAATAAGCCCCCCATTGAGTGACCGACCAGTATGGGGGCGTGCTCGGGGTTATCTGTGGCTAGTTTTTCCATCAACTCAGAAAGTGTCTCAAGGTAGTCTTGCACACTGGTCCTAGCTAGTTGGCTTCGCTTTTGTGCATCCATCTGATTTTTAGGATAGTGCAGAGGTAGACGCGGGGTGTGCACTATATACTGCTCTTGTTCAAAGGCTTGTCGTATTTCATTCAAGGTATCCGGTGTGCTCCACATACCATGAATAATGACTACATTTGGTTTATTACTCATTATTCTATCCTCAGGCGGGTGATGTGGTCTTGGATTGATTGTGGGTCTTATTTTTGGCATTCGGCGACGGTTTGTTTATCTTTGATTGTGGTTTAAGCTGGTCATTCTTATACTGATGAAACTGGGCCAAAGGCGCGTTATCGTCAAAACGTAATACTTCATCCGCCAATTTGCTGTGCTTAATGGCAAATACATCTTTGAAGTACAAGTCCTTATTGCACCAGGGAAACTCAGAGCCCTGACTGGGTAGCTTGTCTACTGCGCGAAGTACATAACCTGATTGCAGTGCGACCAAACTTTCTTGTTTAGCATCAGTTTCTCGATAAGGGTAAACACTCTGGTAACCGTTTTGCTCCATATGTTCTAAGAGGCGGCAGATGTAATCAAAGGTGAGTTCGGCTTTGAGTGTCCAGGAAGAATTGGTATAACCGAAGACCCAAGCAAAGTTCGGTACCTGGCTGAACATCATACCTTTGTAGTTGGTTAGATTTTTACCTTCTACCGCATGCCCATCGACGCTTAACTTCATTTTCCCCCATAATTGCAGATCTAAACCTGTCGCGGGAACGATAATGTCAGCTGCAATCTTTTCGCCAGATTTGAGTAAAATACCGGTTTCAGTGAAACGTTCGATATGCTCAGTCACAATGGTGGTTTTTCCTGATCTGACTGAGTTGAATAGATCTGCATCGGGCACTAAAGCCATACGCTGATCCCAGGGATTATAATTTGGCTTGAAATGTGTATCGACATCTGCCGCACCTGCCAGCGCTTTGTGGTTCATCTTTCTGACCATCTTGCGTACCAAATTCGGATAGCGCTTTGACAGCACAAATACCATCTGTTGCAGCGTCGTGTACTTGGCTCGCATGATACGATTAGTCAGTCCTGCCGGCAGGATACGAGAGAGTACTCTAAATAAAATATCTGAGGCGGGTCGTGAGTAAACGTAACTCGGTGAGCGCTGTAGCATGGTTACGTGCGCTGCCTTTTTAGCCATGGCTGGCACTACGGTGACGGCCGTCGCGCCACTGCCAATTACAATCACCCGCTTACCACTGTAATCAAGATCTTCAGGCCAATGCTGAGGGTGCACTATCTGGCCTCTAAAGTCCTTATAACCCTCAAATTTAGGCAGGTAGCCTTGTTCGTAGTTATAGTAACCACTACAGCAACTTAAGAACTTCGCCGCTATTCTGTATTCGCTGCCATCTCCACGCTGGACAGTGACTAGCCAATGGTTTTGCTTTGAGTCCCAATTAGCTGCTTTTACTTTTTGCTTAAAACGCATGTATTGATCTAGGTTTTCATCGCGAACTAATTCATTTAAATAATGATTAATACGTTCTGCTGAGCCGATATATTCTCTATCAGTCCAAGGTTTAAAGGAATAGGCAAAGGTATACATGTCGGAGTCAGAACGTATGCCGGGGTATTTAAATAAATCCCAAGTGCCGCCAATGTTTTCACGTCCTTCAATCACTGCAAAGGCAGAGTGTGCACGTTTCTTTTTAAGGTTATAACACATGCCGATGCCAGAAATTCCTGCACCGACAATCAAGACGTCGAGTTGTTCGTATTGTTCGCTCATGATCGCTCTCTGTTTAATATTAATCACGGTAAGTGGTAAACAGATGTTAGTGACCGTCGGTCACAAAAAATAGGATGCAATCTGTCAATAATTGATACTTTCGGCCATACTGACAGTTGAGGCTAGTTTTGGCCCTCAAATGATTAGGCTTGGATTCTTTTTTTGAGTGCCAGGCCTTTGAATAAGAAGGTTTGAATAAGGCACTTTGGCCATGAGACGGCGCTAAATAGGCTCAGGGCGGGTATCTAAACGAAGTGGAGAACAAGGTGAAGAAACAATCTATTCTAGGTCTGATCCCTCTGTTTCATGCTGTTCAGGCCCAAGGTCGATCTCCCGAAGAAATACTGCAAGGCAGAGGGCTCTCTCTGGCAAAAATGAGCGGTGCGGCGGTGATTGATCAAAGCTTGGAACTTGATATTGTTTCCGATGCAATAGACTTGCTCAATGACCCTCTATTGGGTGTGAAGGTTGGCAGTCAGGTGACGTTTACCTCTTATGGCACGTATGCGATGTTGTTAATGACGGCCCCCAACTTCATGGAAACCTTAAAGGTCGGGGTGCAGTTTCAGTCTTTATCTTTATTGTTTTCAACCATGACGCTACATTTCGAAAAAGATTGGATTGAAGTGCGTTATACCTTTCCTGAAGTGTCTAAAAATTTGAAGAGCTTTATGTCTGACCGGGATTTAATGGGATCGTATATTTTTGTACGAGAATTCATTGAACAGCCCCGCAACGTTATATTAGGGGCGGGGGCAGTACGTGCGAAGCCTGTCGGAAAAGAGTTAACAGAGTATCAAACATACATAGATTTTGACGTGCAGTTTGATCAGGCCTATAACTGGCTGCGATTGCCCCGGTCGCTTCTGCATATGGAGCAGAAGCATGGAAATGAGTTGGCCCATCAGTTGTATCGCGTACAAGCTTATGAGTTACTGCGTAAGTTCTATCCTGACGCTGATGATGTTGTCGCGCAAAGTAAGCAGATCATCGAGGGTTACGACGCCCATTATCCATCGGTGCCCGAAGTTGCCACAATGTTCGGTGTGAGTGAGCGAACCTACCGACGAAAACTGGACGATGCTAATACCTCTTATCGGACATTGTTGGACGAGCATAAAAAGAAGCGTTGCTTGGATATGCTTGCGCGGAAAAATATTTCAGTGAATGAACTTGCTGAAAATTTAGGCTATTCTGAATCAGCGAGCTTCTTACGCGCCTTTAAGCGTTGGACAAACCTCACACCGAAGCAATACCTCAAAGTAAATCGTTAATTTGGCGAACACAAAGCCATGCCCTGATTGATCTATATTCGGCGTTAGGTACGTGACTAAGTGTAGGTGATATTTTATTTATCAGACCAAACAGCAAACTCATTGCCACTAGGTTCGGTAAAATGAAAGCGTCTGCCGCCAGGGAAGGCGAAGATCGCTTTATTTATTTCTCCGCCTGCATTTTCTATTTTAGAGAGTGTTGCTTCAAGTGAGTCGCTATAAAAAACCAGTAAAGCCGCGCCAGTATTAGTCGAAGAGCTAGTGTCGCTTTTATAGAATCCCCCGTCTAAACCTTGATTCGAAAATGCGGAATAGTCAGGCCCAAAATCCTGAAACTCCCAAGCAAAAATAGCGCTGAAGAAGGCTTTGGTTTTTTCGAGGTCTTTGGAGGGGAACTCAATATAATTAATTTTTTCGTGTTGATTCATAAACTCTACCTTTGTCTCTATTCTTACATATAAATGTAGCACTGAAATGCATGGTGTCTAGCGCATACTGCTGAGCTTGTAGGTACTAAAAGGTGATAACATCGTTTTAAATTAAATATTTGGAACAGGGGTATTACTCGACTAAAAATCTAGTGTAGAGTCACCCTGTTTTAATTAATAAACGCCGAAATAAAGAATAGAGAGAGCAGCATGACTGACACGATGATCGATACCGGTTTTAACTTTGATAATAGCTATGCAGAGCAGCTGGAAGGCTTTTATGTCAGCTTAAAAGGTGATAAAGCCCCCGCGCCCACGATAGTGAAATTGAATCAGTCACTCGCAGCTTTGCTAGGCCTTGATCTTGGGGCTTTAAAAGAAAGTGATCTGGCGGCCATGCTCTCTGGCGGTATGACAATAAAAGATGCGTCACCCTTAGCACAGGCTTATGCGGGGCACCAATTTGGTGGTTTTAGCCCACAACTCGGTGATGGCCGAGCGCTGCTTTTGGCCGAAGTGATCGACACGCAGGGCGCGCGACGAGATGTCCAGCTCAAAGGTTCGGGCCGTACCTCGTTTTCGCGTGGCGGTGACGGTAAAGCGGCTTTGGCGCCCGTACTGCGGGAATACCTCATTGGGGAGGCTATGTTCGCCTTGGGTGTGCCGACGACCCGCGCTTTGGCGGCCGTCACAACAGGTGAGCAAGTTTACCGTGAGGGGGCGCTCCCAGGCGCTGTATTAGCGCGAGTCGCCTCAAGCCATTTGCGTGTGGGTACCTTTCAGTATTTTGCCGCACGGGGTGAGGCGGATAAAGTCAAGCAGTTGGCAGACTATACTATCCAGCGTCATTTTCCAGAATTAAAGGGTGCGCCCGATCGCTATCTTGGTTTGTTGCGTGCGGTGTCTGAGAAACAAGCTTTGCTGGTGGCCAAGTGGATGTGCATTGGTTTTGTGCACGGTGTCATGAATACCGATAACGTGACCATCTCGGGTGAAACGATCGATTATGGGCCTTGCGCATTTATCGATTTTTATGACCCGGCTGCGGTTTATAGTTCTATCGATAGGCAAGGGCGCTACGCTTTTGGAAACCAATCGACTATCACCCAATGGAATTTGGCTAGACTCGCAGAAACTTTATTGCCTTTAATTCATAGTGACCAGGAAGAGAGCGTTAGATTGGCGACTAACGAGGTTATTGCGTTTGAGGCGCGCTATCAAAGCTTATGGCTAGAGGGAATGAGAAACAAGCTTGGTTTAGCAGCGATTGAAGAAAGTGATCATGATCTTGCGACGGGTTTGCATACGGCGATGGCAGACCAAAAGGTCGATTTTACCTTGTTATTTCGTGGTCTGTCGGGGCTTGTTTCAGATAAAGACGATGTTCAGGGCAAATTAAGCGCTGTCCGTGACTTGTTTGATGAACCTCAAGTATTTGATAAGTGGTATGCGTCTTGGCTTGAGCGTTTAGCGCGAGACAGTATGACGGTTGATGAACGTATCGCTTCAATGAATGCCGTTAACCCGGTATATATTCCTCGGAATCATAAAGTCGAAGAAGCTTTACAGGCCGCAGAGCAAGACGCAGATTATGCACCCTTTGAAAAATTGATGCAGGTACTCGAAATGCCTTTTGAGCAGCGAGACGGTTTAGAGGAGTATGAAGGCCCGGCGCCTAAAGATTTTGGCCCCTATAAAACCTTTTGTGGAACATGATGTTGGCATAAATAAAAAAACCTCGATTAACTCAAAGGAGAAAATCGAGGCAAAGGTCATAAAAAATAAGCTCTAATTTATCTATCTTCGTAACGGGTATGCCTGAAGAAGACGCCACCATCACCAAAGGCGGAGGTATTGAACTCCGAGGTCAGGCGAATCGTACCGACTTTCACCGCGTTATTACGTCGATCTTTGGCATACTTTCTATTGAAGTAAGAGAAGATAGAGTAGCGTATTGTTTTCGATGTTGCGTACACATCATATAACGCGGTACCTTCCGGCAAGGTACCTAGGTCATCCCGGAAGTCATGCGCCCCAGTTGAGAACTTGCCTTTCACTTCAGCTGTTGGCACAAAGTAAATTTGTGTCGGTGCATTGGGTGAGGCTTCGCTCTCACCGTTTGCTTTGACATTAGCCAGTTTCTCAGTCATTAAACGCGTTGGCTTAGAGGTCACCAAAGAGAATAAGGTCTTAGTGGCGATGGTTTCATTTAGCTCAGGTGAAACATATTGTGATAACTCATTGGCAAAGAAATCATGGTTATTATCTTGCCCTGAAAGAGTATATAAGGCTGAGACGTTTCTGGAGTTTTTACCGTCAACGAAGGTCTTCCATGCCAAACCCGGTGCGAAACCTTTATCCGCAGGGTCGCCTGTCACAGATAGTCGTAGTAGACCACACTCAGCGCCTTTAAATACGCCGGTATACGGATGACCTGCAGCAGGTTCGAAGGCCACTGTCGCCATGGATCCATGAGGATGAATCGCTTTTTCGTAACCTAAGGGAGCAACGTCATCTTTACGATTTACTTTTTCCCAGAGCACTGAGTCAATCAAACCCAGAATATCTATTACTTTGAGTGCGGGGCGATCACCCGGCTTGTACTGCGTACGTAATGCGCCGTTTGTCCATAATAGTGATTCCTTATCGCATGCTGCCCAATCTTTATAGTTCTCTGGGATTTTTAGATCCCAAGGTTTAAAGGCATTTTCAACGCCGGTTAGACTAAGCGCCAGTTGCGGGAAGTGTCGACGAATTACGTCAACCATGGTGTTACTTTCAATCCAATCAATACCCTCAGCGGTATAAGTTTCATCGGTATAGTCTTTCGTGTAGAAGCGGTCGGTCATTAAGCGACGTGAGGCGTTCAGGATAAAGACTTGGAACGCGGTCTCGCCAAAGGCAAACCCGTCAGGGCGAACGGTTTCGGCTAACTGACCCACCATGGTATCGATCTGCTCGATATCATTGTTATAAAGACGTTTGAGTTCAGCCAGCGTTGTCGGCTCAGTGGTGAGGTCTTCAAATTGCTTGATCGGCTTAAGGCCGATTTGACGACGGAACTCGTTATAACGGGGTACGCCACGCTCGCGGTCACGAATAATATCAATCGCGGCCAAATCAATGTCACCCACCACAGGCACCGACAGATTACGTAAAAACTCAGGATAGTTGTTGAGCGTTAAAGAGCCTGGATGAGTGATACCGAATGAGTACCATAAGCGGTCACCACCTTGATCATCCAGAATATCTTCTGCATCGCCATCACGGGTATTCTCTATTGGGATTGACGTCGACACTATGTTAGAGCCGATATCGTAAACGTCAACGGCATCACGAAGTAGCGGGTGCATACGATAAACAGCAACAAACTCTTCGGTCAGCACGTAGGGTACGCCGTTATTGGAGGACTCGCGGGTACCAACCAAACCGCCTAGTATATGGTCGATAGCGCCGGGCTCACTTAAGGTTTCACCCCATGCCGGGTTAAGGAGTGCAAGCGTATTAATTATCCAAGAGCTGCCACTATGGATGTCGTCCAGACCCGCTTGAATTGCATCGCGGCCTTCACGTTCACGGGTGATACCCCACCAGTTGGCTTCCATTGATAATTCAAGCGCCGGATTTGCGAGTAGTGCCGGCGTCCATTCAACAGTATGAATTTTTGCCATTAAAGCCGCATTGATCAAACGTGATTTATCATATATCCACTGATCACTTGCTTCGGGGTTATTAGTCTTCAGCATGTCAGCAACGGCGTTATGTTCTAGCGTAAATAACTGGTGCATCATACTGAGGCCTAGCCACCAGTTATCATTAAAGCCCGTGACCGGCACGCCGCTTAAGAAATTAGTCGGTAGAGTGTTATCAGAATCAACCTGTAACTTACCATCTTCAAACGAGCGAACAGAGTCATTAGTGGCTTTATCGCTGCCGTATAATTGTGAGCCATCCCACCAGTGGGTATTTTTGTTTCGGTAGGTGGGTGGCAACGTGACATTGTCTTCTGCACTTCTATCATCATCCGCAGTCGTACGCTGTATTTTTAATATGCCAGTTCCAAGTGGGTCCCCTTCAGGTAAAGGCACTTCAATTGGGTTTTCAACGGCATTCGGGCCGTGGCTTACCCAATCATGGACCATAAATTGAATCCAGGAGGCCGCGATAAAGTTAATGCTGGTGGCGGGTTTGAATTCTGAGCGTGATAAAATTGAGTTACTGACATCTCTTGGGTTGGGCGTGAGTAGGGTATCCGCTTCGGTTTCGCCATATGCGGCTTGCAACTCAACATTACGTCCGAAACGACGATGCACAGATCCTTCTGCTGGGTTTTCCAGAATGTTACAGGTGCCATCCTCGGTTCTGGCACTTAGACTGCGTTCGTCACAAACGATTTCTTCACTTACCTGAGCCCAGTTTTCAACATTTATTAAATTGTTCTTCAGCAGTTCTTCGCGTTGTAGGCCGATTATGGCACCTGCAGCAAAGACCCCGAGTGTGCCCAGCTTTGCTATCGCTGGCCATGTGACCCAGATTGTATTGGACATGTATTTCTCCTCAATATTATTGTTTTATGTCATATCTTCCGCGTGGCTAAATATTATTTTTATTGCAGGCAATTTAGCTTTGGATCGATACTGATTTGCAGAGTAGATTGCTTGTTAGGGTTTTGCCTACCCTCCTAAAGGATGGGGGAAGGGGAGGGCGGTAGAATGCATTTGCTACGAATGCCAGAGCACGCATGTGTTTTATACTGTTTGAATGCTAGGAAAAGCTTATTACATAATTTCTATGTATTTGCGCTGTGTCACAAGTCGGCTGTCTGTTGAAGGCTAGTGTATTGAAATATGATTGTACGAACTGATAATTATGCTAATGTTCTTCAGGGTACAAGTGTAGGGCTAGTTTGAACGTTATGGCCAGGGACCGTTTTTGACGACTTAGGCTGCTTACATGTATGTCAGAGCAGGCTATTAAAAATAGTGATAATTATAAAAAGAAATTTAGATGCATAGCTACATTGAACGTAATGAACCTCTTAAACTACTCGACAAAGGTTTGGGTTTCCCCTTGACCTTAGTGGTGGCCGCACCGGGCTCAGGTAAAAGTGTCTTGCTCACACAGTGGCAGGCACATCTTATAAACGGCAGTTCACACTTTATAAGTGACAGTCCACAGCCTAAAAATGATCGCTCACAGAAAACGGCACTGATTCGCATAGACCTATCTGCCAGTGCTGGCAACGACCACAACAGCCATATTGTGTTTAAAAAGATTGTTGAAGGCATTAAGACGCTTACCCCCTTATGGGATGCCTCCTTTTTTAATCTCTTTAATAGTGAAACTCCCGTGACAGATGAAACCTTGATAGCGGTGCTCATCGAGGCCTTTGAGCTGGTAGATAACAAGCTGGTCATCATTATCGACGACTTTCATTATATTAAATCACTTGCTAGCCAAGCTATTTTTGCTGACCTGGTTGAGCATTTGCCTGTTCATGTGCACTTTGTATTGGCTAGTAGAAGGTATCCTCAATTTCCGCTTTCACGTTTTAAACTAGAAGAGCGGGTATTTGTGTTGGATGGCAATGACTTGAAGTTACGGCAAACAGAGCTTGCACAGTTAAATGAAGATATCAGTGGCGTGCCTTTAAGTGAACACAAAGTATCAGAGCTCTTGAGTCAAACAGAAGGCTGGTTTGTCGGTGTAAAGCTGGCACTGCAAGCTTATTCTCGATCAGGGGAGTCAGCCTTGGAGGCCTTTAATGGTACTCAGCCTGAACTGTTGAATTATTTTGGTTTTGAAGTCTTGAAAAACCTCAGTGATGAGCTGCGTCACTTTGTTTTAAGTAGCGTTGTTTTTGAGTGCTTCGATAGCGATTTGTGCGAGCAGGTACTCGATACTAATAACTGTGCCCAGCTACTCGAAAAGGTGGCTATGCAAGAGTTGTTTTTGATGCCGGTACCTGAGCAACCGGGTTGCTATCGTTATCACCCTTTGTTACAGAGTTTCTTATTGAACCGCTTGAAGAGTGAGCATAACCAAGCTTATATCGAAAACCTCTATCGTAAGTCTGCCCAATACTTTCTGGATAAGGGCCAAATAGCGGCGGCGATCGAATACGCTTCACAGGCAAATGATCTTGAATTTTACGCCGCCGCTTTAGAAATAGCTTGTCATTTGTGGCTCAAATCGGGTGACTTCGAACCGGTGATTGACGCGCTACTGGGCTTGAATGAACGTGACTTGGAGCAGCATGCAAAACTTTTGGTGCCATTGATATATGCTTTAAGTTTTACTCGGCGCTTTAATCAGGCGCATTATTATTTAGAAATACTCCAGCGTAATAGCCCTTTAGTAAGCTGTGAAGCGGCCGGCGGTAGGGGGCCTAAGCGACGGGATGAGTCTTTACAAATTGATCGTTTCTTAGCGCATTTACTGCGCTTATTTCAACGTGATACCGATGCGATGAATGATAGCAATATGTTGGCCTTTTCACACAAACATGCAAATCATGTCGTTCGTGGACTCTCAATGATTATTGTCGCCTATGAAAAGGTGCATCGCGGCGAGCTGACAGACGCGTTTAAAATTGCCCATGAAGCAAAATCTCTGCTGGTGAAAATTGAACACAAGTTTCTGGAAAGTTATGCCGACCTGCTTATTATCTTGTGTGATCGTTATCTCGGTAGAGGGGTGGAAGCGATTCAATACATGAGCGAAATTTATAACAAGGTGAGAGGCGGTCCTAAAACACCTTCTTGGGTTAATATCGCGACCGGTATGATGATTGTTTATTACGAGCAAAATGCGCTGAGTAGGGCAATTGACTTATGTGAGGCGTTATTACCCGTTGTGAACCGAGCCTGTGTTACCGAAGTGGTGGCGAGCAGTTATTTATATTTTTCCAGACTATTACATATTAAAGGTGAAACGAGCAAAGCCAAGCGCTTATTGGATCAACTCGATCGCATTCTAACACTGGGGAAGTATGAACGTTTCCATAGCCAGATTGTGCAAGAGAAGGTCAGGCAGGCAGTAGTTGATGATTTACCTGTTGTGATTGATAAACTTTATCAGCAATATGATTTGGTCAGTGTAAGTGACAACGAGGTGTGGAAACGCTCAGGGGTTTACCATGAAAGCTGTGAGCGTTTTGCTTTAGCTGCCGTTTATTGTTTAGTCTCAAAAAACCACTTTGAGCAAGCCAATGTTATTTTGCTACAAATGTTAGCTGTACTCGACCGCCATGAAATGAAAACCCGGTCTTTAATTGTCCGCTGTAACCAAATTACTATCGGCTTCATTCAGGGTAATACCGATGCGGGCATTAACCAGTTAAAGAAATTGATTCAGGAGTATGGTTTAGTTTGCTTTTCGCGTACAGTTTTTGATGAGAGTCCTGCTTTAGCTAAAGTTTTCCAGCAAGCTATTAATCTCAAACGCATTGCTTTACCGACAATTTTTACCGATATTTTTAAAGACTTTTTAAAACCGACTGAGTGCTTTAATGATCTGGTTAAACCCGCCAGATTACTCACGGAAAAGGAATTAGAAATTTTTGAGCTATTATCTGCTGGTCTCACGAATGCTGAAATAAGTAAGCAGTCATGTATCGCCTTATCGACAACTAAATGGCATTTGAAGAATATTTATATGAAGCTGGGGGTGGTGAATCGTAGTGCTGCCATGATGATCGCGCATCAAAGTTAGCCTTTGTTCTCTGCTTAGAAAATTTTGGTGCGATAAATAGATTATTTTTGATATGTGTTAATTTTGTAGGTACTTGTCATAGATGGCTTGATATCGGCCGGTTTTTTTCAAGTGTTTTATCCCGTCGTTAAAATCATCACGTATTGATTCACGCCAAAATACCGGGCGATAGTCATTTGGATTCGGTTCAACAAAATGGTGAAATTGAAATTCTTTAAGAAGTTTACCGTATTCTTTCTCAGCTAATATTGAATAGTATTTGAAGATGCTGATATCACTGAGTACTACATCTAAACGACTCTTGTTAAGTATAAGTACTTGTATTAATTGATTATGTTGTTCATGGTATTTTTTGGCCTTTTTGACGGGTTCTAACCATAGAGGGTAGCGCTTTATTGCGCCTTGAAATGAGATGACAGATAGATCTTTCAGGTCTTCAGGTTTTTTAATATGCAGTTTTCTTTCTTTAAGCGTGATGAATACATTGTTATATATGACGGCTGAGTCACCATAAAACGCACCAATTTTTTCCATGTCCTCGCCTAAGTCTGTCATGGCGGCCATCGTCTTTTTTTGCGCGAAGGCAATAGGTACGCGAGCAAGTGGGTAATAAACGGGGGTCAGTGTGTGCTGATGGAAGGCTAAGGCTTCTGATATTATTTCAAGCTCGATACCAGTGTCAGATTCAGGGAATGAGAAGGGCGGAATAGCGTTGCCAAACGCCATCGTTACTTCATCACTAAAGCTCTGCGCCGAAAAAAATATCAAAATCCAGAAAATAAATATCTTCATCATATAAACCAAAAACTCTAGCGAGCGTTCATTCATAGTTTAGTTTAGTTTAGTACAGATTTCAGTCATATCTCTAATTTAATTACAGCGTCTATAAGCTGGTCTACACTTATTTAAACAAAAAAATAAATGGAGTAGATTGGTGAACGATCCCGAAAGTATAGTAAATAAAAGAAAAGAGCTAAGTCCTGAAGGCCAGGAACTAGCAAGCTTCCTGGAGGGCCAGGTGCGTGACCGGAAAATTGAAGTACCTATGCTGCCTGATGTCGCGAGCCGAGTTCTCGCTGCATCCTATGACCCTGACTCCGATGCTTCACTCTTAGCTAAACTTATACAAGGGGATCAGGCATTAGCAGGGCATGTTATGAGAATAGCAAATTCTGCCGCCTATACGCCTAATGCCTCAATGGTTTCTTTGCAGCAGGCCATCGCCCGTTTAGGTATGGAGCTTATTACAGAAATTGCACTGGCTGCTTCCCTGAATGCCAAGTTGTTTAAAGCGCCCAGTTTTGAAAAGCGGATGAGTGAAATCTGGGACCACGCTTTATGCTCAGGGATCTGGGGTAAAGAGGTTGCAAGGTTCAGCAAAAAAAATGTTGAAGCCTCTTTTCTGTGCGGTCTACTGCATAGCATTGGACGCCCTGCCATTTTGCAGGATATTGCTGAATATACGCACCAGCATGATATTCGTGTTTCCTATGAAGAAGCGATGACGCTGGAGCAAATGTTTCATGTGTCATATGGTGAAGTTATTGTACAAAAATGGAAAATGCCGATCATTGTTCAAGAGTCAGTTCAGCATTACCTAAATTATATCGATGCGAAAAATTGTCGCGATCAGGCGATGGTGGTGGATGGCGCGACCAAGCTGGCGCAGGTGACTTTACTCAAGGACGACGCGTTTGGAGACGCTGAAGCTAAAAATACTTTTGTAGAGGGCGTATTCGCCGATATTGTATTCGCCGATTTAAATCTTTATGAGGATGAAATCGAGTTACTTAAAGAACAGGAAGACAAAGTGAAAAGTGCTTTGGAGGCAATGCGTTTATGAAAAACTTTGATGTCATTGTCATCGGAAGTGGACCCGCAGGACAAAAAGCCGCAGTTCAAGCTGCTAAAGCAGGAAAAACAGTTGCCCTGGTTGAACGCGACCAATGGTTAGGTGGCGCCTGTGTGCATCGAGGCACTATTCCAAGCAAGACGCTGAGAGAAAATGCCTTACGTGTTAAAAAAATGCGTGAGAATGCGGCACTTTGTAGCTTTGAGTTAGCTGAAGATATTGAAATGTCGACGCTGATTGACCGTTTGAATCGAGTCTTAAAAGCGCATGATGGTTTTATGGTGAACCAGATTGAGCGCAATCATATAGTCCGAATTCACGGACGCGCTAAATTCTTATCACCGACCGAATTGCAAGTAACCAAAGTACGCGGTGAGCCAGAGTTATATTCAGCAGATAGTTTTGTCATCGCGTCGGGTTCTATTCCTCGTCAACCTGATAATATTCCGGTTGATCATGAGAATATCTTTGATAGTGACTCAATTCTGACAATGCTCTACTTGCCACGTAGTTTGACTGTTTTAGGTGGCGGCGTGATTGCTAGCGAGTATGCCTCTATTTTTCAGGCGCTCGGTGTCAACGTTACGATGATTGATCGTTACCCTTTACCTTTAGGTTTTATGGATGCCGATCTAACCAAAAAATTTGTAGACTCTTTTCAAGAAATGGGCGGTACCTGGCTGGGCGAAAAGAAGGTCGAGTCAGTTGAGTGGGACGGCCTGTCACAAGTAGTGACTACCTGTGATGACGGTACGGTCATAAAATCTGCCAAGTTACTGTGTGCGGCTGGCCGAATGGCCAATGTCAAAGATCTAGAAATAGAAAATACAGGCATGCAATTGAATGAACAGGGGAATATCTCTGTAAATGAATTGCTGCAAACACATGTGTCACATATTTATGCTGCAGGAGATGTGATTGGGCCACCGTCACTCGCTTCTGCTTCGATGGAGCAAGGCCGGCGTGCCAGCTGTAATGCTTTGGGTATTGAAGTCGGCCCGATGAGTAAGATGATCCCTTCGGGTATTTATGGTATTCCGGAGCTATCGGCAGTGGGCATGACGGAACAGCAAGCCAGCAAAGAATATGGCGAAGTGATGATCGGTCGTGCGCATTTTGAAGAGATTTCTCGTGGTCAGATTAACGGCATTCGCGATGGTATGTTGAAAATTATATGTGACGAGAAGGGGGAAAAAATACTCGGCGTGCAAATTGTGGGAGAAGGCGCGACAGAGCTTATTCATATCGGCCAAATGGCGATGTTATCCGGTGCCAATATTGATATTTTTGTCGAAAGTATCTTTAACTTTCCAACCCTGGCAGAAGCTTATCGCGTAGCGGCTCTGGCTATTATTGGGCAGCGCGCGACTCAGTCAGATAAGTTCTAGTAGCCAGTTTAGCATCGATATTTATACTAGCTAGTCCTCAGTGGTGCGCTCTTAATTGAACGCTCTTAATGGCGTACTCTCAATAGCGTACCATCAATAGACAGCACGCCATTTTTGAAAAACTAAACTGTAAAAGCCTCAACATGATCTGACTTATGAATTTTAAGAGCTAGACTAAACCTCACAGTCCAGAAAATGCCATTTGTTGCTATTTATAGAGGGAGGTGGGTATAGGATGAATCGGACAGATTGGCCAGAGCGAAGAATATGTGCTGAAGTAAACTTGGCGGTATGTTTGCATTAGACTATATTTTAATCAGAGTAAAAAACTATGAGGTGAATTATGCAAAACTACAAAATACTTGCACAGGGTTTAGCTTTCATTATGATGCTTAGCTTCCAGCCTATAGCATTTGCTGATACTAAAGAAACAGCAACTGATCTGACCACTTTATTGAGGTCTGCTCGTTCGGTGACGGTAAATAAGAAAACAATCGCAGACCCAAGCCAGTTTAATGTCAGAAAATTTATTAAAAAAACAAAGAAAAACTATTTACGTTCAGCCGGTAAGAAATTCGATAAATCAAATATAAGGCTCATGCAGCTAATGGAAGCCATTGAATTTGTCATTACCAATGCAAAGGATGGTAAATATGCGGGTAAGTGGCCATCGGGCCCTTATGCCAACAAGTTTTTACCGGCACGATTTGCCCGAGAAACAGGTCTAAAATTTACCGAACTAACCGGGGGCAAGGGAACCTTAAAATTAACCACATCAAACGCACTGTTGGTTAACCCTGAAAATAAAGTCGATGACTGGGAAAATAACGTCATTGAGAATAAATTCTTGAAGGGCGAATGGACAAGAAATGAGGCTTTTTCTGAAAATACACCCAACGGTTATCGACTGATTCTACCTGAGTACTATAAAACCGGTTGTCTAGGTTGTCATGGAGGTGAAAATGGAAAAGCTATTCATGCTCAGCCTGTAGAAGGTCATCTCGGCGACTTTGGTGGTGCTATAAGTGTTACTCTTAAAGAATAATTGCGCAGCGGCAAGTGATGATCTGACGCAGCAAATGCGAGACCTGATTATTTTTTTTGATACTACATAGGGTCACAAGGGTTGATAAGATGTAGCGGAATCTCGTGCTCAAGTGTTTTTGTGAGATCAGGTTTGAACCTGAGTTTAAACAGTCAGACCGGGTTCGAACTGATACAACTGAAGATGATGTGATTAAAGAACGGATCACTCCGGTATTTATTCCTGTCGAGTAAACCTTAGTCACCCAAGTTTACTTTTAATTGTTCTAGGGCTTGCTCTGCTTGTTTGAA
>Ga0105353_1000351_pt1 | contig 27941 bp, 20 predicted proteins | sample EN1Hudsemesocosm_2_FD_83657 | JGI IMG/M metagenome (GOLD analysis project Ga0105353, IMG submission 83657) | Methane-oxidizing microbial communities from mesocosms in the Hudson Canyon - EN10B Hudson Canyon | ecosystem: Environmental > Aquatic > Marine > Cold seeps | place: Hudson Canyon...
AAGCTCATCATTAATACTGGCTGTAATGCTAAATTGGCTTGGGGTACGGGACTGCAAAACGCCGCCCACAGAGATACTGGTAATGCCTTCACTGTTATGGCTCCAGTTAACTTCTGTGGTTAAAACCTTCACACTGCCGTCACTATAGTGGCCTATGGCCTGCAGTTGGCGAGATAATCCACTGTAGAAAGAGCCTTCACTAGGTGAAATAGTGAGGCTTTTTAATAGAGCTGGCTGCAGGGTAAGAGTTTTACTTAAGGTTCGTTGCGAGTTGCTTGCGGTAATGGTCACTGTGCCCGGAACCCGGGCCACTAGTTGCGTTTCAAAACCTGCTTGTTGGGTTAGCACTGCAAGATGTTGAGGCTCAATGGTCCACTCATATTGGTCCACTTCAAAGTCACTGCGGTCATCTCCAAGGTAGGCGCCAAAATCCTGCACCCCATCATTAAATATACCCAGGGTCACCTCTTCCCCCTGACGAATATTAACCTCACCTGGGCCAATAACGTAGTTCTCGTCTACATCATCATAGGTAGTGCCATCTTCCACACATGCTACAAGTAATAGGGGAAAAATGAGCCAAGCCAGGCAACGACGTAATGTAAATATATTCATATTCTTCATAAGTAAAATCAGCATCTGGACAGCCTGCTTAAACACAAAGGTAAGCAGGTCAAGGTATCTATTTTTTATTATTAATAAGCTTCAAACATCATACTATGCTGTAGGCCCACAGCATTTTTTGGCATTTCACTCACCATGTCCTGATAGGCGCTGCCCACCTGATATTTAAGGTACACAGTGGTATCAGGCCAATGGCGAGTGACGTTGACCACAGTGTCTTTTACCTGCCACCGATAACTCACCACACCAAAATTAAGGTCGCCACTGGTGTTATCCGGGTTGCCATACTTTTTAGAGATCATATCTATAACTTGTAATACAAAGTTCGCATCGTTAAATGATGGGAATCGATACTCCAAAGACGCTACTTGCCCAGTTTGTAAACTGTAACCCACGTATAAACGATCGGTGCGTGGTAGCAGCTTGGATGATTCGTAAATATCAAACCAGTAATTACTTTCTTCCCGTAACGGGTGGGCATCGTGTTTCTTTAACTTACTTCTTAGACTTTGCCTTGAGCTTAACGCCAGAGGGTCACCATATAAAATTAAGGAGCTATCAAAGTTTTCGATGAGTTTACGCAGGTAAGGCAAACGTAATTTCCCTGGTAAATAGCCATTACTAGCCGATTTACCATGCCAAAAAAGTGCTTCCTGCAAGTCCATAGGGGTGCCTTTTCCTTCTTCATACAATAAGGCAAGATTATATTGCGCATCAGCCACACCCTGAGCGGCCGCTTCGTTAAACCAACGAAAGGCGTTGTCATTATTTTGCTCAACCCCCTTACCATGCAGATAAAGCCAAGCAAGATTATTTTGTGCCGCACCATGACCTTGTTCGGCTGCTTTTAAATACCACTTGGCAGCCTGCTGAAAATTAAAAACGTCGGAGTTTGAGTTGCTATACACAGCCACAAGGTTGGAGGACAACGGCACCTTACCCTGCTGATACAAAAGAGCAAAATTAAACTGAGCACCAGCATGGCCACGGCGCGCGGCGGTTAATAACCAGCGAGCCCCCTGATCGATATTTTTATTCATACCATGACCACTGATGTTCATCTGGCCCAGTTCATATTGCGCCTCAATGAAACCACCGTGGGCACTCTTTTGTAACCAGATAATGCCTTCTTGAAGATCTAGCGGTAGCCCTTGGCCGTTAATGTACATAATACCCATGTAGTATTCGGCTTGATGGTCTTCATCCTTGGCTAGCGGGTACCATTCGGTAAGCGCTTTCGCATATTGGTTATTTTCATAAGCAATTTTACCGTTATCAAAATCTCCAGCACTACCAATATCGTATAGTGGGTCAAGTGCTTCAAAGTTAGGTAATGCCACCACAAACGATGCATCACCAGAATCGTTTTTTTCTTGTGAAGAAAACAGCGAACAACCGTTTAGAGCCTGAAGCAATACAGCAAAAAGAGAGGCCGCCGCTATTTTACTTATTTTCAATTTACTCATCAAAACAATCTCTGACCTGCCATTAACTTAAGGCTAAAATAAGGGTTAACGTAAGCCAACATCTGAATTATTCATACCAATGGACAGCTTCCACTGGATCTCTTTAATCACATGGTCACACTGATGTAAAAAAGCGCTAAACACCTGACTATCTGTCATGTTTTGCTCGGTCCCCACTATAATACCGTCTTGTTTAATTTTACGAGCTTCACTTAAACGGCGCATTAACATGCGATAGTCTTTGGTATCGGCCTGTAGTTGTTCGTGCTGATTTATGTCTTCTATGAGCTTTTGTATACGTAAATGTTTACGCTCCTGCTTGGCGTGCTTTTTACTTTTATGATGTTGAGTCCAGCGAGCGCGAGCCGTCAATAAGAATATAAATACAAAAATAAGCAGTAATTTGAAATTCCATATTTGCAACATGGAAGCAAATACCGCTTTCTCTAAAGCTTGGTAAGGGCTGAAGTATCTAATCGCCGCTTCATGACTGTCAATAGTGCTCCAGTGACCGCCCGTTTCCTTACGCCACTTTGCAAGCAATGGATAACTGGCATTCATTTCTTTGGTAAAAAGCACTTGCAATAACGACTCAACCACAGCATCAGAGGCATCCATACGTGCTACTAGTAAAGAATCTGTAGTGACCATTGGCATCCAATCATTAGGCATTGGACCATCAATTGAAGGGTAAATACCATTGGCCATTGCTTTATGGCCCAGATGGGAATAAATAGCGGAAACCCCTTCATAGGCCTCGGTTTTTAGTAGTTTAAAGTGACCACTGGCCATTAATTTACGCACATAATCATCGCGTGTACTGGTGGTTACAACCGCACCATCTAAATCACGGCTATCTAATAACGACAAATAGGACTGATGATTGTTACGCAAGTTTTTTTGTTCTATATGGTAGTAATTAAGGAGCTTTAAGGCATTTTTTCTGTGATCGGTTTCCACACCGCCCAATGCAATTCGCTTACCGGTTAACTCGTTAATTGAGTTGATGCCGCTGTCACGGCGTACGATCACTTGCACAAAGTTTTGAGCAATTGGAGCAATGGCAGCGAGGTTAGCCATCTCTGAGGTAGCCGGAGATAAAATTGCAATGTCGGCGCGACCACTTTGTAGCAAGCTGCGATTAAAAGAGGAGTCTTTACTCACCACCAACTCAACCTTGTAGTTAGTGTATTTCTCTATAGCTCCTTTAAGCTCCATGCCCACAGTGTGTAAATATGTACCACGCGCACCCGATGCCAAGCGCATAATATTGCTTTCATTGCTTTGCATGTAGCCAATATAAATAATGCCGACCATGGCTGTGAGCATAAGACCCCAGCTTATAAATTGACGCAAATTGTAAAAATTCATTTTCTGCTCTCCCCGCCTCTAGTAGACCTACTAAAGGTTTTGACCACTTTGATCAAATTAAAATATTCTATTTATAAGGCAAGATTTCGCTCACCGTTTATATGATTATTTTTTTACTAATTATGTATTAAGCTAAGATCATTAACTTCACTTGCGAAGGGGCCAGTGTCGCACCAAATGCACCGGGCATCATACCGTTTTGACCAGATAACCCCAGCATTTTATTGGCAGGCAAGCCACCAATAAAAGTTTTAACACTGCCCAGTAATTGCTTCTGAGGCCCCATTACCATGCCCGATAAAGGGTTCATCATTAAGCCCGCATTATCCCCGTTACTCATGGGAGTAATTGTCATCATATTATGATTGGGCATGGCCAGGGTAAGTACCTTCACCTGAGACGGAATAGCCGTCATAGGCACCGCCATATTTGGGTACGGCATGGGGGTAGGAATAGGCCCGGCCGGCGATGGTACAGGAGTTAGGCAAACGTCTGGCATTGCCATGTTGAGCCCGCCCATTTGTGTGGTTGCAAATACCATATTAATTCCTCAGCTTAACCCATGTGTATCCGTTCGCCATCAATTTTAATATCTTTACGGGCAGTAATCACCGCATGATGGGAGCGAATAGATAATGTTTTTTTAATTGTTTGCAAAAGATTGGTACTGGTTTGCTGATCAACACCTTCTACCATACGAAAACTGTTTTTAATATTTTGCGTAACGCTATCTACTACCATGTGCAAAGCATCACTAACACTCTCCACTTCACGCCAATGACTCACGACTTTGTCACCTGACACATTTAAATTAGTAGCATGAAGGTTTGCTTCTATAGCCGTAAGCGACAACTTGGCACTTGTTAGCTGGAGATCCTGAGCTGAGGTAACTTTAACACCTTCACTAGCTGCCACGCTTACCTGCCCACTTTTACTTTCAAGGTTCACACTGCCCGGAAATGATAAAGTCATGTCGTTAACTGTAGGGCGAGACAATATAGCCAATATATGGCTTTCTTTTCCTGTGTGATTAAGCAGCACTTTATCCCCAGCCTGGGGTGCTACCAAACAACTAAATGCCAAAGATGCCGACATAACGCCTTGTTCAGCTAGCACCATAAATTGACGGCCCGCACCTCCCTGAACCAGAGCTGTTTGGGTGTAACCTTGTTGGTGACTGGTTAACGCCGATACTTTTGCCATTGTACAACTCCTTATTTAGCTGCTTGCCATTTTTCGGCTTTTTGTTTTTTTGGATCGGTAGCCAGCGCTGCTGCTTTATTCGCACCGCGCCATACTGTTTTAAAATCTAAAATTTCATGCAAATTTGTCCGATACAATTGGGTATCAGTGAGATCCGCTTCACTTAAATTTGCATGACTAAAATCCACATAAGTTAGGTCAGCACCGGTAAATACCGACTTTGAGCAGTTAGCTTTCACCATAAGTGCTTGGATGGCTTTTACTTTAGTAAAATTAACCTGAGACAAGTTAGCTTCCTGCATCAGTGTTTGCTCCATTTTAGCCCCAGTAAAATCAGCCATGGTAAGGTTCGCCTTAATAAGGTTGGCCTGCTTGGCCTGCACTTTCTTAAAGTTAGCCCCAGTTAAGTCGGCTTCCATGAAGCCTGCCTGGGTTAAATCCATACCCTCAAAGTTGGCACCGATTAATTTAGTTTCTTGAAATTGAGGTTTAATCATATTGATCTTGGTGAAGTCGTATTGAGAGAAGTCAGCCTTCATGAAAAAGATCAGCTCTAATTTCGCCCCTTCAAACACAACGCCCTTCACATTTGCCTCGATAAAGTTAGCGCGAAATACGTTTACCTTGGAAAAGTCAGCATTTTCAAAGTCGCCATTAATAAATGAGCTTTGGTCCATTTTGGCACCAAGGAATTTGGCATTTTTAAACTTGGGATTTATAAAGCTAGTGTTTTCAAAATTGGCGGAAGATAAGTCGGATTTTTCAAATTGCGCATCAATAAAGCTAGCCAAGCGCATATCGCAACCTACTAAGCTTATACTTTCACCCTTAGGTTCAATAAAGTTTGCCAAGACCAAGTTTGCATTATTCAGCTTGGCCCCACTGAAGTCACATTTAATAAAATTACACTCTTTTAGTTTAGCGGACCTTAAATCCGCCCCCTTAAAAGACACTGATTCAAAGGTACCACCGCTTAAATCAGCCCCTTGATAATCCCCACCACCAAGATCCTTACCTTGAATCATGGGTTCTCCGCCTTTAACAGCCTTGATTAAGTCATCTTTTAACATCTAAGGCCTCCAATCTTGCAAAACAGTTTGATCAAGATTGGCATTACTGTATTTATTTTTACCAAGAGTGGCATCTAAGAAGTTCACACTGTACATATTAGAACCACTGAAATCCACGTTTACTAGTTGCGCCTTATAGAGTGAGCCTTCCATTAGATTAAATTGACTCATGTTGGCAGACGTTAAATCAGATTTCATGAATTGTGCGCGAATGCCAGTAGCCCTTGAAAAATTTGCGTGATGGAGACTGGCACCGCTTAAATCAGTTTCGTTTAACTGTGCGCCATTAAACTTCACATGATTCAATTGATTTTCTCGTAGGCAAGACTTATCGACAACTGCACATGAGAAATCTGCTCTATTAAGATCACAGCCTCCAACAAAACGACTATTAATCATTTTCGCCGATGTAAAGTTAGTCTGCGGCGCACTTGCCTCAACAAAATTAGCCCCTTCAAGCACTGCCTGACTAAAATCTGCCAGAATAAACTGCCCTTTAACAAAGTTAACTTGAGTTAAATTTGCACCAACAAATGAACACTGAGTAAAAATTGGATTAATAAAATTACATTCTTTTAAATTTGAAGCATCAAATATAGTATTTAAAAACTCTGTATCTAAGAATGTTATTTCAGCCATAGGACAGCGAATAAACTTGGTATGAGTAAAATTAGAGCCTCCCAACTGGCTTTTCGTTAAATTCGCACCTGTAAAATCTGCACCGCTTAAATTAGCTACACCAATATTCGCCCCTTGGCAGTTAGCATTTACAAGTTTAGCGTTAGTTAAATCAGCACCGGCCAAAATTGACTTCTCAAGATTAGCATTACTTAAATCACAATTAGAGAAGTTAACACCCTCTAAATAACAGCCCGACAAATCTATTCCTACGAGGCTCTGCCCTGACAAATCAATGCAAGCGAAATCACAATCAACAAGGCAATCACCATTCCTGAATTTACTAAGAAATTCATCTCTAAGTGTTTCCTCATTTTCTGGGTGTGGCGACCGTGCCTCCCCAAGCATATGAGCACCTATTAAATAAGTGTCTTTCAAACTTGTTTCAGCAGATTTTAATTTGGCCAAAGTATCTTCTATATCTATATCAATCTTCGGCATCTGTTCTTCTGGCACGCCTTGCTTGCGTAACTCATCTATTTTCTTCTCAGCCTCTATTACTTTCTGCTTAAGCTCAGTTATTTGTCCTGAAATGTCAGTGCGCGGCCACATAGGGGGCATATCGATTTCTGTTAACTTTGCTTCCATATGATCGATAGCCTCAACAAATAAATGCGCATCAGGCATCACCTTTAATTTTTCAACGTTGTTTTTCAGCTGTATTTTAGCTTCTTCTTTTTTTTGCTCGGCTATCACTTCTGAATAAGCTTTAATCTCATCCATTACCGATAAATCAATATTGAATATATCGATATTTTGCGGGTCATTTACTATACCTGGTGCCATTTTTTCCAGAAGGTTTTCTAAATTTATCTGTTCGGGTGCTTTCTCAGGATTATCAATTTTTTTAATATACGGAGTTGGGTCTATGCCCGCCACCTTGCACTGTTCAATAACCTGTTGTTTAGCATCACCGACCTGCGACATAACCTCTGATTTTTTCATCTCAGTAAATTCATCCATATTGGCTTTACCAAGCATATCTAATGGAAAATCAAACTCTTCTTTTATTTTTTTAAAGCCACACGTCATTCCTTCAGCAATAAGCGGCGAACTGAACAGTGCATATTTATGCCCATGGTCAGGGCAAATTCGTTTAGATAATTGACTCTTATAATGATCAACCGACCTAGGCTTATCATTACGACTTTCACAAGCGAGCAAGAGTGCTTCAATATCGCTAGCATCATCAGAATAGCCTTCAATCGTTCCCCTATAGATCATTACCCCCATGGCTTCATTTGGAAATAACCATACGGTATCAAGCTTGGTTTTTATTTCTTTAAATTCAACTTGTGTTTCAGCTGTTTTATTACCCTGTTGATCGGTCACGGGCACAGCTTGATTAACAAATGCACGGCCATATATCGCAGGTAATTGGCCTTCAAGTTCACGGTGAACTGAGTGCATATTGGTAATAGAGAAGGACTCATCACCAACAAAATAATCGCTCAACCATTGATCTTGCGCAGCATCGTTAAAGTAGCTCCAAATAATATCATTAGGTAGCCCAGGCATTTGTTCGGCTAAATATTTTGCGTCATATGTCCCCGCTAGACTTAAACGCTGCGGCCACATAATATCTATACGGTCGAAGCTGGCTGGTTCTGGACGAGAGCCTGGTGAACTAATAAGTTTGTTTTTGTATTCTACATTGGGCAAAAAATGCACATCACCAGTGTCTGTTTCTAACGCCTTATACCCTTTACCATCGGGGTTTTTTCCATAACCCTCACCCCCAAAGGCATTACTGTAGGATACGCACATTTCCGTCATTGGCTCGATGGTACTAATTCCAACTCCTGCACCTAGCAACTTATGCCAGCGTCGATCACTAAATATTGCCAGTTCTTTATCAACTGAACTTTGATAATCCCCCTGTTCATTATTTCTGCCAATTTTCAGGTGTACTGAACCAGCCTCCACTTTTTTATCTGTGGGTACAAGATAGTTACCACATACCAGTACCTCCCCCACATCTTTTGGCATGCCTGTATCAAAGATACCGCCATCCATTTGCTCACCTATGGTCGCCCACAGCTTTTGCTCCAATAGAATTTCGCCATCAACCAATGAAAAGGCAATAGGGATTGACACTGCAAAAATATCCTTCTCTAAATAAGAGAAGGATTTATGCAAAACACTTAACTGGAGTGGTTTAACTATCTGCATGATTAACTCAACATCTGCAAGCCAAATGCCGCCAAGTACATGGCTCCAGAGCCAAGCAACATGGCAGAAGACTCTACTTTTGTTGCGTAGCTTGCTAGCTCGTTTGCACTAGTTTTTATCTCAGAAATAAAGGCTTTTACTTCAGCAGGAGAAACTTCAGTCGCTGGGGACATTTTAATTTCGGCTCTAGGGCCACCCTCAATTGAAGCCCTAATGCCTCCGGAGTATTCAAAACCAAAACTAAAGTCCATTGTAGATTTAGCAGCAAAGCTTAAGGATGTTTGCCCCCCTACAAATAAATCAGCCGTTCCGCCCAAGTGCATACTATCTGCACGACCAAAGAAGTTTGAGTCGCTATTACCTGTTACTCGCTCCTTGCTATTGCCATTAATTATTGATTCACTATTGCCGTTAACTTCTTCATAGCTATCACCATCATGATAATCATATGAGTTGCCATAATGTTGACTTTCTGTATTACCCTTTTGGACCTCGATAGTATCGCCTTTAGTGTAGCTATACTGATTACTGTAAGCTTTTTCTACTTGCTCATCGCCTTGCTGGGTAAATGTTAGGTCTTTACCATTAATTTTTTTCCAGTGAGGACCCGCAACTTCAGCCAAATCATTATCCCTTGATTCATTGATTGTTGTGGCTTGTTTACCGTGGGTTTCAGCGTAACTATTCCCTAAGTTATAATTCCAATAGCCACCGAAGTCGATAATATTCCCGTTCTGAATATTGAAGGTATTATGCTTAGCAACCCGTATTTGACTTTTATTATCCAACAAGTCATTCCATTCATTTTCGAACAGCGCCCTACCATATTTTTTATAGCTTTTCTCCCAAGCTTTTTTATTTGTTCCTGTTACCGAACCATCATCATCATAACTTTGATAACCCACAAAATTATCCATCATATTACTTAAACTTCCGAGCAGTTCCGCTGTGCCGTTTAGCTTCTGATTAAGTATCTGATTACTCTGAAATGATTCTTTAGATTTTTTTTCATACTCCAATAAAGCTGCACTTGTAGTTTTTTCTTTATACAATTTTTTAGAAATTTGCACATAGTCATTGTCTAAAATTTTATCTGTTTGGCAAATAACAACATCTTTATCAGCACCAAACTGAAACCGTTTATCCCCTGGTGAATTAAACCTATACTCGTCACCCTGCTCCCAAACATATTTATCACCAAGGGTACGCTCAAATAAGAACTTCCCTGTTAATTCACCATCCGTAGTAAATCTTCTATCAATCGCGCTTCCGGAATACTCATCATTTATTGTCAATTCAATTTTTTGAATTTCCCCATGTGCATTACTTATATATAGCTCATTAGTAATACCACCATTATCATCCCTTGGGGCAAATGAGTACTGGACTGTTTCATCAAAAACATCAGGGGCTTTCGTAACTACAGAGACTGTGTACAGTATATGGTCGCTAGCGTTATATTTCGTACTTGTTATTTTGGCTGCAAAAGGAAATGTCGTAGAGGCTTTTTCAATTACCACACCTGAAGCCTCCCAAGTAGCAGATATTATATTTTTTCCTTCAAATAAATGCGCCTTATTGCCTGGTAACCTGAGAGTCATAATATCGCCTTTCTGAGGGAGATCAGCAAATATAGTTCCATCCTGGTTTCCAGTATTGGCATACGAAGTAGTAACAGCCGTAGAAGGCAAATTAGTTTTAACCGTGACTTGCTGTCCACCAGCAATTTCTTTTCGCTCCATACCATCGGTAATCACAACCCAACCATCACCAGGATGATTAGGCGCCCCCAAGTGCATGTACGTTTTATTATCACCAGTTTGCAATTTAATACGGTTCTTACCGCCTTTATCCTCCAGCTCAATTTTATTACCAGCACCTGTTTTAATGAGGCTATTGGTATGATTTTCTGCATTAACCACACTTGGCTGAGAAGCATTGGGAATAGAAGAGGCAATAACAGGGCGATCAGGGTCACCACCAATAAAGGTTAACAGTACTGCCCCACCCTTACGCAAAGGAAAGTGCATGCCTTGGTTTTCACCACCAAAAGGCTGACTCATACGAATCCAATGGGAGGCTTTACCACCGTCACGATCCACACGGTCAAAAGGAAGTGTTACGCGATAACGGCCTTCTTCATCCACGTCTGCATACTCGCCTGTACCATTCGAATCGACAAACGCATTCAGTGTGCCGTTAATTTCTGGTTTTTGAGTGAGCTGCTCCGACCTAAATTGAACATCAGCCGCAATAGACATAAAGCTATTGCTATACACCCTAACCGGTTCTTGGCTCTGGCCGCTTAAATCTAGGCTGCTTGGATCAACCCCTTCATGATTTATGGTGACTAATAAATAATCCTGGTTACAACTTTGGCGAAAGTGCCCACTTAACGTGAAGTTCAAGCCCGGGATTAAACGCACTACCGCGCTTTCACCGTGATAGGTTTTTTTACCACTGCGAATTTCTTCAGCTCGCACCTCAGCCAGCATCTTGCCTTCTTCTGGGGTCTCTATATTTTGCCCCCAAACGTAGATTTCACTACTGGAATTAGCGGCCTCGTCAATGACTGCTTCACCTTTAATATCCACCGAGGGCTTATCATCATTAAAATCTTTTAATAACACTTTATGCGGTAAACGCTTTTGCTGGCTAACAAAACTATGAATATTGCTGCTTAAGGCATTGATTTCCATGGAAGCGGCGGGGCTGTATTTTACCTCAGGATTAGCTACTTTTTCCTGAAACTGCAAGTTGTCACAAAATATAATTTTTTCACCTGTATCGCCCTGAGTGAAAAAATAGTAAATACCATCACGCTCCATTAAGCGCGAAATAAAGTCCAAATGACTCTCGCCAAACTGACACTTATAAGGCCACTTTTTATATTTACCCTGCAAACCTGTTAAGTCGTAATCTAAGCTCGTAAAACCCGCTTCCTTTAATACGGTTTCAATAATCTCTGGTACGGTTTGCTCTAGGTAGATTTCGTTGGTGTGGTATAAAGATAGCTCCCACAACCTTGGACTCAACACCGCCTTGTAAAGAGTTTCATTATTTACCTGGCGTATGGCTTCGAAGCTAGACACAATGCCCTGAATTTCACGTTCGTCATTTTCTAAGCTAATACTAAGGCTGGCTTGGCTTTCCAGTACAGCATCTATGTCAATGTCGGCATTGCTTGATTTTAGTTCAATTGAAAATTCGAATAAGCGCGAGATGCCTTCATCACCACTAAAACGCACCACCTTAATGTGATCAGCGTCTGTGAAAGCCGAATGCTTAAATTTAAACTCTATTTGCTGTGTCATTGCATTCATCCATTTCTTATTTTCATTAGCTAGTCGCACTAAGTCGCTTTAAGCTAACTTTAAAGTACTTACCAGTAAGGATTCTTGTGGCGTGTCGTTTTGGCCAAACATCCAAGTATTACTGCCCAATTGGCCCCACTCACTACTGCCCAGCTGTAATGTTTTGGCCGATGCTTTTTCAAGCGTTAACCTAATATCTACTTCTAAAGGTGTATTTAGGTAAAAACGAATAAACCCTTCCAAGGTATCCCAGCGGGTTTGGTTATTTACCAATTGATCAAATTCCTGCTGTGGCAGAGGTCCAATGGTTACCACTATTTTCCCACTGCGATCTATCACTTGGTTACCCATGAGTGCATTAACACCCAGCTGACAACTCTTGGCGCCAATACTACTGAGGTGGCGCTCAGGTACTTTCATCAAACGCTCACTGCATTGCTCAACATCTACTTTGGCACCGTCCAATAAATCACTTAGTAAAGTTTGCAACCCTTGTGCTGAGCGTTGCTGCCCACCCAATAACCCCATATAGCGCAGTAATTGATTGGCATCTGGTAATAATTTTTTAAGTGTCTCGTCTCGGCTACCTATAACCGTGTGCAGCAACTCGCTAAAAATCTGTTGCTGCTGCTCAATAACCTCACCCACACTGTTGTACTTTTCTTGTGCTTGGGCATAAAGCTGATACACACGCTGATGTATCACATCAAAAAAGCGTCGAGCAGACGTTTGATCTTCTTGTTCCAGAGCAATTAAGTCATCTGTATAAAAATTTGGTAACGGCGATGAGGCACCATACAAACCTAAAAAGTTTGTAATAACCTCGTACCCGCCATGCTCACGCTTCTCAACAGAAACCACTTGGGCTCTAGAAAGTGCCATGGATAAAGCTGGGCGTACGCTTATCTCGCGAACAGGGTCTTCGCCACGAGCCACTACAATACGCTGTAAATGGCGCATCACTTGAGCAAAGGAAAATGCCGAAGCATCTTCCAATAGGGCTTGCTCTATTGTAACGGGCGATTGCCGATTTTCGCTGGCCATTCTAGGCACTCCCCGCTAAAAAAGTCTTCAATGGTCAATTCGGAATAAACGTTAATAGCAGCAGTTCCCACTAGAAACTGCTCCATCACACTGCCAAATAGGTATTTGTCACCTTTACTGGCGAAGTTTTCGCTTTTTAACTGGATGCGAATATTTTGCCCGCGTATAAACGCGTTACCAAATAAACTTTCACCAGCCTGTACCGTTACATTTGTAATGGCTTCTATTTTTTTATCATTAATAAGCCGCCCAGTTTTATCTTTTTCATCGGGTGCCACATACTGACGCAAAATAGCCTTCAAAGTATCCGCATCAGTAATCGATAAATAATTAAGCGATAAGTGAGATACCAGCTGCCATAACATCTTGCCATCAAGGGGAATGCGCCGTGCTGATGTGGGCGCCGTTATATTACGAAACGTCGCCAGTTCAGGCGTATTACTGGTGGCTACACAAATTTCGCCTACTGCCAAATTTTCAGCCTGATCACCATTACTGCAAGTAAGCTTTGCTTGCAGTATTTCTTTTTCGGCCACGGCTTGCCCTTGAGGGAAGGCCAGCTTTAAAAACAACTCAGGAGCCGATGGCTTGCTACCGGGTCTATAGTTCATTTCATATACGGTTTTTTCATTGTTTGGATCATAGAAGCCACCAAATGATTGGTATTCTCTAGGCTCAGCCATTCCACGGGCGATACTTTCAACTTTATCGATACTGTATATTTGTTGTTCGCTCCCCGCGCTCATATTTGTTGGCAATAGTTGGTACTCATCTGTTTTAGCACTTATTAATACTGATTGAGATTCCTGTTCAAACAAGTTCACCGCAGGCGTGGCATATAAAACAAAATGCTCAGTGCTTAATTTTGGTAGACGAAAACCGGGCTTTGCGCAATTAAAGGTAATTGCAAATGCATTGCCGCTGCCACGAGACTTCCAACTGCTTAAATCAACATCAACAAACATGTATTTTTGAGGGAATAAAAAGTACTGCTGTAATAGGTCATAGGCAGGCATCATGCCTTTAGGCTGTGGAAAAAGGCTTTGTTCAGGACTAAACCCCGTACCTTTTACATCTTTTGCTTGTAAACTAACTTCACCTTCACTGGCTACGCTTACGGAAGCTAGTTGGTGACACAACATAAAATATAGGTCGCTGGCGTCGCTATATTCACCGGCCAAATGTATTCTTAACTTATTAAACTCCAACTGATCTAGGGTTTGGTTTATTAATTCAAAGTGCAGGGTAAAACTGTATTCGTCATCCGCATTCTCTTCCCGCTCAACCACACGATCCAGCTTTAACGGTAGTAGCTCCACCTGATCTGTAGTTTTGAAGCGACATACGCCACCGTCACTTTCAGTTGAATCTACATACGTACCTGCAGATATAGGTAGTGCCTGAGTTAAGCTCGCTCTTGGTTCAAACGCCATAATAGTGGCTGCCGGTAATGGGCGGATATATTGCGGGCATACCTGTTGCGCCAAACTATGCAGTAATTTTGGGAATTGACTATCCAATTCTTGACGAATATTAGCCGTTAAAAATGCCACCCCTTCGAGAATACGGGCAGCGTCTGGGTCAGCTTGAGAGCCAAACATAGTTCGACTAAGCGACGGATTCTCGCGAGAAAAATCGGCCGCAATGTCTTTTAGAAGGTGCATCTCTTGTTTGTAATAATCTTTTAACACTCGAGTCTCACTCAATCGCTTCAAATTCGAAGCTGCCATTGGCCAAGATAACGCCGTTTAAGCGTATGTCCCTTACTTCTTCTTTATGTTTAATCTTTCCTGAAATATTGACATCAATGGAGAGGTTATCTGCACTGTTTATCAGTAATTCAACTTTTGGTGACTTTAAGCGCTGCTCATAATGATGAATAACCTCCAAAATCACCTGCCCCATAGTTTCAGCATTGGGCAAAGTACTATTACCTGGTCCACTAGAGAAGTCAGGCACACCGTAATTTTCGTCAACTAACACTGAACCACGTCGTGTGTTTAGCAATCGACCTAAATGTTGTTGCAAGGATATAAGCAACCGGTCGGATGCCTGCTTAATACGCAGCTGGTCATCTGTTAGATCTAGGTCCGTTAACCGATCCATCAACCTTAATGCACTCATAAAAGCTATTGAGCCCCTTTAGCCTGAATTTCATATTCAACATCCGCCTCAGGGCCCCAACTCCATAATATTTTTTCATAACTGAAAGAAACATCTTCCATTAATCGGTACTCATCTTGTTCTTTCTCATATAAATGAGGCGTCCAAGTTTTTACCTTTGATATCAATGCATTTTGCAACTGTATTCGGTAGAACAATTCGCGACTGCCATTGCTGCCATGACGATACCAAGTAATATTAACTTCACTTAATAATTCACGAGCACACAAGGCCTGAGCCAACTTAGGGGTGCTTTTATCCACTAGTTTATTTATAACCAGCGCCCCGTGTAGAGGCTGCCCAGCACTTAAAGGGGCATCTAAGCCACCCGGAACTTCAATTTGATGATCTAGGCTAAGTACCTCAATCTCACCTTCATGATCCAGGTGAATAGAGCTGCCTTGAATACTGCCCTGCTTCGAACCCGTTATGGTTAAAAATCCAAGCATTGTCATAATAGCCTCCTAGGCCAGTGCGAGTAGCGGGCCGCGCTAGTCTGGAATAAAGTTCAACGCCATGGCAAAGTCATTGCCAAGAAATTTCATGTGTGGAACCACGGTTAACGACATTTCATAGCTCCCAGTAACAGGATCTACTTCAACGGTAACCTCTGCTTTTTTTAACGGTTTACTAGTCCGTACACTGGGGGCTGGGTTCTCAGCATCCGCCACATACCGGCGCAGCCAACGATTTAGCTCAGTTTGTAACTCACTGCTGTTCTTTAATGAACCCACACTTTCACGTTGAACCACTTTTAAGTAATGGGCTAAACGTGAAATTACAAATAAATAGGGTAACTGAGCCTCTACCTGCCCATCTAAAATGGAGGCGTCAGTACACCTTGATAAATTGGCAACGCCACCCCAACGAACGGAGTTGGCTGAGTTAAATGTGAGTTGTAAATTTACTTTATTGATACTTAAAGGCATTAGCCCTAATGCCGATAGTTCAGCCGATTTTTGCTCGGAAAAAACCACCTCCAAAGGATAATCCACATAACCTTTGTCGTTTCTTCCTTCGCGTAAACCCTCTACTCGGCCACCGATGGGGCCAGTAATTTGGGTGCAAATATTATATTTCTGAAAGCTTTTAATTAAACACTGGGCAAACGCAAAAGAAGCATTTCCCATAAGTACCTTAGAGCTGGCTAGCCGAGTATTTTCCTCATAAGGCAACACACCCAAAGTACCAGAGGCGAATTGATAGCCTTCTCGCAACTGAATCCGTGGTAACGCAAGACCAATATAAGAAGACTGCATTTTCTGCTGCAATCCACGCCACTTGATATAACGTGGACCATTAACCATTTCGGTTATGTCATTAATATCTTCACAAAAGTCAGGCGCGTTAAAAAAGGCTGGAGACAAACCACCAATAAATGGTACATGAGCAGCTTGGCATACATGTGAAATACTGCGTAATAGCTGAATATCTTCAGCGCCACGAGAAAACTCATAGTCACCCACCAAGGCGGTATAAGGTTGGCCACCGTATTGGGCAAACTCCCTAAAGTAAACTACATCAAACAGCAGGCTTTCACGTACGTCACGATTGGCAACAAAATCTTCCATTAGCGTTTGCTGACAAATATCCAGAAGCTCTATTTTTCCACTGGGTAGTACTTGCGCACTGTGAACCAAACGATACAAGTTACGCCAAATAGACTCCAATTTTTGAAATTGCTCATGGTGCAATATTAAATCAAGCATCTGATAAAGGCGCTCATTTAAATCACACAAAATAAAAGGAAGCTCAGCCTTTTTGATCATTTTTGAGCTAACACCCGACTGCCTTAGTAACGTCTGTTGCGAAGGCGTGAAGTCATCAAAAGATGCACTTGCAGCATCTTGCAATACTTGTAAGCGACACATTAATTCGGTGTATGCCGCTAAGTAAGGAATATTACGCAGTAATTGCTTAGGGTGAAAATCATGTAAGGCTGCAATGGGAATCTGTATTTGCAAAAAAGCCAAGCCTGCATTATTAAGGTTTTCTGTCACCTCAATATTTAGCTCAATATTCTGTGCGGCCAAAACCCGATCAAAACACCCTGCATCAATAGTAATAGGCATTAACTCTTCTGGCGGACGACTATCACCAGCCAAGCTAAAGTCGCCTAAGACTAGGAGCTTGAACGGCAGCTCAAGCTCCTGCTCTGAATCGTTTTCCAGGGATTGATAGCTAAATTCAAACTTATCCCATACCTCGTTACCATCCAACTCCAGCATTACTCTGTCACTGCCACTTTTTGTTGGGCTGTAGGCCAACATGCTGAAATATTACGCGGGATGCTTAATTGTTTGCTATCTAGTGCTGACAACAACTCGCTCTGACCCGTTATGCGATATTTAACATCAATGAAGCTAATACCTGATTGACGTAACTTCTCGGTGAACTCAGGAAAATCCTCTGCTGAAAAGCGTTTTTGGCCCGTTTTGAAGTCTCTTAAAAAATTTGGAAAAGCTAGCTGCCCGTCATAACGTTTCTCTAAGTTAAAACGACCAATTTCAATCGACAAGCTTACATCACTACAGGTTTCACTCCATTTGAATTGGCTATTGCTAGGAAAGTTTAAGTTAACCAAGGTACTTTCACCGGCCGCACATTGCATCCGCAAACTGGTTTTAGTCACATGAAATTTAGCATCTAGGTTAGTACTGGTTGGTAAACCTTGCATTTGCACAGGGTATACATCTTGAGCTGCTTGCTTGCCGTCTTTTGCTCTTGCTGCAAACTCAAGGAAGTTGGGAGATAAAGGATAGACGGTGTTTAATGCCTTCGCAGCCACATAACCGGCACCAAAGCGTTCATTAATAAAGGGGCCAGCTTGTCCATCTAGGAAGCCCCATAGCGCTCCCTCAGGGCCAAATACTAAGTTAGAAATTTTATACTGAGGCACACCTTCAAGGTTAATTAAAAACTCGTTGCTCCATGTGTCTTGCAAACTACAAGAAGACTCGGACAGCATATAACTTTGCATTAATTCTAATGGGCCACGATATATTTCCCAGAACGCTTTATTGGACTCACTTTCTTTGCCCACGATGGCCTGTAGCTTCTTCAACGCCGTATAACCTGCCGCTAAACTGCCCTCTCCCATAGCAGGATTATCAGGGTTGGTATATAAGTTACCTGTCACTGCATGGGATACAGAGCGAACCTCAGCACTGTACACAAAATCAGATAAAGCTTGGCGATACTCTCCCAGCAACTTACCGGCCGCTTCCACCTGCATGGCGCGCTCATCTGCTGAAGGACCTGAACCACCATTGGCTTTCGCCATTTTCTTCTGTGTTTTCATGCCTGACTTACCCGATTTAGCAAGAGCTTTACCCAATGGGCCGGCTTTACCCACAACCTTAAGTGCCATTTTGGCAAACATCTTGTTTGACTTGCCGTTATCGGTTTTTTCATCTGGAGCAAAGGCACGCATTTCTTGGTAATAGCCCATCATTTGGGCCCAGTCTGGGTTCTCCCCACTACCACTATAGACGCTGATTTGCTCATCAATTAAATTAAAAGCATTGAAATATAAATTGCGCCCTGTTGATAAATTATTGATGACACTTAACCACTCAGTTCGGCTGCGCAGTTTTTGCGTACCATTCGAGAAGTTTCTTGCAAAACTTTCCCAGCTGGCCAAGTACTGTTTTTTGTAGTCGGCTTGAAAGCCCGGCAATATTTTTTGCAATATTTCATCGTATCGCTTTGTGGCTTTAATTTGCTCAATGAAATCATCAATCAACTGCTTACCGGTTAAGCTAAACGCCCCAAGTACAATCGTGTCTTGTTGCATTTTCCCTGAACCCACCAACCAAAAATCTGATACACGTCGCTCTTCAGACTTAGCCACTTTATTAGCCCATGGAATTAGCCAGTTGGCTAAATCTTTACTTTTAACCAATATGCCATTGAGCTGGTGATGCATTAGCTCAAGTTCTTGCTGAAGCAAGCTCTTATCTGCTGTCCAGATTAACGACTGCAAATATAATGTATTTAATTTATCTATGGTGGCGTCATCATCAATCCCAAAAAAGTCAGCATCACTTAAACTGTATGGCATTGCCATATCGCTTAGGCTTGAGTCACTGGCACCTTCAAGGAAAGCATCGAGAATATTGATTCGACGCACTAGCGTACTAATGAAAGCCACAATCTTCTCTTCAGAAATATCGCCTTCACGGTTGAAGACATTAGCCAGCTCTTTAACAAAAACTTGGTCAGTGGTTTCTACCAACCTAGTTTGTACACGTTCCGCAAATATGCCATCTAGTTTTTCAACAAACTCAGGCGCACCGCCCATACCAAACCAAGGTGCCCAAGAACGGCTATCCAGCTGATTCACCATGTCACGATATTCATACAGGGTGGTGATATTGCTTTCAAGCTCAATGGACTCTTCAAAGCTACCTGCATTGAGTTGAACGATTTCATCGAGCGCCCCCATACTTGAACGGTAACTCACAAATAAGACAAGAATAAGCGCAGCAATACCTGCATTCCAAAATGCAACTTTACCAAATCGACGATTGCGTTCCACTCGCTCAGAACGGGCGAGCGAAGTCACCATCCTTCTTTCGGCTGGCATGATTTGAGTAAGCAATCGATGAGCAAATATACCTCGACCTTCGGTGGCCGTTTGCAGACGTATGCCTTTCGCCTCTCCAACAAAGTAAAGACCTCGAAAGAACGGTGTTTTTTGATAGGGATTAACTTGAAATAAGCTTTGAGCGTAGGTGTTTAAGTGACGTTCAAGGGATTCAAATTGAGTTGGAAGACGCAATAACTGTGATGAGACATTACCATCTTTTACCGTGCTAAGCATAAGCTGCTTGAGTCGTTCAGCAATACTCACTACCGCTTTTTTAACAAACGTAGCGGCTTCATCATCCTGGTCATTAACCTGACCCATTGGGTCTTTCAAGGATTCATGGTCTAAACTGCCAATCCACTGCTCAATACCCTGCAGCTTATCTAGCTTAGTAATAACTAGGTACACAGGGACTTGTAAGTGTAAACTCTGCATAAGCTGCTCAACGTTTTTACGCGCCTGCAGCCCCATTTCCATTAACTTTTGGCTATTACCTTCTAATAAATCATCCATTGATAAAGTAACAATTACGCCATTAAGGGGCTCTTTATGACGATATTTTTTTAACAGATCTAATAGCTGCAGCCACTTGTTATTAAGATTACCCTCTTCGCTTGATAAGTAACTTCCAGGGGTGTCAATAACAATAGCTTGATTATAAAGGCACCATTTTATATCTTCATCGCTTTTTAACAAACCCTCATCTTCTATGGTAGGAGAGAGTAGATTTGCATTCTCCATCATGTAGGTTTTACCATTACCACTGTGACCTATAACCAAATACCAAGGCAAAACATAAAGCGGGTCACCGTGTACTTTTAGGTAGCTCTTTTTTAAAAGAGCTACCACGCCTTTAAAGTTCTTCTCTAGACCGCTGGACTGCATATTGAAAGAAAAAGACCAAGAAGGCTTCTCACCCCGATCTACATTCACCAGGGATTCTACTTTCTTCTTCGCGCTGTAATAAATTAGGGCTTTGCGGGTTACCAAAAACAATAGCCAAGCAACGAACAAACCGCCAAATATCCACAAACCAGTTTGCACAGGCGAGCCTGCTAATAATGCACCACCAATTGATGCTCCAGCAATCAGAGTCCAGATAAATAGAACAAGTAGAAACTTTAGAAATTTTTTCACGGTATCAACTTTTAATGACTGTTAATGACACATCCACTTTAAAACTCTCTAAAAGTGGCTTTTATTATGCTTTTTGGGCTTGCGAGTACTAAACGGATATAACTAAAAAGTTAGCCAGGTCCATTAATTCTTTCTTAAAGTAGAAAAAACTAATTAGCAGCGCGACTATGGGGCCACCATAGAACAGCGGAGTATAATCGCGAGCAACGCTCACTTTCCCTTCGCTTTTAACTCGGCCAAACGCAGCAGGAAACAAAGCATTTTCAGCAGCTTCGTCGCCATCTAATAAAAGCTGAAAGTTGTCTTTTTTTATTTTTTGTAATGAAGATTGCACACCTTCACCATAAAATTTACCGCTAAAGCCTAAAGAGATGCAATAGAAGTAAACTTCTCGAATATCTCTTTCTGCAGGGTTGAATGGATTTAAACCATCCAATTTTTCAAAGAAATCAACCCCTGCGTTTGAGGTATCAAATAACCTGCGCTGCAATAAAGAGCGAGACCATAGCTGGCGATGCTCCCATTGAGAGCTTACTATCTGCTCATCAATGAAGGCCACCACAGCAAACAAGGCTAACTGGTATTGTTGTTGGGAATAGCCACCGTCTGGCACAGTATTCTGTAAGCTGTCTAGCAAGCTGCAGATATGCCCTTGCACAGAGTCAAACTCTCGCTGCTGGCCACTATCGGCATCCTTAACAACTTCCAGCGTATAAGCCAGGCTTTCTATAAAACAATCAATTAATCGCACAATCTAATCCTTCTTAGCCCTGAACTACGACCATTTCAACAACAAGGTCTTCCGGTGCTTCATTCCACAATAGAGATAGCACACCCTGCTCTTCAACCGACTTCCACTTATCACTATCACGATCAATATTGAAATATATCACTTTTGCACGACGTTCTAAGCCAACTGGCTGCTCAGGTAAAAAACTCACCGGCACACCAGGGATTGCTCGCTGAGCATAGATACCCACCTGACTCTCAGCTCCGAGTTTAGAAAAGAGATTAAACGAAGACACCAGGTCGCTGGCAGGCATGTTCGTTTCTAAGCGCAAATACATGCTGTTTTGACGCGTAAAAAATTCATTACTTAGATTACAGCTATAACTACCATGAGCTTGTTTTTCAAAACGTACTAATAATTCAGGGCTAACTGTTAGCTCATCTAAGAGTTCAATAATTGCCTTAGATACTGATGAGAAGCAGGCCGACAGGGACGTGTGCTGATAACGCTTTACGCTTGTATTACCATTTAGTGACTCACCCAATAGAGTAAATTTATTTGAGAAGGTGCTTAACTCACCCACTAACTGACGCAGCGTCCCATAAACATCCACCGGGTGAACAACTGGGTTTTCTATATAGTGATTTAAAAGCGGACTATAGCGAGCCACCACTTGCAAGGCACTACGATAACGGTCAGCAATCGGATTAAATTCAGCAACCCTAGCAGTAGAGGTACTTTTATAAGTTTCAAGTTGACGAGAACGCCCAATCAGCTCATCCCTAATAGCCTTAACATTAACCATCAAAACAGCTGAAGCTTTAATAGATAAACTAGGAGCAACAAACTCATTGCTTAGTTTGATCTCCTCGCCCTGCATTTCAATCGCTGCCACAGGAAGTAATAGCTGATCTTGTAGTGCATCCAGCTCATGTTCAAAGTAAATCGTTAGCGCGTATTTAAGAGTTTTAAGGTTGGCCTCATTGTTACCTTCATGTAAATCTTGGAAGTTTTCCCCAGAATTTAGCGACACGTAACGGGTGTTTATTTCTGGTGCATTGTTATAACTGGGAACCAGCGTCACATTCCCGCCATCGTCATTAAGGCGGGTTAAGCCGACGTAAATTTGTAACGGCTTGGCTCTATCTTGCCATTGAGCTTCGAAGTTTCGTGGCTGCAAGTGAACATTGGCAGGAAAATCCAGTAAAGTTCCGTCTTCGAACAACAACTCAGCTGCTCGTATATCTACAGCACCACTATTGAGCGCTAACTCATCCAACTGAATACTAACAACCCCCCAAGGGAAGCTACTGCTTTGCTTCATGTATTGGATATCAACATGCTTTGCATGCAATGAAGCATACTGAAAATGCTGAGGCTGAAGAAAAAGCCCTTGGTGCCAATACAGTGGTTGTTTAAAGTTCACTGGTTAAACCTATACGATAAATATGTACTAATTAATTAAATACTAACGACCTTTTATTCTACAAAGTCTATTCAGCAATCATTTGCAATCTGGAAATTCTTGTTACGCCCAAGTCAACCCAAGCTTTAATTCGAGCCGCTTCACTGGCTGCTGGCGTTGCAAATGGATTAATGTCAGCAACGGTAAAATTAAGCTCTTCTTCACGGTTTGATACTGAAGGTACTTGAAACACCCTTACAGTGTCTGCTGGATCCAAACCGTAATACCCTGCCACTACTGCCACAAAACGCGTGGCTTTATGACGATCTATTGCAATTTTTTCTATTTCATTTGGAGCCACATAAACGTCTGTACTAGACAGTATGCTGGCATCAATATCTTTTTCACTTAACAATTCCTGAACACCTGCGGGTGTCTTTCTGATTTCATCAAACACCTTTAAACCAGACAATTGAAAAACCCTTAAAAACAAACTATGGGGCTTACCAACATACATATTCAGCTGCTGAGGCGCATGAAAACGAAATACAATAGCTTGAGACTCAAAGTCCCAACTCATATATTCAGCCTGTACTTTATCGGAGTCACGATAATGCCAGCGGTTTTGTTTGTCCTGCCAAAACCAGGTATTACCATTTTTTTGCGGGTCATCAACACTTATTGGCGGAACATCTTCAATACCACCACTCCAGCTCGCCTGCTGTACTGAACAGCCAAAAAGCCCAAACAGCAATAATAAAGCTAATCCGAAATTGACGTGTTTTTGCATAGCCCAATACCAAATTGAAACAATCTACTAATAAAAATAAACCGCAGAATTTGCATGGCAAAAACTGCGGTCAAACGCGATACGACTAGTCTTCAAATACAACCAATTCAGCGTTTTCACCGTTTGAGGCGGTATCTACTGTTTCTGTACCTGACACGTCATGCTTCCAAGCGACGGCGTTAAAGCTAAACTGCAACTTTTCCATGGCCATATAATGATCATTGGCTGGATCCATGGCATTTGGAGAACTTAACTCCATACTTACCAGTTTAGCTTCAGCCATTTTGATCTGGAAATAACGAACAGGTTCACCACTACTAGTCTCATCAGGAGAACGGTAAAATTCAACGTGAATATTCAGGTCTGTTGGCTGTGATAAAAGTTGAGCCAATAGAGGGCTGCTTTTATCAATAAGTTTAGTTATTTCAACATACTCATAACGGCGTACACCCGTAACCTGACCATTACGACGATCAATTGGTAAAACACTTTTCTGTTCAAAACCCTGAACAGAAATTTTATCCATATGATCTTCTTTGTAATAAGAACCAATACTTTCTTTAGAAGACGCGCCTTCGGTTAAGTTATTACCTTCAGCATCTTCGATAGTTACAAAAATTTCATTTGGCATAATTCATATCCTTTTTATGTTTATTACGATTTAAATACGCAGTAGATGTTATTCAATACACGTTAAACCAGTAAAACCGAGCTCATTAATCGTCAAATGCAACCAACTCTGCATTTTCGCCGTTTGAAGCAGTATCAACGGCCTCAGTACCACAAACGCCATGCTTCCAAGCAACCGCATTAAAACTAAATTGCAATTTTTCCATTGCCATATAATGGTCATTGGCCGGATCCATTGCATTAGGTGAAAGTGTTTCTATATCCACCAATTTAGCCTCTGCTATTTTAATTTGAAAATAACATACTGGCTCGCCAGCACTTGTTTCATCTGGTGAACGATAGAATTCAACGTGAATATTTAAATCTGTAGGTTGAGATAGTAGCTCTGCCATCAGCGGACTGCTTTTATCAATCATCTTGCTTATTTCAAGATACTCGTGACGCCTAACACCCGTCACCTGACCATTACGCTGATCAATTGGTAAAACACTCTTCTGCTTAAAAGCCTGCACAAAGATTTTATCTACATGATCTTCTTTGTAGCTTGAACCAATACTTTCTTTAGATGAAGCGCCTTCGGTGAGGTTATTCCCCTCAGCATCTTCTATCGTTACAAAGATTTCATTTGGCATAACTGACCTATCCCTTTTATTGTTGTTAGTCCTAGAAAGCCTTAAATTAAGCCCTTTCTAGCATACCGCTTAATGACAATGTGAAGTTTGCACCCATGAACTTAAAATGGGGGGTAACACTCATTGAAACAGTATACCAACCAGCTTCACCTTCAACTTCAGATACTGTTAACACTGCATTACGTAGCGGACGAGAGCTACGGGTAGCTGGAGATGGATTGTCTTGATCAGCAACATAACGACGCAACCACTTGTTTAACTCAGTTTCTAAGTCAGCTCGCGTCTTCCAGCTTCCTAAATTTTCTCGCTGCAAAACTTTAATGTAGTGCGCTAAACGGCTCACAATAAACAGATAAGGTAATTGAGTACCTAAACGGTAATTTAACTCAGCAACCCTGCCTTCTTGATCATTGCCAAACTTCTTTGGCTTTTGAATTGAGTTAGACGAGAAGAACACTGCATGATCCCCCCCCTTACGCAAAGTAAGCGGTATAAAGCCCAGCTCAGCCAATTCATATTCTTTACGATCAGAAATAATGGTTTCTACTGGACCAAATATTTCAGCTCGACCGTCACTTTCAACAACATTAATTGACATATCCTCAACCGCACCACCAGACTGAGGACCAATGATATTGGGACACCATCGGTATTGCGCAAAACTGTCTGCAAGTCGACTAGCATATGCATATGAGGCGTTACCCCACAGGTAATCCTTCTTACCAGCCACCTCTTCTTGATACTCAAAAGAGCGAACCAGCAAGTCTTCCCCGTAGGTCGGACGCAACATAAATTTAGGCAGTGTTAAGCCCACATTGCGTGAATCTTCTGACTCTCTAAGCTCACGCCATTTGATATATGGCGCACCATCAAATATAGACTCTAATTCCTTTAATGAAGGCAGCTCTTCAAAATCATCAATACCAAAAAACTCATGGTTTGCAGACGCTATAAAAGGAGCGTGCGTCATGGCAGCTAGACTGCTCATATCCTTAAGTAAACGAACATCACTGGCTTTATGACTAAATTGGTAATCACCAATCACCACACCGTAGGGTTCACCACCAAACTGACCATATTCGTCGGTGTATACACGGCGGTATATACCCGTTTGAGTGATATCTGGAGCATCTTCAAAATCTTCTGCCAAGTCATCCTTGGTAGCATTTAGGATTTCCACTTTTATATTTTGCGTGAAATCACTACGATCAATCAGAAAGTTCAAACTTCTCCACGGCTGCTCGATGATTTTAAACTGCTCATGATGAAGGATCTCATCCATCTGCTTACTTAAGCGCTCATCTAGCTCTTTGATCATTAAATCAACAAAAGACTTATCAACACGAACCGTTTCCTGATCTCGTGCCAATACTTCCTTTAATAACTCTTCCACCCCTTGCTTAACCACAGGATAGCTTTCATCGTTTACCGAGATACGAGTAAAGCCCAAGATCTCTTCGATCAAAGTCCCTTCTACTACGGCTTCTGCTGTTTCTGTCATACTTGACACCTCTACGCCTTAAACTGGTAAATATTTATTACTTCACTCAGAATCTTGACCAACTTCTTGAATAAGGCGGTCTCTAATTGATTCGTCAGTCACCATGGACTGTATGGTTCTACGCATTTGAGGCACATTACCAAGAGGACCCTTTAACGCCTTCAATGCCGCTCTAAGCTCTAGCACTTTCTTAAGCTCAGGGATGCTTTCGGCAAGGTTATCAGGGGTTAAGTCCTTAAGACTTTTAGGTTTAAGGCTAATATTAATTTCTTCGTCAGAACCATCAACCAAGCGGTTGGGCACACTAAAGCTAGTACTTAGCTCCATACCTGCCATAACCTCATCAAAGTTATTTTTATCAACTTCAATAATTTCCCTATCTTCCATAATACGATCGTCAGGTCTTGCCGCAAAATCACCCAACACAAGCAGCTTTAATGGCAACTCAACTTGAGATTTAGCATCCCCAACGGCTGGCTTGTAAGATATATTTACGCGTTCTTTGGGTGCTACCGAGCCCACTGTTTTTTTACTCATACTGCCTCCTTGAAATACACAACCTAGCCAGTGACACACTCACCAACTTACGCCATCTACTACAGCCCTAACTATATAAAACCAAAATACAACCAATGAAAACTAGTGGAACCCCACTGTCTAAACTCTTACGAATTACCAGCAAGATAAACCACCAAAGGAAACTCACCCACACCTAATGTACAAAATTCAACCAGACGCAGTTCTCAATAATTAACTTTAGCCAGACTTAATTGGCAGTTAGTATATAGATTGATTGACTTTTTCATAGACTGCAAAATAAATTTTTACGTTTCGGCGATTAATTTTACATTTGAAGATGAGGATATCGGCTACACCTACAAAAAACTGTTCATTTAACAACCACGAACAGTGCTCACCTCAAAGGACTAGGTCATATAGAGGGATTAAATGAATTTACAAACAGGTGCGGTCACACATAAAAGGTAGGTATATAGAAACTCAAAGATAAGCACAATGTAAAACAACCCACTTTAAAAAAGCAAAAGTTAGGTGCACTGAAACGGCATTCGTCCAGGGTCAACCTTACCGCCCGATCACGACAGTGACACCAGCGTGCAGCAAGAGATACTTCACCCCCCCCACAAAACACCTGAGCAGTGCTGGAAGCATAGTGCAGACCATACTATTTTAGATAACAATAACTATATAATTAGGCAAATTATTAATGTGGATGGCGGGCGTACTTTACATAGTTAAACGATTTAAATCGGGCAGAGGCTGCCCTCGTACGAGGCCACCCCGTGGCCGATTAAAACCGACTACTTTCTAATTCAGCGTTACCTGCCAAAGTTTTTGTTTGTCTTTATCATAAAAAAACCAAAGTCGTCCGTAACTCACCTTAAGCTCGGGATGCTGCACA